>Ga0180007_10003175_pt1 | contig 18598 bp, 20 predicted proteins | sample MM_PC_MetaG_FD_121122 | JGI IMG/M metagenome (GOLD analysis project Ga0180007, IMG submission 121122) | Groundwater microbial communities from the Aspo Hard Rock Laboratory (HRL) deep subsurface site, Sweden - MM_PC_MetaG | ecosystem: Environmental > Aquatic > Deep subsurface > Groundwater... | reverse complement strand
GGTACCCCAAAGAGGATTCGAACCTCCTGGATTGATCAACCTGGCACATCTAGCCTGAATGGGCATTTGTACCCGCGCTGCCGTGCAAATTAGTTCAGACCCTATTGAGCCTTCGATCGAATCACGTTTGGCAGGATGGACAGATGTAGCAGGAACCTCCGAGATACGAGATCTTCTTGATGGGGGTGCCGCATTCGATACATGGTGTTCCCACAGTCCGGCGATCCATCAGGGGGATGTAGCCGCCTGGGGCTCCATACAGATCCTTCTCTGTGTCGCGACCATGGGCTTCGACGGCCAGTTGCATGGTTTCGAGGATTGCCTGACGGAGGCGCGCGCGTTCCTCCGACTTGATGTCGGGCACTTTGCGTTTCGGGCTGAGCTTGGCTCGAAACAGGATGTCTTGCAGCATGCCGTTGCCAATCCCGGCGATGTTGCCTTCATGAACGAGAAAGCCCTTGATCGGCTTGCGACTCCAATCGCCGGAGTGGTCGAGTGTGTGAACGAAGCGCTCAAGTGACAACGCTTCTGCAACCGGTGCGCTGCCTTGCCTCCCTGCGTAGGGATGCGCAGCCAATTCCTTAGGCGTGAGAACTTGAAATCCTCCCCAGGCTTGGACGGTGACAGCCAATCGTTCTCCAGATTCGAAAGTCACAACGCCATGGGCCTTCCTGGGCAGGTCTTCGAGCGGTGGTACTAGCAGGATTCGTCCGAACATCTCGCCAATCAGCAAGATGTCGCCGGAGTTCAGTGCAGAGAAGATCCATTTCCCGCTGGCGCGAATCTCGGTTATGGTGCGCCCTGGCAATCGCGCATCATAGGTGGACAGGTCGTCGTTCAAGAACATGAACCTTGGATGATCGTCGGCAATAGTCACCCTGGAAATGGGCTTGCCAACAAGGACTTCCTTCATCTGTCGAGCGATCGTGACGGCTTCAGGAAACTCAATCACTGACTGCCTCCTTCGCTTACAGCGGGTGCCGCTGTCCTCGTGATGTCATCCCGAATCCCAAACTGTTTATGTGGCGCACAAGACGCTCGTCACTGAGCAGCGGGTTGGAGTGATTGAGATGAATGAAGTGGATCTCCGTCTTGTACCCCTCGAACGTCTTCATGGAATCAACGATGCAGGGATGGGGGATTTCCGAGACGTCGCGGCCCGGCAACTCGTCGCTAGAGTAGAAGGTGCCGTCCAACAACGCGATGTCAGCCGACATGATCTCATCAAGGATCGCACCTTCCCAGCGGTCAATATCTGGGCAATAGGTGAGCCGACGGGTCGAGCCCGCAATGCTGAAGGCCATGGTATCTGACAATTCGTCTCGATGGGGCACGGCAATCGGCGTGACGGCCAACGCCTGCCCGAGGACGATCTTTTGTCCAGGCGCGATCATAGAAAGCGAGATGTTGTTCAGATAGACCAACTGCTTCCACGGCTGATTGGCACGAAGGAAGTCGCCCATTTGTTGCGTACACAGGATGGGCAATCCGATTCGGTTCCAGGACTCTCTACCCAGCGCAGCCAATCCGAGGTAATGACCGATATGGGCGTGTGTCAGCAAGATGCCGCCAAGAGAAAACCGCGGATAGCTATCTGCAAGCGAGTGAATCTGCTCGCGAAGATCGGGGCTGGCATCCACCAGCCAGAAGGTCTTGGATCCCTGATCGACAATGGCCAACGAAGTGACAAGCTGGCGCTGAGATTCATCTTTCCAAGCCGCTTTGCAATGGGGACAGTCACATCCGATCTGGGGGATGCCTCCGTCCTGCGCTGTTCCCAATATGACGACTTCCGATCCTTGTTGATCCATGTCACTGGCAAGTCTAGTCGAGAACCTGGCGAAGCCAAGAAAGGGCGGAATTGAACCTCAGCATCTATTCAAAAGGGACGACCCCGAAGAGGGCTGATCTTCGGGGTCGGTGGTGCTTCTAGTACTCCAGCTAGGCTGGCCGGAGGTGACGTTGTTCTAGGTATTGCTCATTTCGATTGCAGGCTCAATGAGTTCATTCATTCCACCACATCCGCCTTGGGAAATGGGGGTATCACACAATCCTCGGTAACAGGAGCCTTGAGTCGTCAAGCCATACAGTGCCGGGTTGATGCGTCGGTTTGCCAGCTCTGCGGCGAGATAATAGTCGGGCCGCGCGAATGTGAGCCATTCAAGAACGCTGGCAGTGACCTGCTCTGTGTCATAGTTCAGATCGTAAATCAGATGCGCAGCAAGGCCCTTCCCGCTTCGAATGATGTTGCAGGCTTGGCCTTCGTCGTTTTCGCAGCAGCATTTGTAGGCTGGGTTGTCATCACAACATGGGGCCACCAAAGCACTGAGACCGTCAATATAGCGAGCGTCGTCTTCAGCGAGAGGAACCAGCGAATACCACCAGCCGACGAATTGAGGAAGAGAATTCAGCGAAAGCGGGATGCCATAGTCGGTCGCTGTGTTCTCGATTGGAATGATCTCGGCGCGTATCTCTTCTAATACGGCCTGGTCTGCTCCCTGAGTGAACGACACAATTCCGATCAGTCCCACAACGACAACCACGATTCCGATGAATATCTTCACGTTCGATCTCCTTTCCAACCCCGCTATAGTTGACAAGAATTATACACTGTCAGATGTCCGAAGTATGTTCTCTTGGTGAGCAAATTGCGAAGACCCCTGACCCCTGAAGGCAATTGCCATTCGCCCATCCGCTACGTACACTTCGCGAGCAATCCGATTCGTATGTTCTTGGAGGACACTTTGCCGCAAACTGCCATTCTCTTTGCCATCCTCGCCGCCGCTGCGTGGGCCATCGGCATGACGGTAGCGAAGCCGGGACTCCGACACATGGATCTGGTGACGTATACGCTCGCACGGTGGATGCTTGTAACGGGCCTTGCCCTCGTCTATGGATTCGTGACGCACCGATTGGCCTTTCCGGGATGGTGGCCAATCGTGCTTGCGACGATTGCCGGGATATTGGATTCGACATTTGGCGGTGTCTTCTATCTATTGGCCATGGAGCGAACATCGGCTCATCAAACGACGACGCTTTCCAGTACGGCGCCGCTGTGGGGAGTGATGGGCGCAGTTCTCGTATTGGGAGAACCGCTCCTGTGGCGTGTCGTTGCCGCTGCTGTTTTGGTGATCCTGGGGGCTGTGTTTCTTGCTGAGCGACGGTCAACCAACTTGTCCAAGGCGTGGACCGGAGCAGCATTTGCTCTTATTGCGGGTGTCCTTTGGGGATTTGCCGAAACTGTTCCTGCTAAGCTGGCGCTTCAAGCGGGCATGACTCCAGAAACCCTGCTACTCACGTTCGCGCTTTCCGGGGCACTGGGCATGTTTGTCCTCATCCCTATCCTGAGGCCGCACATTCCGCGACGAGCCGCGCGAAGGGGCTACCTGTTTGTCGTACTGTCAGCAACGGGTGGCGCATTCCTGGGCTGGCTGTCGTGGCTTCATGCCTTGAATCTGGCCCCAGCCAGCGTCATCTCACCCATTCGTGGATCGACTTTGCTGTTCGCCTTTGTTTACAGCATGGTGTTTCTCAGAGAACGACCCACTCCAAAGGCACTGATAGGGATCGCATTGGTCGCTTGTGGCGTTGTTCTCGTCTCGCTTTCTTGATCTCGGGCCAGCTGAGACGTTGAAAACCTCTTCATTCGAGCATATAGTTAGGAACCTAATAATTAGTCAGCAACATTTTGAAAGGCGAACGAATGCATGATCAAAGAAGACCATCTCAAGAGCTGACCGTTGGGCAATTGCTCTCCCAGGTTTGCCGGATGACGGGCCATCGTGTTCGCGGACACATGGAGAAGATTGGGCTGCATCGCGGACAAGGGTTCGCGCTCATCCACCTTTGGCATCAGGACGGATTGCCCCAGCGGGACTTGGCCCGCTCGATGCACATTAGCCCGGCCTCGGTTACCACCATGTTGCAGCGAATGGAGCGTGATGGCTGGGTCGAGCGGAGACGCGACGATGTTGATCAGCGCATTGTTCGCGTGTTTGCTGCAGACAAGGCCAAGCGAATGCGCCTGGAGGCCAAGCAGGTGTTTCAGGACATCGAAAACGAGTTGAATTCAGTCTACACGCCTGAGGAACAGGTGACGCTGAAGCACTTGCTCATGAAGCTGCATGATCGATTCAACGACGAGACGCCCCATCATCATGCGCACGACTTCCTGTTCGATGACGAGCAGGAGTGCGGCGAAGAGGTGAACGCGACATGAAATCCTTAATTCGCCTTTACGGTTTCGTTCGACCTTATCGGATGAAGGCGATCGCCGCCCTTATTCTGCTCTTGGGAATGGTTGCTGCGGATCTTCTCATTCCCCGCTTGACTCAGCGAATCATTGATCAAGGTATTTTTCACAGGGACTTGCACATCGTGTGGACAACGGCACTCATCATGCTCGGTGTCGCCATTCTCAGTGCACTATTTGCCATCATTAACAACTCCCTCTCTGTGCAGGTGGGGCAGAGTTTCGCTGCCGATCTTCGTAGCGCCTTGATACGCAAGGTTCAAGGTTTCTCGTTTGGGAACCTGGACCACCTGAAAACCGGGCAGCTGATCGTTCGATCGACTAGCGATGTCAACTACACACAAATGATTGTCCAGATGAGTCTGCGCATTCTGACACGAGCGCCGATTTGGATGATAGGAGCCATTGTTTTTCTCGTTCTGACCAGTGTGAAGCTAGGGCTCGTCGTTCTGGCGTTTTTCCCGGTCATCGTGCTGTTCGTTCTTCTGTTCGCAGGGCCAGCACGGAAAGGCTTCCTCGGCATTCAGAAGCGCCTCGACCGTCTCAATACGGTGCTGCAAGAAAATCTTGCGGGAGTTCGTGTCGTCAAAGCCTTTGTCCGCGAACCTCATGAGATCAAGCGATTCGGCTTTGCCAACGAGGAATTGACGGGGCAATCGATTCGCGTCTTCCGATTGTTGGCCCTTCTACTTCCCCTGATGACGATCATCCTCAATGCGGCTGTCATTACCGCGCTCTGGTTCGGTGGGCGGATGACTATGTCAGGAACGATGACTGTGGGCGAAGTTGTGGCGTCGGTGAACTACCTATCGATGGCGCTGTTCCCGATGATCATGCTTGCGGCGATGGTTGGCCCCGTGTCTGCAGCTGACGCCTCTGCGAGCCGAATCCTCGAAGTTCTGGATGGCGAACCTGACGTGCGCGAGCGCCCTGGCGCGCAGACGCTTGCCTCGCCAGAAGGAAGAATCACGTTCGAGGATGTCTGCTTTTCGTATACGAATGACTGTGACGATCCCGTGCTACAGGGCATTTCATTCGTTGCTGAACCTGGTGAGACCGTGGCGATACTTGGAGCAACTGGGTCAGGGAAGTCCACGCTCATCCATTTGATTCCCCGATTTTACGAAGTGTCTTCGGGGCGAGTGACCTTTGATGGGATTGACATCCGCGACGTAGCCCTCCATTCCTTGCGCGCGCAGATTGGCATTGCGCTGCAAGAAGCAGTGCTATTCGGGGGAACGATTCGAGAGAACATACGGTACGGGCGCCCTGAGGCTTCTGAGGCAGAAATCCTAGTCGCAGCAGAGGCAGCTCAAGCTGCGGAGTTCATCCATACCTTCCCGGATGGATTGGACACCGTCATCGGCCAGCGAGGAGTGAACTTGTCTGGGGGCCAGAGGCAACGGCTTGCCATTGCACGAGCACTCCTAGTCAAGCCTAGAGTGCTCATTCTGGACGACTCAACCAGCGCCGTCGATATTGAGACTGAAGTCCGTCTGCAGGATGCCCTCGACCGCTTAATTGAATCGGCAGCAGGCAAAACAACGTGCTTCATTGTCGCACAACGAATCTCAACGGTCTTGCTTGCAGACAGGATCCTCGTTCTTGATGCCGGTCGAATCGCCGCGTCAGGAACGCATCAAGAGCTGATGCAATCAAGTTCGATTTATCAGGACATTTACCGCTCTCAGCTAGGTGAGGGCGCGCCAACCGTGGGCTCAAGTCCGACGGACGCATCCCAACAGGGCGCGAAGGAGGTGGGACATGTCTAGCACTCAGAAGCCATCGAGCCCATCTGGACGCACGTCTGGAATGCCGGGACCTGGTGGAGGCCGAGGGCACGGTGCTACTCGGATTGAGCGAGCCAAAGACACGCGCGGGACGCTTCGCCGATTGGTTGAGCACTTCCGCCCCTACCGGCGCGCGATCCTTTTCGTGTTTCTTCTAGCGATCATCGGAACGGGAGTGGGTCTCGTTGGTCCTTATCTGCTCGGGAAAGCCGTCGATGCGCTAGCCCGGGGATTGGGCTTGGCGGCCCTCGCTCGAATCATCGTGTTGATGATAGGCGTTTACATTCTCTCCTGGCTGGCAAACGCGGGACAAGGCGTCATTGTCGCCACGGTTGCTCAAAAGATGATGAGGACGCTACGTAACGAGCTGTTCGATCATCTTCAACTTCTGTCTCTACAATTCTTTGACGGACGCACCTCCGGCGAACTCATGAGTCGGCTGACGAACGACATGGATGCCGTGAGCCGCGTTCTATCACAGAACGTGACCCAGTTGTTTACCGGACTGCTAACACTTGTCGGTGTCCTCGTGATCATGTTCGTTCTCAACCCTCTGCTTGCGCTTGGATCCCTGCTCGTATTCCCACTGATGATTGGATTGGTGGGATTGGTCGGCACCAAGACACGCAAGGCTTTCCGAGGATATCAGGCAGGATTGGGATCCCTCAATGGCATTCTTGAAGAAACGTACAGCGGGCAGAGGGTTGTCACAGCCTATGGTCAGGAAGCGGCCACCCTTGCCAAATTTGATGCAGCGAACGAGACCGTTCGGAAGGTTGGAACGCACGCGATGACGTATGCGTTGCTGGTGATGCCGATGATGGGCATCCTCTCCAATGCGAACATTGCCGTCGTCGTCGGATTGGGTGGATGGATGACGATTGCCGGAATGGCGACTGTTGGGACCATCGCGTCGTTCATCGGATATTCTAACCAATTTGCACAGCCACTTCGCCAATTGGGAGATCTCTACAACCAAGTCCAATCGGCGCTCGCAGGGGCTGAGCGAATCTTCTCGATCCTAGACACGAAACCCGACTTGACTGACAGAGAAGATGCCATCGAGCTTGCCCGAGTCGAAGGGGATGTCGTGTTCGACAACGTTTCATTCTCTTATGTGCCGGACGTTCCTGTACTCAAGCACGTTTCGCTTCACGCACTTCCTGGCCAGCGGGTGGCGCTTGTCGGACCCACTGGTGCCGGGAAGACGACGATCGTCAATCTTCTGTCACGCTTCTACGACTTGAATGATGGAGCGATTCGGATCGACGGCCGTGATATTCGCGACATCATGCGAGCCAGTCTGAGGCGAAATCTTGGCACAGTCCTGCAGCAGACGTTCTTATTTGCAGAGTCAGTCATGGAGAACATCCGCTACGGACGTCTCGATGCGAGCGACGAAGAGGTTATTGCTGCGGCCAAGCTGGCGCGAGCTGATCAGTTCATCCGACATCTGCCTCAAGGATATCAGGAAGTTCTTTCCGAGAGAGGGGCCAACCTCTCTGAAGGCCAGCGGCAGCTTCTAGCCATCGCACGTGCGATCCTTGCCGATCCGCGGGTGCTCATCTTGGACGAAGCGACGTCGAGTGTTGACACGCGAACGGAAGTCCATATCCAGCAGGCCTTGCTCGAGCTCATGAAAGGGCGGACCAGCTTTGTGATCGCTCATCGACTATCGACGATCCGCGGGGCAGATCAAGTCATCATGATCGACGAAGGGCGGATCGTGGAACGGGGCACTCACGAGGAGTTGATGTCGCTCAAAGGAGCGTACTATCGTCTCTTCCTAAGTCAGTTTAGAGGTAAAGAAGAACCGGAGCGAAGCTCTTGATCCCGCATTCAAAGCGTGCTCTCCGTGTTGATGAAAGCGCGAACGCGTCGTGAGGATGAGTCAACAGGCATGGCGAAGAACTTGAAGCGAAGGGATGGCTTGCAATTATCGAGTGTATTAGTACACTCATACAGAGAACAACCATGGTCCACTAAATCCCCACATGGGGAATTGAGAATGATAGATTAGGGAGGAATGATGAAACGAACGATTGCACTACTTGCTGGAATCGGACTACTGCTGACTGGAATAGGGGCACTTGCCCAATCTGATCTGGATGTGTTCCCCCTGGGGACGACGACGATGATCTACAACGTGAGCTCTGAAGACATGAGTGGCGCTCAGGTTCTTGAACTCGTGGTGACATCGTACGGAAACGACCAGTACACCGTTCGCATGGTGACTGAACAGACGGGAAATGAAGATGAGCTCGGCACGGGATTCGGCTTCATTTTCGGCGCGGCCAGTGTCTCTTCAGGTGGCGGGCACGATGCGGACTATTCGTCCCTGACGGCGCTGATGGATCAACGTAGCCGGCTGCAAGAGGGGCAAGATTATCTCCTTCCAGGAGGCGGACTGTTCCAGGACATTGTGGGCGTGACCATTGCCGGTGTCTGGTGTCTCCAAGGCACGTTCATCGACGTCGACGACGAGAACGTACGGATGACCGTGGCGTTTGCACTCACCAATCCCGTCTACATCTCGCCACTCATCCGCGCTGAGGAACTGAGGAATGGCGAATGGATTCAAACATTTTCGCTTGAACTGGTCGAGTACACCGTCGTCGAAGGCGAGGGCTAACATGGCGCTGTTGGATATGAAGGGACTCACCAAGAACTATCAGCTTGGCAAGGTGATCGTCCGTGCGTTGCGCGGACTCGACTTACAGATTGACAAGGGAGAGATCGTCGCCGTCATGGGCCCTTCTGGCTCAGGAAAGTCGACGCTCATGCATATTCTTGGAGCGCTGGATGTCCCAACCGAAGGGAAGGCATTCATCAACGGAAAGGATCTGCAGCAGCTCAAAGAGGCCGAACTCGTGGTGCTTCGAGGTCAAACGGTTGGCTTTGTCTTCCAGACATTCAGCTTGATTCCGACGCTTTCCGCACAGCGGAACGTCGAACTCCCGATGATCTTCCAAGGCGTCGGGAAGAAGGAGCGCGCCAAGAAGGCGAGTGCTCTGCTTGCGGGTGTGGGACTTGCGGATCGGACACACCACAAGCCCAACGAGCTATCAGGCGGAGAACGGCAGCGCGTCGCCATTGCACGCGCACTTGCCAATGATCCTGAGATCATCCTTGCCGACGAGCCGACGGGGAACCTCGACTCCGAGAGCGGAGAAGCTGTGCTCTCACTACTTAAGGGGCTCGCCAAGAAAGACGGAAAGACCGTCATTCTGGTCACTCACGATCCAGAGGCCGCAGAGATTGCTGACCGCATTATCCGACTGCGTGATGGATGCATTGATACGCGGAAGCCAAAGGGTTCCTTGAACAGGGAGGGTGAGTCCTATGCGTAAGTTCTGGGATTTTCTACAGCTTGCCGGACAAAGCATCCTTCATCGAAGAATGCGCAGTTGGCTGACAGTGATTGGTGTCTTCATCGGGATCACGGCTGTCGTTGGTCTGATGTCCATCGGCTACAGCTTCGACAAGACCATCAAGGAGCAAGTCTCTGGGGTCTTCGGAGTGGATACGTTCATTGTGATGGACGAAAGCACGTTTGGCCCAGGGGCTCACAACGGTGGCGGTGCCACGGAGTACGCACTCGATCTCGATCTGTTGAAATCAATTGAAGGGGTCAAAGTGGCGGCAGCTGTACGAGAGCGAACTGGGTTCGTTCAAGGGCAGCCAAAAGCTGACGGAACAGTCCTTCAAGGATTTCTTCCTGTGTCGGGTTTGTCGCCGGAGCTGATGACAGAATTCGAATCGTTCACGGGAAAGCTTGAAGTCCTTCCTGGCGGGCGGCTGTTCGAACCTGGCGATATTGATGTTGCCGTGCTCGATTTCGAGATTTCTCAGCGTTTAGGTGTCACCGTTGGCGACACGATTCTTGTTGCTGGCGACGGCGATGCTGAGTTAAATCTGACGATTATCGGAATCATGGCTCCTCCGGAAGCGGCAAAAGAGGATTCGGGATCTGGATTTGGTATGCAATTCAGTGGGGGATCCGATGGCGACACGATTAGCGTGCCCTATGAAACGATGGATTTGCTGTGGGGCCCCGCGGACGACGTCCTCATCACCCTGGTACGAACTGAGCCCAACTACAATGTGGATGAGGTTGCTGATGCAGCAGAGAAGGCGCTTAATGATCGCGGCTCGGAGATCTCTGCCATCACCTACACCGATATCAGCGAGACCATTGGAACCATGACAGGCATCATCAGCGCGTTCCTTGCAGGAATCGCGGGCATCTCTCTGCTCGTGGGCGCTGTGGGGGTCATGAATACCATGTTCACCTCCGTGCTCGAGCGGACGAAGGAAATCGGTGTCATGAAAGCGGTCGGTGCCAAGAACAGTCACATATGGACGATCTTCTTGATCGAATCAGGCTTGATGGGATTGGTTGGCGGGATTGTCGGATCTGCTGCAGGTGTCGGACTGAGTTCGCTGGGGATCTTGCTTATCAATCGTCTGACGACAGGATTCGAGGTGGTCTCAGTGATCAACCCTCTGCTGATCATTGAAACGCTCTTTGGCTCCTTCTTGCTTGGTGCAGTTGCCGGTCTTTGGCCTGCATGGAGAGCATCCAAGCTCCCAGTTGTTGACGCCTTGCGCTACGAATAACAGTGTGCGGGCCGGGATCCATAATCCCGGCCCGTCCTTGTTCCCAATTCAATTCTCTCAGCGGTTGAGCCCTAGCCGTATCGGCAGATGTAGGCGGTTGGCTCCTGGACCTTGACTCCGAACGACACGCCAGCTGGCACGCGGAAGGATTCACCTGCAGGGAACGTCAGCCAATCCGTGTCATCGGGGAGTTTGATCGTCAATGCTCCGGTGACGACCGTCATCAGCTCTTTCGAGCTTGTGGAAAATGTGTACTCGCCTGCCTCCATCACGCCGGATGTGATAGGGCCCCGATTGTCTTCGAAGCCAATGGACTTCACCTTGCCTTCGAAATACTCATTGATCTTGAGCATGGAATCTCCTTTGTTCTGTGCGAGATGTGAGAGTAACGAACGGCTTCTCCCATCGCAATTCGAGGGGGCATGATAGCCTGAGGGTTATCAATATCTAGACGTAGCGGATTCGTGGATCGAGGAACAAGAGCAGAAGATCCGACAGCAAGGTCCCGATCACCAGGAGGCCGCCGTAGAGGAGCAAGATGGAGGTGATCACCGGTTGATCCTGACGCTGAAGCGCTTCCATGAATGTTCGGCCAAATGACGGCAACCCAAGGAAATGCGAAGCGAGGAGGGACCCGGTGACGGTCATCGAGATCATATACCCCGACATGCTGACCAGCGGATTGAGCGCATTGCGAAGAGCGTGCTTCCATAGCACGGTGGCATTGGATAGCCCCTTCCCATAGGCTGTGGTGAGATAAGGCAAGGGCATTGTGCTGAGAAGGCTGACGCGAAGATGTTGAGAAATGGCGGCGTAGACGGGAGCGCCGACAATGAACCAAACGGGAACGAGATGCCAGATCGTGCTGAGCGTTTTGGCCAGGCTTGCGGGCTGATTGGCAAATTGATATCCAACCAATCCCCAGACGCCACCAGCGATGATCAAAGGGTCGAGGTACTTGTACACAAAGAAAAGAAACAGCAGCCCCAACAGCTGTGGCGGAGATGCCGCGATCCCGTATGTGATGGCTGTCAAACAATGATCAGCTAGCTGCTGATAGCGCACGGCGGACAGAATCCCAGTGGGGACCCCTAGAAGCCACGCCCAGGCGATGGACGTAACCATAATGAGCAGCGTCCATCCCAATCCCCCCTGAGAGCTGAAGATGATTCTGTTCACCGGGCGATCCGTTTGGAATGAGTAGCCAAAGTCACCGCGGATGATGGCTCCCTCAAACCAGAACCAGAATTGCGCATACCAAGGTTTGTCTAGTCCACGAAGCGCGCGCAGTTCACTAACCATTTGTTCAGCTTCTGCACGCGTTGTTTGATTGCCATCCAGAGCCAATCGCAGCTTATACACTGTGAAGTGGTCGCCCGGGTAGATGGCCACGATTGCGAACGATAGCAACGCAACAAAGAAGAGCACGGGGATGATGCCAAGAATGCGAATCGCGACGTATTTTAGCATGCCATCTCCCCGTGGGATTGTCTTTTCGCCGAGTATCTGATTTATTAGCAACACCAGCGTTGCATGATGTTGCCCAAAGAGAGAAGTGAGCACAATGGGAGGACGATGTTGAAACGAGTAGCTTCGCTATTCAATTGCGGTCTGGTCGTTATCCTTTTTCTCCTATGGGTTGTATGGGAGACCTCGGCGCTTCCCACGTCTGTGTTTGTCGTCCACTGCGAGCCGACGCGTGCCAATCCGGTGATGTGGATTGAGCTCACGAAATTGGTCGCTCAAGCGGAGGCGCGCAACATCCCTCTGACCCTCGATTTTTCTCCGCAGTGGGCGTCGATGATTCTTGCGGATGAAACGAAAATCGCCCTCCTTGAGTCCTGGATTGAATCGGGGCACGAGATCGGCTGTCATCATCACGGATATTGGGGTACAAAGGATCGCGGCTCGACGTGGGACGGATACACAAATACGCCGCTGATCCAGATCGATCCTGAAGATCTCAAGCGTTATCAAGGTACGATGGATGACTACATGGCATTGCTGACTGCCCTTCCAGGAGAACGGGTGTCTGGCTGCCTGGGCACATCAAACAGTGGGGACGACGTCGATTACCCGTGCCAACTCATCTACTCAACCCGAGGACAAGCGTTGCTGGACGCGGTATCGCAGCCAACCAACGTTACCCTCAACGGGTGCGATGTGTGGGAGCTCTCCCATGCGCTCATCGCTTCACAAGATCGCGGCGCACTTGCGGATTTGTATCTTGAGACAGACGATGTGAACGTATTCTCCGTCGTTGGCCACGTCTACAACTATGCGGCATTCCCGGACCTGTTTGAGCAATGGTTCTCGTTTCTCGCCTCGCTCGACGCAATGGGGACTTGGAGGCGTACGGTTTCGGGTGTCTTGGGTGCGCGAACTCCATCAGCGCAGTAGAACACGAGACGGGATAAGGCTTTCTTCAACCTATGTCTGCACATCGCGATTCGAGCGAGATGGCGTTCGTTGCCCCATTCTGTTTTCGATTGACGAAGTCAACACGCGAATTCTTCCGTTCGTGCGAACGCTTTCGATCTTGCCCGAATCGATCCATACGTGCAGCGTCTCGATATCCGTCTTAAGCACCGCAGCAGCCTTCTCTAGCGTGAGCAAACTCGGTAACTCGACACCATCAAAGATCATGCCGCTGTCGCTCCCTTCGCTCACGCCGTTCGCTTCGCTCACTAACTGAGAATGCTCATGCATTCTCTGCTGGATCTTCTTCCATTGCTGTTCGCTTCGCTCACGCCGTTCGCTTCGCTCACTAACTGAGAATGCTGCCGTTCGCTTCGCTCACTAACTGAGAATGCTGGCGCATTCTCTTGCTACCAAATGCAAGAGTAACTCGTTACGTGACGATGGCATTGTAGCCTGCATCGACGTGGTGCGTCTCTCCGGTTACGCCTGATGACAGGTCAGAAAGCAGGTACACAGCCGACTTTCCAACCTCGGACGTATCAATATTGCGCCGCAGGGGAGCTACTGCCTCTACCTTCTTCAGTAGGTCGTCGATGCCGCCGACTGCCATGGCGGATAGCGTACGGCACGGACCCGCAGACAAAGAATTGACGCGAATACCGCGTGAGCCAAGTTCAGCTGCCAAATAGCGCGCTGTGGATTCAAGCGCTGACTTGGCGACGCCCATCACGTTGTAGCCAAGGGCGGCCTTTTCGGCTCCGTAGTAGCTCAGCGCGAGTATCGACCCTCCGCTTGGCATGAGTGGCGCCGCGCGATGGGCGATGGCAATGAGGGTGTAGGCGGAAATATCCAGGGCTTGCGCAAATACAGTTCGGGGCGTGGCTGAGAACGTGCCGGGCTGCAAGTATTCGCGGTCCGCGTAGGCAACAGAGTGAACCACAAAATCCAACTCGGGGAACGACTTGGCCACAGCTTCGAATAGCCGATCGAGATCTACATCTGAGCTGAGATCACAGGGGAATGTCCAGGCGTCTTCTAATCCGCCAGAACTCAACGTCTTGCGAACGCGCGCTTCCATTTTCTCACCGGGGAGGAACGCAAACGCGCACTCTGCGCCCTGTCTCACGGCATGCTGTGCAATATGCCAGGCGATGCTTCTCTCATTGGCGACTCCAAAAATGAGCCCCTTTTTTCCTTCGAGAATCCCCATGTAACACCTCCCTGTCCTTGCACACGGTAACCCGGTCGTTGGTCAGACGCAACGCGTGTCAAATTGCTCAACTATCTACCGTTCACAGTCTTGGCCTTGCCCGCCAGCATGACATCAAGCGTTTGCGTGAGCGAGATGAGATGCCAGGTGCCCCAACAGTCCTTTGTGCGCAGTACCTAGAAGTCGAGGAGCTCCAGAAGCATGGGCAATTGTTCCGTCAGTCTCTCGCAATCCCATGTGTCATCGACGCGGATCATCACAAATCGGTGCTTGGTGGGATCTGGATCTGTGCTGTCGGTGAAGGCTTCCATGAAGAGTGGATTGGTGGCATCGACCACCGACTGTTCAGAGGTCCAATCGATGTAGCCAATGATGGTATTCGCGTCAAACACAGTTCCCTCCAATCGATAGCGGTAGCGCTGAACGGCATACCCTTCACCCGTAAATAGGCCGAGGATTGATGCTTGAATCGTCATTCCCGGATGTCCGTCGCCTTCAAGATCGATCAGTCGCGGATCTTCAGGCTCTGTAGGGAGCATCTCTCCGTCAGGGTCTTCGAGAACGGCGCCACGAACCTCTGTGTACCAATCTTGGGTGAAGCGTATGTCGCAGTCACCGAGACTCAACGAAGCTGTTCGAGGAGCAGGATGAATGGACTGCATGACAATGTTGGCGATGTCTGTAGTGAACAAGAATGTGGATGGTGTCGCATCCGTGAAACAATAGCGATCCTGCAGCACAAGCTCAGATCCAGATTGTGTGACATGCGTGAACGCACCGACAAGGGTGTCGATCCACAAGGACCCTACAATGGGTAGGTTTGCTGTCGCTACGAGCTTCTGGACCACAACCCAATCGCCAGCAAGATCTGGCCACCCGGCTGCAGGGGGCGGACCGGCCTGGCCGGTCCATCCAACAGACATCGCGATTCCCATCGATACGAGCAATGAACCCACTTGAATGATTTTCACAAGTTTCACCAACCCTCCGCAGATATTCATCCTACAGGAGAAAGCGCTCAGGTCAAGCAAAGAAATGCATGAGCGTTCTTCGGTTGCCGAGGGGATCTCTTCTGCATAGAGTGCTTCTGTATTCTTGGGCCCGAAAGGTGGCGACGTTGAATTCAGCTAGAATGCCTGATTCCGAGGTGTGTTATCGTGCGCTTGTTGAGCGAGACTCGCGCTTCGAGGGCGTGTTCTTTGCTGCCGTCTCGACGACGGGCGTGTTCTGTCGACCAACCTGTCAGGCGCGCAAACCCAAACGTGAGAACGTCGAATTCTTCGCTTCTGCGAGCGAGGCGCTTCAACATGGGTATCGTCCCTGCAAGCTTTGTCAGCCCATGAGACCTTTGGGAGCAGCTCCGAGTTGGCTTCAACCTTTGTTGAGCGAGCTTCAGGATCACCTGAAGGATCGACTGAGAGATCAGGACTTAAGAAATCGAGGGTTAGATCCGCTGCGCGTGCGGCGATGGTTCCAGAAAACCCACGGCATGACCTTCCACGCGTTTTGCCGGATGAATCGACTCTCGCAGGCCTTTGGGCAACTGCGTGAAGGCGACGCCGTAGCCCCCATTGCCTACTCATCTGGATACGAGTCTCTGAGTGGGTTTGCCTCCTCATTCAAGAAGAGCACGGGGTTCTCCCCCAGCGAAAGCGCAAAACGGACGATTGTCCATGTCCAACGCATGTTGTCCCCACTTGGTCCTCTGCTTGCTGGGGCAACACAGACTGGGATCTGCCTACTGGAATTCGCCGATCGGCGCATGCTGGAAACTCAACTGATGCGCCTCCAGACGCGGTTGAACGCCGAACTGCTTCCTGGCACCAGTCCCTACTTCGACTCTCTTGGGATCCAGTTGACTGAGTACTTCGAGGGGGCACGAAAGGACTTCGATCTCCCGCTTGTCATGGCGGGAACGGTGTTTCAAGAGTCTGCATGGAACAGTCTTCGCGATATCCCCTTTGGAGAAACGAGATCCTACCAGCAACAGGCGGACACCATTGGACAACCGTCGGCTGTGCGCGCAGTAGCCCGCGCCAACGGGGACAACCGGATCGCCATTCTCATTCCGTGCCATCGTGTCATCGGCAAGAACGGCCGATTGACCGGATATGGCGGCGGGCTGTGGCGCAAGCGAGCGCTCCTTGAGTTGGAAGGCGTGTCGCTTTCTCAGTAGCCGTGCGGCTCGCCGCCTACGACGGTATCCTCTGAGGCATCATGAACAGAATCCTCTATATCATCAGACATGCGCAGAGTCAGCCAACCGAAGGGCTAGAGAACGGGCTCTGGCCGCTCAGTGAAGTGGGGAAGGAGCAAGCAATGGCTCTTCGTGCATTGTTGATGCCCCTGGGGATCAAAAGATTGTTCTCAAGCACCTATGCGCGAGCCGTGGGCACGATTGAACCCTACTCCCGTGAATCTGGGCTGGAGATCCACGTGCGCGAAGGGCTGCATGAACAGACGATCGTTCATCTCGCGACCGATGATTTCATGGCCGTTTGGAAAAGGTCATGGGATGACTACGACTATGCACTGCCAGGGTGTGAGACCAATCGAGAGGCACAGATGCGTATCGTCTCCGCCATCCAAGGCGTGATATCCGAGTGCAAAGACGATGTTTTCGCGCTTTGCTCGCACGGCGCTGTTATAAGCCTCTTCCTCAACACGCTTGATGCCGATGTCGGCAGGGAGTATGCAGAATCACTACGCAATCCAGATGTGATTAGGATGGTCGTCGACGGGCCAACGGTGATGTGGGATCGTTCGTACGAACTTCCCGGCATCGGCGATGTCGCGACCGGGTATCCGCGGTAGGTGATGCGATCGCTCCCACCGTGCGACGATTTGCATCTCGGAGTATTCTATCTGGCCGTATTCAGCAAATAGAGCGTATCTGACGAATTGGGTGTGCTTGCCGAATACACACTACATAGATTATTGGAGGCACAAATGCCCAAGGCGACTGCACGACATATTTTGGTGGATTCAGAGGAGTTCTGTAACGAATTGAAGACGCAGATCGAAAACGGTGCCGACTTCGCCGCGTTGGCGGCTGAACACTCGAAGTGCCCGTCAGGGTCGTCCGGCGGAGACCTCGGAGAATTCGAGCAAGGGCGAATGGTTCCTGAATTCGACAAAGTGGTATTCAACGAAGCTGTCGGTGTGGTGCATGGCCCAATCGCCACGCAATTTGGCTATCACTTGCTAGAGACGCTCAGCCGTAGCGAGTAGTAATTCCGACTTGGCGCCCTGCTGCTTTTTTCGTCAGCAGGGCGGTTCTATTGGCGATCGCCCAAGCAGTATGCTGAGGCCATGACAGAGAAGGTGAACTTGCGAACAGTCCCAGTGGGCATTGTTGTCGGTGTTGTCATTGGCATCGCGCTGGGTATTGCACTCAAGAGCATCGCCATGAGCATTGGCGTGGGTTCAGGTTTGGCTATTGTGTTCGGTTTGGCGTTGGATCGCAGACGGCGAGACGATTCATCAAACAGTCCACAGCGATGACGTTCGACATCGCCATTTGAAGGGCACCCCCTTTTCGCTCAATCCAGGAGGCTTCCTTGAATTTGGTTCACAAGGTGTATGCCTACGTCACCCATGGAAAGAGACTGTTGGTATTCAATCATGTCGACTTCCCTCAAGAGGCGCCGCAAGTACCCGGCGGCACGTGTCTTGAGAAGGAGAATCCTGACGATGCGGTTCTTCGAGAAGCGTGGGAAGAGACGGGGCTGGACAATCTGAGGCTCGAAGCGTTTCTGGGTGAGATTGACTTCATAGGGCACGAGGCGAATACGATCTACCGCCGCCGCTTCTACCATCTCATTTGCGAGGACGCGCCTGCGCAACGGTGGCAGCACTACGAAGAGGATCCATCAGATGGCTCGACAGAGCCGATTCTGTTCGAGCTGTACTGGGTTGATCTGCCAAACGATGTCCCAAATCTGGCCCCAGGGCACGACGCCTTTCTTCCACTGCTTCTGGCAAGGCTGCAGCGACACCAAGAAGATTCTTGATCAAACCCACAAACCGAGTCGCATAGGCGACCCGGCTTGTGGTGAGGGTGAATCGTTTCTAGAGCACAAGGACGTTTGCGTTCCCGATGTAGGGTCCTTCATCCATCTTTTCAGTTTCAGGCTCGCAGGGAGTGCTGATGTCGCCTTCTCGAATACCTAGGCGAGCTTCAATGGCCGCTTGCTGTTCCGGCTGGCATACGATGTCTCCCAGATTATGGATCTTGTGAATCCTCTTCAGGATCGTCTCTGGGGACACATCTGGACCGATGGTCAATTCGTCACGAATGACAAG
>Ga0180007_10003174_pt1 | contig 18602 bp, 12 predicted proteins | sample MM_PC_MetaG_FD_121122 | JGI IMG/M metagenome (GOLD analysis project Ga0180007, IMG submission 121122) | Groundwater microbial communities from the Aspo Hard Rock Laboratory (HRL) deep subsurface site, Sweden - MM_PC_MetaG | ecosystem: Environmental > Aquatic > Deep subsurface > Groundwater... | reverse complement strand
GTACTTTATAATAGTCCAGATTTTTCATGTATGAGTTGTTTTATTGAGTATGATTGGCAAAAAAAATATCAGTGATTTAAGTATATAGTACGTTAAGAATTTTCGCTGTGAAGTCAAGCTCGGTGGAATTTATACTCTGAATTTGATTTTTCTTCTCAAGAAAAAATGTGATTATCAACAACCTTTGATGAACTCGAAAAAAAATCATTTTTCACCACGGAGCACACAGAGATCACAGAGAAATTTTTTATTATAGCAGGTTATCTCTGTGGGCTCTGTGCTCTCCGTGGTAAATTTCAGTTGTTACGAGACCATCAACCTATAGCTCAGGTGCAAATTTTTCGAATACGCTGGAAGAATCCGCACCTGAGTTTCCACCGCAGAGATGGAAAAAACTCGGTTCATGATGAATTTTTCAAATGAATGGACACCCTTTAAAAGCCCTTTGTGAGTGTTCTGCTATGTGCATTACGCTATGCAGTCAACAAACCCTTGACGGAGCACATTTGATTTACTATAATTTTAAATAATCTCAGCTTATGGCCCTGCATGAACAGTTGCGCTCCCCCCAGGTTCTGATTTTGACCAAGACACCCCATATGGATATCTCCAATAAACGTTCTGCCGAATACCTTAAAATTGTCGCGCCGGCTGTTATGGCGGTTATCTTATTTGTGGTAGCAGCCTTTGGATTATTTCTGCCGACTTACAGGGAAAGGCTGTTGAATGACAAAAAGGAAATGATCCGGGAACTGACTAAGACAGCCTGGAATATCCTGGCCGGTCTGGAACGGAAAGAGCGCAATGGCGAGATGACCCGTGAGCAGGCCCAGCATGCTGCCATCGAGCAGATACGGGTGCTGCGCTACGGAGACGGGAACAAGGATTATTTCTGGATTAATGACATGCGGCCTCATATGGTCATGCACCCCTATCGCACTGATCTTGAAGGCCAGGATATATCCGGTTTCACCGACCCCAATGACGTTCATCTTTTTGTGGAATTTGTCAAAACGGTGAAAAGCGAAAACGAGGGTTTTGTTTCCTATATGTGGCAGAGGAAGGACAACCCCGACAATATCGTACCGAAACTTTCTTTTGTCAAAGGTTTTACACCGTGGGGATGGATCATTGGAACCGGCATCTATCTCGATGATGTCCGGCAGGAAACAGAGCTTCTGACAAGGCGCTTGATTTACACTTCGCTGGCGATTCTCGCCATGGTCTCTTTCATGTCCGCACTCTCGATTCTGCAGAATCTCAAGGCCTCCAGATTACGTAAAAATGCTGAAAATGAACTGCTGGACTATCAGAATCATCTGGAAGAATTGATTGAGGAACGCACCGCAGATCTGCAACAGGCAAATGACAGACTCTCAGAAGAAATCGTAGAACGCCGGCAGGCGGGAGAAGTCATCCTGCAACAACGCGACATGTTGAGTACGGTCATCGAATCCCTTCCCTATCCGTTTTATGTCATTAACACAGCAGACTGTAAAATTGTCATGGCAAATTCGGCAGCTGCACCTGACGGATTTCCGCCCGATACAACCTGCCATTTGCTCTCGCACGGCAGCGAAAAAAAATGCTCTGAACACTCTGAACACAGTGATGATTTCTGCCCCATGGAGTCCGTCATGCGCACAGGGAAAGCGACAATCAAGGAACACGGCCACGTCAACGGGGAAGGAAAAACGACATATACGGAAGTTCATGGCTACCCGATATTCGACAAAGCAGGTGAAGTAACGCAGATGATAGAATATATGGTCGATATTACCGATAGAAAGCTGGCTGAAGAGGAAAGGGAACGCCTCATTTCCCAACTACAGGCGGCTCTGGAGGACATCAAAACGTTACAGGGCATTGTCCCCATCTGTGCCTTTTGCAAACAAATACGCGATGACAGCGGTTACTGGAACCAACTGGAAAAATATGTCTCAGAGCATTCCCATGCCGAATTCAGCCACGCCATCTGCCCGAAGTGCATGGCTGAACGTTACCCCGATGTTGACGATGATGAGCAACCGGGCTGACGCTGTTCCTTGGATGCCGGATAATCCCGCCAAGTGAAAAAACAGGTTCAGCCTCTCCTGCTGACCGCCATAAAGGCTGACAGCACTTCAGGATCGAAATGGATCGCCCGCTGGGTTTCCATATACTCTAAGGCCTTTTCCGCAGGCCATTTTTCTTTATAGGATCTTGCATGGGTCAGGGAATCAAACACATCCGCCACGGCCACAATACGGGCCGGCAGGGGGATCTCTTCACCGTGTAAGCCGTCGGGATAGCCGCTGCCGTCCCATTTTTCATGATGAGCGCGGGCTATCACCCGGGCAGTCAGGTAAAATGGCTTGTGTCCCAGTATTTTTTCTCCCGCCAGGGTATGGGTCTGCATGATTTGCCATTCCTCATCCGTGAGCGGGCCTTCTTTCTTCAGGATGTTGTCAGGTATATTGATTTTGCCGATGTCATGGATCACGCTGAAAAAGGAGATCTGTTCCGCTTCTTTTTCCATCATGCCGAGAGAAAAACAGATTTTCAGGGTCAGGTCCCTGATGCGGTAGATATGCTCTCCGGTGACATCATCTTTTGCCTCTGCCGCCAGGGCAAGCATCTCGATTCCTTCGTTGACCGCTTCCTCAAGCTGAATGGTGCGCTGCTGGACGATTATTTCCAGATTTTCATTGATGAACCTGAGCTGTTCATTCTGGTTATTGGTGAGCAGCAGCAGCCTTTTGTTTTCCCGCATGAGATTGGCATAATCAAATGCCTTGGCCAGGGTCGCATGCAAATTTTCAGCAGCCCACGGTTTGGTCAGATAGCCGAAAATATGCGACCGGTTGATGGCCGAGATGGCGCTTTCATGGCTCCCGTAAGCGGTTAAAAGAATGCGTACCGTGTCCTCCGAGATAGATGCCACAGCTTCCAGAAAGGTGATACCATCCATTTCCGGCATGGACATGTCTGATAGCACAACGCCGATATCCTGTCCTTTCACGATCTCCAGGCCTTCTTTTGCTGATGCAGCGGTAAGGAGACGGTAGCCGGCCGGGCTCAGTTCTCTGCACAGACTCTTCAGGACATTTGCTTCATCATCCACCAGCAGTAAGGATTTGTTAATCATGGCTTTTTCTAACGGAATCGAGTATCCCCCGGATGTTTCTGGCCTTTACCCTTGCTGAATTTGTAAAAAATGAAAGTTTAACTTGCGGATTTGACATAACGGACTGAAATCGTGAATCATATGACATTATTGCCGCTCGTTATTCCGGCAGATCCTGAATCAAGTTCAGGAGGAATCCTGTGTTTATGCTATCCGGGAGGTTGCTGGATGCCGGATTAAGTCCGGCATGACGGATTGTGGACTGTTTTATTCATAATACTCATTGTAAACTCGCATAATTCAAAAACTACAAGAAAGTTGAAATGGAAATTTACCGCAGAGAGCACAGAGCTAACTGGCTGTAATAAAAATCTCCGTGATCTCTGTGTGCTCTGTGGTGGAAAAATTATTTGCGATTTGATTAACCTTCCACCTGGATAGTCACTGTTTCCGGCTGAGTTGATGCAACATCGTGCTGTATCGGTATGTTGATCGTAAAGGTTGACCCCTTCCCCACCTCGCTTTCCACGGATATTGCCCCACCGTGTCTGGCCACAATCTCGGTGATGATGCTCAGCCCCAGACCCGTGCCCACCCCTGCTTCCTTGGTGGTAAAGAAGGGGGCAAAGATTTTTGTCTGGTTCTCAGGGGAAATACCGCAACCTGTATCAGCGATAGAGACAACAATCAGGTCGTTTTCCGTAAATGTCCTGATGCGTATTGTCCCCTGGTTGGCAATGGCGTGGGCGGCATTGACCAGGAGATTCATGAAGACCTGGGCGAGTTGATTCGGATAGCAGCGGATGAGAGGGATATCGCCGTAGTCCTTTTCCACGGTGGCCTTGTATTTCAGTTCATTCCAGGCAACGGTGAGGGCGTTTTCCAGACAGTCGTTAACGTTGGCCAGGCAGGAAGTATTCTGGTCCTTACGGGAAAAGGTCTTCAAACCTTCAACAATTTTTTTAATCCTCCCCACACCCTCAAGGCATTCGTTCAGAATGTCCTTGCTGTCCTCCACCAGAAAATCAATCTTGGAATTTTTCCTGGCCTGAGCCAGTTCTGCGGATTTGTCCGGCGGCAGGGTGGAACAATAACCGTCCAGCAGGTGGATGTATTCGGTGATGCGCCCCATATACTTGGTCAGAGTGCCCAGGTTGCTGCCGATATAGCCGGTGGGATTATTTATTTCATGGGCCACCCCGGCGGCCAGGTGACCGATGGTGGCCAGCTTTTCCTGATGAAGCAGCTGTTCCTGTGACGCCTTGAGATCCCTGTAAGTCTGTTCCAGCTGCAGGGTGCGCTCCTGCACCTGCTGTTCCAGATTGTCGCGGTATTCCAGGTTTTTTCTTTCCAGTTCCCGCAGGCGCAGGGCGTATGCTACATAAATGAGAAGTTCGTTTTTTACAAACGGCTTGACAAGGTACCCGCAGGCGCCGAGTTCATGCGCGGTTGCGGCCACAGCGGGATCGTCCACAGCCGTCACCATGATTACCTCCGGGGGAGATTCACTGTTGCGCAGCTGCCGTAACACGGCAATGCCTGACATGCCCGGCATGGTAATATCCAGCAGAACCAGCGGGAAAGAGGTTTGTGCAAAAAAGTCAAGAGCCTCCTCACCGCTGGCAGCGCATGTGGGCGAATATCCGGCGCCTGAAAGATAGCGGCAGAATAGTTTTCTTGTCACGTCTTCGTCATCCACCACCAGAACGGCTGTGTCGTCTTTCATCTGTTCTTCTCGTATATTTTGTCAGGGATATTTTAAAAAAGTTATGTATAGGTTATGAACACTATATTATCACAATACTCTCTGTTGTGAAGGCCGATTTATATAATTTCCCCGGTGACATCATCATCGTGAAGCGTATATAATCGAATATGTCCATGATTTCATTGTTGCACATCATTTTTGTTGCCGTGGGCGCGCTTTTTCTCGCTGCTTCAATCTACCTGAACTTCCGCGGCAACAAGGAGGTTCCCCAGGATCTTACCGGCAGGTGGCGCCTCTTGACCTGTCTGATGATTTTTTTTCTGGCCGGTTACTGTGGATACATGTATCTGCAGCTGTCCCTTCGTCTTTTTTCCCTGGAACTGCTGACCAGCCTTGTTTTTCTTGGGGGCGGCCTTTTTGTGTACCTGGTTATTGATCTGTCCATTGAAACCATCCGGCGGATCAATGAAGCCAATGAAGTCCTTGAAGAACGGGTCAGGCAGCGGACGCTGCAGCTAGCGGCAACCAATGAAAAACTCGAAAGTGAACTTGAGCAAAGAAAGATAATCGAGGAACGGCTCAAGGCCTCCCATATGGAACTTGATCTGATTTTTAATGCCGCCTCCGTCGGTATGCGGGTCATTGACGACAACCATACCGTTATCCGTGCCAACAGCAATTTTTTAAAAATGGTCGGCCTCAGTATGGAAGAGGTGATCGGTAAAAAGTGTTTTGATATTTTCAGCGGCGCGAAATGCCATACCCCGGCTTGTCCTCTGCTATTGATCAAAGACGGCATGAGAAGAGTTGAATATGAAGTTGATAAAATTCTTGCCGATCATGAACGCATCACCTGCATCCTGACCGCGGTTCCATATTTTGGGCCTGATGGCCGATTGATCGGCATTGTCGAGGATTTCAAGGATATCACGCCCCGGAAAAAGGCCATGAATGAACTCAAGGAAGCCTATGCGGCGGCGCAGGATCTGTCTGCAGCATTGCAGGAGAAGAACAGGGAACTGGAAGAAGGACACCGAAAGCTCGCCCAGGCCCATATCGAACTGAAGGCCGCCCAGTCGCAGATGCTGCAGCGGGAGAAGATGGCCTCTGTGGGCCAGCTGGCGTCAGGGGTTGCCCATGAGATCAACAATCCGGTCGGTTTTGTCTCCAGTAACCTTACCACCCTGGCAAAATATATCGATCGGTTAACCCAGTACATCGACATTTTGCAAAAAGAGGTTGGCGGCACTGCCCAAGAAAAAGTGCAGGCGGCAAGCAAAGAGCTCAAAATTGATTATATTGCCGAAGATGCCAGAGATCTGATCCGGGAGTCCCTGGACGGTACGGGCAGGGTGAGCACAATTGTCCGGGGGCTGAAGAGCTTTTCCAGAATTGATGAGGCCACGCTGCAGATGGCGGATATCAATGAGTGTCTGGAAGCTACCTTGAATATCGTCTGGAATGAACTCAAATATAAGGCCACCGTTACGAAAGAATACGGAGATATTCCGCTGACCCTCTGCAATCCCCAGCAACTGAACCAGGTATTCATGAATTTTCTGGTCAACGCCGGCCAGGCCATTGCCAAACAGGGAGAGATACGCATCCGAACCAGGCATGAAAACAACTGGATTTTTGTCTCCATTGCCGATACCGGCTGCGGCATTGCTCCGGAAAATCTTACCCGGATATTTGAGCCTTTTTTTACCACCAAGGATGTTGGCAAAGGCACAGGGCTCGGGCTGAGCATTTCTTATGATATAATCAAAAAGCACGGGGGAGATATCTCGGTAGAGAGTGAGCAGGGAGCAGGCACCACCTTCACGGTGAAAATTCCTGTGGTCGCGGAGTGAAAACTCTTATGATAATATCTGTTCGCAAGCTTGTAACTGTGTAAGAAATTGCCGTTTTAAATACACTGCCCACAAAGGCGAAGACTGGGTAAAATGCATCCTTTAACAGAACTTCTTAAAGAAAATGAAATGTGGTTGATGCGCCGTATCCGTGATTATGCAGTGGAGCGGGATTATAGCCTTTATACCTCCACTCTGGAAGAAGCCTGGAGGATATCCATTGTCGGGCTGACCGACTCCATCACCGCAGCCCTTGCCATCTCGGAAGAACCGTGGGAATTAGGTCCTGATGACAACTTTATTTCTGATCCGATAGCCGCCTTTGGCGTCCTGGAAGCACAGCGACATCGCACTCGCGGCGTAACTCTTGAGATGTTCCTGGGATTGATGAAATACTATCGGCAGACGTACCTTGACCTTGTTCGAACGTCGTACCCATCCCTGCAAATGCCTTCAGGGCAAAGCCTGAACGAAAGCGATGATGCTGGGGCTCTCTCTATCCGCTTCATCGAGCGAGTCTTCGACCGGATCGAAATTGCCTTCTGTGCAGAATGGAGCCGCAGTGAAACCATCAGCCGTGCTATAGATGAGCTACAGGCCGCCAATCGCGACATCACCAACGAGAAGAACAAATTCATTGCCATATTCGAGAGCCTGGCGACAGCGGTTTTTCTGCTGGATGATAGCAGTCGCATCGTCCATATGAACCATGCCGGAGCGCAGATGATCAATCAGGCGTTTAAAGTGGGCGGCCATTATTATTCAAAATTGGAGAGCCGCATTCCCTTCCCCTGGCTTGCGGATGAGTTGTCGCGATTCCGGGAGACAGGTGATGACAAGGAATTTGAATATCATGTTGAGTTACCGGACGGCAATGAATGCCAGGTCCTGGCCCGCTTCCGTCTCATGCAGGAATTCAGTGTGAAATATCCCGGCACCGTGGTCATTCTGCAGGACATCACTAAACGAAAAAAAGCGGAAGAAGAATTGAAACAGACGCATGCTCAGCTGATACAGCAGGAAAAGATGGCATCCCTCGGGCAACTGGCAGCCGGCGTAGCCCATGAAATAAACAATCCGATGGGTTTTATCATGAGCAACCTCTCTACTCTTGGTAAATACATCGACCGGCTGACAGAATTCATTGCTGTCGAAGATCAGGTGATATCCCATGTCGACGACGTCACCAACGCCGATCAGTTGGCCGGTATCAGAAAAAAACTCAAGATCGATTATATATCGAAGGATGCAAAAGATCTCATAAGCGAGAGTATGGACGGGGCTGATCGCGTGCGGCGCATCGTGCAGGATTTGAAATCTTTTTCGCGGATGGATCAGACCGATTGCACTCTGGTTAACCTGAACGAGACCTTGGAAACTACCATCAATATCGCTTGGAACGAGATCAAATATGTAGCTACCCTCAACCGCGAGTTCGGCGATATCCCAGAACTCAAGTGTTACCCTCAACAGTTGGGCCAGGTCTTTCTTAATCTTTTGGTCAATGCCGCCCAAGCCATGGATAGTCAGGGAGCAATCACGGTGCGTACCTGGAGCGATGAAACCAGCGTCTTTGTGTCTGTCTCGGATACCGGCAAAGGAGTTCCCGCTAAGGATTTGTCACGCATATTCGAACCTTTTTTCACCACCAAAGAAGTTGGTAAGGGGACCGGTCTGGGACTCTCTATCAGTTATGGGATCGTCAAGAACCATGGCGGAGAGATTACAGCCCAAAGTGAAATCGGTAAAGGGAGTACCTTTACCGTGAGAATCCCCTTGCATGCTGAGAATTGACGGGTTGTGTAAATTGTTTTCCAAATGCGAGATGAAAGAATAATTTGCGAACAAGTTGCTTGAGTGGAGGCGGAGAACTTCGGCTGCGCTCTGCGCGGTAACCTCTGAAGTGGAGGCGCACCCTCTGCTTTGATATATTGGGGAGGATTTACACCGTTTCCTGGCTGGCATCAACTTGCTGAAAGGCGTATAATAAGATATGACAATAATTTCGCTGTTGCATATTGTTTTTGTTGCCGTGGGAGCGGTCTTTCTCGCTGCCTCAATTTATCTTAATTTCAGCAGTAACAGGGATGTGCCCCGGGAGCTTGCCGGCAGGTGGCACCTCATGACCGGCCTGATGGTTTTCAGCCTGGCAGCCTATATCGGTTTTCTGTTCCTGCAGATAACCCATCATCTTTTTTCCCTGGAACTGCTGACCAGTCTTGTTTTTCTGGGTGGCGCCTTTTTTGTGTTTCTGGTCATCGGCTTATCCATCAAAACCACCAGACGGATCAATGAAGCCAATGAAGTCCTTGAAGAACGGGTCAGGGAGCGGACAGAGCAGTTGGCCCAAACCAATGAAAAACTCGAGAATGAACTGGAGGAAAGAAAGAAAATCGAGAAACGGATCAAGGCATCCCATGCTGAACTGAATTATATCTTCAATGCCGCCTCAGCCGGTATGCGGGTTGTTGACAACAACTATAACGTTATCCGGGTCAACAGCAATTTTCTGCAAATGGTCGGCCTCAGCCTGGAAGAGGTGATCGGTAAAAAGTGCTTTGATGTTTTCGGCGGAGCGAAATGTCATTCGTCCGATTGTCCTCTTACCTTGATCAGCAGCGGCCGGAAAACGGTTGAATATGAGGTTGAAAAAGTCCTTGCCGATCATGAGTGTATCACCTGTTCACTGACGGCGGCTCCTTTTTATGGGCCTGATGGTCAGCTGATCGGCATTGTAGAGGACTTCAAGGATATCACCCTCCGCAAAAAAGCGGTGAATGAGCTCTCGGAGGCATATGCCAATCTGAAGGCAACCCAGTCGCAGATGCTGCAGCGGGAGAAAATGGCCTCGGTCGGCCAGCTCGCGGCAGGGGTCGCCCATGAGATCAATAACCCTGTCGGTTTTGTTTCCAGCAACCTCGGCACCCTGGGGAAATATATCGACAGGTTAACGGAGTTCATCGACCTGCAGGACAAGGCCGTGATCAGTGATTTGCGTGAACAGTTGCAGGCGGCCAGAAAAGAACTCAAAATTGATTATATTAGCGAAGATGCCAAAGACCTGATCAGGGAGTCCCTGGACGGCACGGGCAGGGTGAGCACCATTGTCCGGGGGCTGAAGAGCTTTTCCAGAATTGATGAGGCCAAACTGCAGGCTGCCGATATCAATGAGTGTCTGGAGGCCACGCTGAATATCGTCTGGAATGAACTCAAATATAAGGCCACCGTTACAAAAAACTACGGAGATATTCCGCAGACTCTCTGCAATCCCCAGCAGCTGAACCAGGTATTCATGAATTTTCTGGTCAACGCCGGCCAGGCCATTGCCAAACAGGGAGAGATACGTATCAGGTCATGGCAGGAAGATAAATGGATTCTGGTTTCCATTGCCGACACCGGCTGCGGCATTGCTGCGGAGCACCTTTCCCGGATATTTGAGCCGTTTTTTACCACCAAGGATGTCGGCAAGGGCACAGGACTCGGGCTGAGCATCTCTTATGACATCATCAAGAAACACGGCGGGGGTATCGCGGTGGAGAGTGAAACCGGACGCGGGACAACCTTTACCGTAAAAATTCCTGTTGTCCCAGGATGAAAAGAAGCGGTCCGGACGGGAACGACATTTCCTTGCCGACAATACGTTTGGCCGAAAATAAGCTATTCAGGCGTGCACGATTTTGCCGCCATGCAACTTGAAGAGAGAAGGCCCCCATATCCCGGGAACTATGAATTGCCGGCAAGGTGAAAATGTGCGTTCAGGCTTTCTCTTTTTTATTATGCAGGATAAAACCGATTTTTTGGGCTAACATCTCTTGATTAAATGGTTTGAGGATGTATTGGTCCACCTTGGCCTGAATTGCCTCGACAATATGATCCTTCTCAGATTCGGCTGTCACCATCAAAAAGGGGATATGGGCTAATTTAGGGTTGCCCCTTACTTTCTTCAGGAGTTCGATGCCGGTCATGACCGGCATGTTCCAGTCTGAAATGATGAAATCAATTTTTTCCTTAGTGAGAATCTGATATGCTTGTTCTCCATTGCGGGCTGTGATAATATCCTGATATCCTAAATCATCAAGGACATTCTTGGTAATTTTTATCATGGTATCGAAGTCGTCGACTACTAAAAATCTCATATTTTTTATCTTTTTTTGAAGTTTGAGGGGGAACCCCGATGGCTTCGAGTTTCTTGCAATCGCTCGCCTGGGGCATCAAGTGGGGCAAAGCCCGTCAAAATTGTAAGCATTCGATAGATGTTCAGTTGTTCTCCTATAGGAAACGGTGAATTCTCAACTGTATCGTTAGCATCCTGTAGCACTTTTTCTCTCGCATGTTCTTTGCAACGCAGACAGATTTCTTGCAGGGAAAATTAATTTTGGCGTTCATCTAAAAGTTACAGAGGGCCAGGAACAGTTTGCTTTCTTTAAGCATAGGGGGTGAACAAAGGAAAAGTCAAGCTTGCTTTTCTCAAAATTTACATTGTGCTGACTGTTCGGGAGAGAGACTCAAAGCGTCGTCTGCTCCTGAAAAGTGAAACCGGAACATTACCCCTGAATCGTTCCCGATTGTGGAATCATCCTTTTGCTGCAACTGGAGCCCATGCCAAACCAGGAAATTATGTCTCATGAACTATTGCGGGTACTTGTGGTCGATGACACCATACTGTATCGAACCATTATCTCCGAGATTCTGACTGCCATTCCGGGTGTGGAAGTGGTCGGCACGGCGTCCCAGGGGGAAATCGGGCTCGCTAAAGTCGCTCAGCTGAACCCGGACTTGATCACGCTCGACGTGGAAATGCCGGTCATGGATGGCCTGACCACCTTAAAAAAACTGCAGGAAATCAAGTCCAAGGCATTGGTGTTGATGGTCAGCGCCCATACCCGGCAGGGTGCCGCGGTCACTTTGGAGGCTTTGCAGCTGGGGGCCTATGATTTTATCACCAAGCCTGACGGCGATGATCCGCAACATAACTTCCAGATGCTGGCCAGTAAGTTTCGTCCCATCATCAATGCAGTTATGGCGCAAAAGATTCTGCGTCAGACTATTGGCGCCATGGATTCCGAGCCTGTTGGAGCGTCTCCAGCGACAGGCATCATTAGACAATCTACAGAACATTACAACCCAGGGATTAAGATCGTGGCCATCGGCATTTCAACCGGGGGCCCCGTTGCCTTAGCCGATCTCCTGCCTCGTCTGCCTGCTGATTTCCCGGTGCCGATTGTCATCGTGCAGCATATGCCCAAGTTTTTTACCGGTGCTTTGGCTGAATCACTGGATGGCAAGTGCTCCATTCGCGTGGTGGAGGGCCAGGCCGGCCAGGTTTTGCAAGCTGCGACAGCCTATATTGCGCCGGGCAGCCGGCAGATGCGGGTTGCCCACGGACAGAGTCAGTCGCTTTATGTGCTGGAGGTTACCGAAGACCCGCCGGAAAATCATTGTCAACCGTCGGCGGATTATTTATTCCGCTCCGTTGCTTCAGTGTGCAAGGGACAGTCCCTTGGTGTTATTATGACCGGTATGGGCAGTGATGGCACCCATGGCTTACGCCTGATGAAACGACAGGGCGCCCAGGTTATTGCCCAGGATCAGGCAAGCTGTGTTGTCTACGGTATGCCCATGGCGGCGGTGAAGGCCGGGGTTGTCGATGCTGTGATCCCCCTGGCCGACATAGGCCCTGAAATTATGAGAAGGGTGAAATGATTTCCATCACGCCCAAAGAGGTAAAGCTGTTTGCGGAGTTCATTCACGCACGCAGTGGAATTGTCGTACACAGCAGCAAGGCTTATCTGCTGGAAAGCCGCCTGGGGCCGTTGCTGGATGAGTATGGAGCCAAGAGTTTCGCTGAGTTTTTTTATGCCGGTTACGGCTCAGAGGAATGGGAGTCTCTGGTTGTGGATGCCATTTCTACCCACGAAACTTCGTTTTTTCGCGACCAGCGGCCCTTTGAGTTGCTGCAGACAAATATTCTGCCCGAATTCTTTGGCAAGCGGCAAAACGGAATCGACACAACCCCGCCCAGGCTGCAGATCTGGAGCGCTGCCTGCTCAACCGGACAGGAGGTTTACTCTCTCGCCATGATCATCGCGGAACTTCTTGGCGACGAAATGAAGAGGTGGCATATCACCATAACCGGTACTGATATCTCGGATGTTGCCATCGATAGGGCCAGGCAAGGGCTTTACACCCGCTATGAGGTGGAACGAGGGGTGTCCCTTGATCTGTGTCGGAAATATTTCGAGTTTCAGGGAGAGTTGTTGAAAATCAGGGCCGATTTGCGGGCCATGACCGTATTTAACAAGACGAATATCCTCGGCGTCGCCCCAGAGAGACTTGGTGTGTATGATATTATTCTCTGCCGCAACGTGGCAATTTATTTCAATGAGGAAAATCGGCGTCGGTTATTTGAGACCATTGCCGGCTGTCTCCGCTCGGAAGGCGTTTTGATCATCGGTTCTACGGAGTCGATTTTTGGCATCAGCGACCGTTTTATCAGAAACGAGATTTGCAATACGATATATTTCCAAAAGGGAAGGGGATAGCTTTAACGCCCCATCAAAGCTGTTTCCCGTCTATTTGGGTGAGTAATTTTTCGCCGGCAGACTGCAGGTCATCGGACTGTTGCTTTATGGAGGCGAGAAGTGGGGAAAGGCCTTCGTCCCTTGGGACGACAGCGGCGAATTCTTCAGCCAGTTCCCGAGAGATCGTGGTTACTTTGTTGATGTTGCCCGATGTTTCTTTAACTTCTGCGACAGCGGCGTTTACCGCTTCCTTGATGATATTGATGCCTTTCACCCATTGATTTAGTTGTCTGACTACGTCTTTGGTGGGGATAGACTGCTCATCCACGGCGCCGGCGATGGTAACGACAATTTCATTCACGGCTTTGATGGACTGATTGATGGCCCCGATTTCAGCGATCGTGTTGTCGGTTGAGAGCTGCATTGCCTCGACTTTGTTACAGATTTCAGCGATAGCGTTATTGGTTTGCAGTGCAAGTTCCTTGACCTCGTTGGCGACGACGGCGAATCCTTTGCCCGCTTCGCCGGCCCGAGCGGCCTCAATGGTGGCGTTTAAAGCCAGCAGTTTCGTCTGTTCAGCGATTTCGACGATAACATCCGTTACCTTGTTGATTTCCAAGGCGGCGGCACCCAGTTCGTCCACCCGGTTTGAGGCCGCATTGACATTGGAGACCGCAGCTCCTGCCATACTCCTGGCCTTTTCCGCACTTATTGCAATGTTTGCAATGGTGGCGTTCATTTTTTCCGTGGCGCCGATAATCATGCCGACTTGCGCTGCCGATTCTCCGGCGGTGTTGGTAGCCGTGCCCATGCCGGCATTCAATTTCTCAAAGCGACTGGCTACGGTAGCGGCATGAAGGGCAAGGGTCTTGATGTCTTCTTCCGCCGAAGAAGGAATTTCCGAGTCTGAATGAAGTTTTGCCATTGACTGTGCAGCCAGGGAGGACAGGCTTGAGCTTTGTGCGATCAGTTCTTCGACTCCTTGTCGGAGAGTGGCGGCAAGTTCTTGATAGTCGGCTGCATTTTTTGTCAGCGCCTTATCGATAGCAGCCAAATCGTTATCACCTGCAGTTACGTCAATTGGGGCCGGACCGGCCGAACCTATCTCCCGGCAAACAGAGCCTATGCGCCTCAGGTCATTGGTCAGGGATAGGACCAGGACAAAGGCCCATGCCAGAAGGAGCTCCATGGTCAGGGTGACCGCCCATTGAAGATAAGCGCTGGCGCCATACAGATTGGCGGCAACCAGGCTTACCGCCAGCAATGCTGTGACCGCAAGGGCCGTAAAAATTTTTGTACTGAGCGACATCAGTATTTCCCCCCTGTATAAGAAGTGTGACTGCTATTCGAATTCTCTGGCCAGAAGCTCTTCGATATTCAAGATAGCAACCAGGCTCTGTTCAAGTTTATAGATGCCTTTGAAGAAATGCCCCGGCACCCCTGCCAGATTTGGAGGTGTGGGTTCAATATCTTTTTCATCAGCGATCACCACATCGCTGACCGAATCCACCAGGAGCCCGATATTCTCGTCGCCGAGACGGACTATGATAATCTGTTCCTCGGCTTCCTGGGATAGGGGGGCAAAACCGAATTTTGTGCGCAGATCAACCACTGTCACGATCTCTCCACGCAGGTTAATCACCCCCCGCACATATTCAGGGACGCGGTGGACAGCAGTCACTGCGATATTTTTATTGATTTCCTGCACATGGATGATATCGAGGCCGCAAAGAAGATGCCCGGATTCAAACAGGGCCAGTTTGCGTTTGGTGGCATTGGCGGTAGGTGATGGCTGCATAGGGAGTGGCCCGTCGGAATTAATGTTTGAGATAGCGGTTAATCGTATGAATAACTTTTTCTCGATCCAGTTTGATCATGTATTCGTTAACCCCTGCCTTCCGACCGCGTTTTTCTGCAGCCTCACTGCTTAAGGAGGTGACAGCGATGATCGGCAGCCCCGACCAGCGGGCATCGGCACGTACCCGAGCCGTGAATTCCAGCCCGTCCATGTTGGGCATCTCGATATCAGTGAGAATGAGGTCAATTTTTTCCCGCTCGAGAAGAGCCAGACCTTCAACACCATCGGCGGCGCTGAAGACTTTGTACCCGGCATCCGAGACGAACCCGCAGAGCTGGCGGTTAAAAAATGGCGAATCTTCCACCACCAGAATATGTTGACCCCGGCCGCTTTCGGTGCCAAGGCTGGTGTGCCGGATCCACTCCGGCATCATTGCGGCAACGATGCCGAAGAGATCGACTATCATGGTGATTCTTTTCATGATAATGACCGAACCCATGATACCTGGTTGTTTGTGGGTGGTATCATCAAGGACGCCGATCACGGTGACGATATCGATGATCTCCGATACCATGATCCCTGCTTCTCGCTCACCAAAAGGAAAGACCACCACATAGAGGCTACTGCTGTCCTCCTGGAGGGGGGCGACCTTTGCAACTTCACTAATAGAAAAGAGGGGCAGGGTTAAGCCTCGATACTGCATATTGCTTCTGCCGCCGGTAAGTTCAACTTGATCACGCTGTATTTCTTCGATCCGGGAGATCAGGTTTAAGGGGATGGCCAGCTGCTCTTTGGGCGAGTTTCGGACCAGAAGCAAAGTCTGGGCATCCGGATTGATTCGTTCGGTTTCCTGTGGCCCTCCATCACGCACCCGGACGGAGCCCGACGAGAGGTTCATGAACTTACTGATTCCCACCACATCAAGGATCAGTGCCACCTTGCCGTCGCCCTGAATGGTAGCGCCGGCATAGAGCTGAGACTGACGCAGATGTGAGCCCAGGGGCTTAACCACGATTTCTTCCGAATCAAGCAGCTTGTCAACGATCAGGCCGTAATGAAATTTACCCACCGAGACAACAACGATGTTGACGGCGCTTTGCGGGCTTGTGCGACGGTCTGTACCATCAAGGATATTGGCGGCGCTATTCGGAGTTGTGCGACGTTCCGAACTCTCATGATTTTCCCGGTTAACTTCAGAGACGGCAGTGACTCCATTGCCGGCTGAGGTCAGGTTGTCACTGTCTGCACCCGAGGGCAAGGTCAAGCTCCGGCGGTCTTCGATCAATTGCCGCCGGCAGACCTTGAGCTGTTTCGTTTTACGGTCTTGATAGAAGCGTTTTTCGATGCCCAGCGCATCGGCCAGACTGATGAGCGGCAAGAGCCTGCCGCGCAGTCTGATAACCAGCGCCTCGTCGATCCTCTCGATTCGCTGTTTGACCTTGGATGCCGGCACCCGTACCAACTCGACCATGTTAACCTGGGGGATGGCATAGCGTTCGGTGCCGACACTGACGATCAGGCTGGGGATAATGGCCAGGGTTAAGGGCAGTTTGATGGTGATGGTGGTGCCTTTGCCCAGTTTGCTGGCGATGTCGAAGACGCCGCCCACCTTGGAGAGGTTGGCATTTACCACATCCATGCCCACGCCTCGTCCGGAGACTTCGGTCACCTCTTTGGCGGTGGAAAGGCCGGGCAGGAAGATGAGCCGCAAAAGCTCATGTTCCTGCATTGCCTCGATCACGGACTTGTCATGGGTGCCCATGCTCAAGACCTTTTCTTTGATTCGGTTAGTATCAATGCCGCCACCGTCATCCTCTATTTCGATGATGACTTGGCCTCCTTCATGAAAGGCCTTGATCTGAAGCGTGCCGCAGGGTGTTTTGCCGGCTGCGGTCCGCATGTCCGGCATTTCGATGCCGTGGTCGACGGAGTTGCGTACCAGATGGGTCAGGGGGTCGTTCAGGGCCTCGATGATGGTTTTATCCATTTCGACCTCACCACCTTCCAGGACCAGATCGATCTCCTTGCCGAGTTTATGGGCCAAATCCCGAACCACTCGTTTGAATTTATTGAAAATGTTGCCAACCGGTTGCATACGGGTGGACATGATGGCTTCCTGCAGTTCGGAGGTGACCAGGTCAAAGCGTTGGGAGACGGCGTCAAAGATTTGTTGGTGGGAAGAGTGGACGATTTGCAGAAACTGATTGCGGGTCAGTACCAGCTCTCCTGCCAGGGTCATCAGGTTATCAAGGATTTTGATGTTGACCCGGAGGCTGCTATCCGTTCCGGCTTTGGCTTGCCCGGCGCTGTCGGCAGCCACGTTTTTCCGGGGTGGCGAAGTCGACGGCGATTCTTCCGCCACGGTTGCCGGGATGGGGTTCGGTTCAACCGTCGGAGCAGGGGAGGCGGGGGCAGGTTCCGCCTGCTCCCGGATTTCGTGGACCCGTTCCGGTGGTAGGCCGGCAAAGGATACGAGCATATCCCTTTCCATCATGGTCGCGTAGAGGACATAGGTAGGTTGAGGGGAGGCTGCCGAACTGTCGTCGGTTTGGATGGCGAGAATCTGACCGATACTCTCGATGGTGGTTTGGATGGTTGGGGAAAGACCCGGTTGTTCGACATCGCTGCTCCGTTCGAACTCCAGGACATAGATTCCGAACCCGCCCATACGATTGTCGGTGATCTCGGCACTGTGCTCTGTAAGCAGGCCCTGCCAGGAAGCCGGCTGACCGGGCGTGTCGGCTTTGTTTGCAGGGGAAACATCAGGTGGGGCGGCTTGATCGGATTCGGGCGAGAGGATGCTGTTCAGGGCAGCCAGAGGACCGGAAATGTCCAGTTCAACGGCCCCTTTCGGCTGGTTCAGCAAGCGGTTGACGAGGTCGGCCGCATCAAGGAGACTGCTGATGACCGGGGTGGTCGGCACGAGTTCCTTATTACGAATCTTATTCAACAGATTTTCGGCGGCATGAGACAGGGTCTTTACTGCATTGAGCCCCAGGAAACCGGCGCCACCCTTGATGGAGTGCATGGCGCGGAAGACCTTGTTGACCAACTCAAGATCGATATCGGCGCCGGCCTCCTCAATGGCAAGGAGGTCGCTTTCAATTCCCTCCAGATGCTCGTGGGATTCGTCCTTGAAGGACTGTAATGTTTCGTCGTCGTCAATGAATGCCATATACTGCTCCGGTTAGGACGACCTGATGGTTTCAAGGAAAAGGGTGACATCATGGCGCAGGGCATTGGCCTTCTGGCTGAGAGCGGAGGCGGCTTCCAAAACGTAAGTGGCGGTCACCCCTGTTTCATCGGCTGCCGCAGCGACGATGGAGATATCGCCGGATACCGCCTTTGCCCCGGTTGCCGCCTGTTGGGTATTCTTGGCAATGTCCAGGGTGACAACTCCCTGTTCCTCTACCGAAGCGGCGATGCTTGTCGAAATCTCATCGATCTCGCCGATGGTGGTGCCAATGTCGCGAATCGCCTCGACTGCCTCGTTGGTCGCTCCTTGAATGCCGGCGATCTGATCACCGATCTCTTTGGTGGCGGCGGTGGTCTGTTTAGCCAATTCTTTGACCTCGTTGGCCACCACCTCAAAGCCTTTGCCAACCTCACCGGCCCG
>Ga0180007_10003173_pt1 | contig 18602 bp, 21 predicted proteins | sample MM_PC_MetaG_FD_121122 | JGI IMG/M metagenome (GOLD analysis project Ga0180007, IMG submission 121122) | Groundwater microbial communities from the Aspo Hard Rock Laboratory (HRL) deep subsurface site, Sweden - MM_PC_MetaG | ecosystem: Environmental > Aquatic > Deep subsurface > Groundwater... | reverse complement strand
ATTATCCGTTGTTGTGGTATTACTTGTACTCTTTCTCTTTGTAGTAGGATTAATTGGTGGCTATGGCACGAAAGAAATTCTATATACAGCTATTGCTGTGGCTGTCGCAGCTATCCCTGAAGGTTTAATTATTACCCTTACTGTTATCCTAGCTTTAGGTATGAAGAAGATTTTAAAGAGGAAGGCTATCGTCAGTAAACTTATTTCGGCTGAAACTTTGGGATCTGTAACTGTTATTTGTGCTGATAAAACTGGGACTATTACAGAAGGGAAACTTACTGTGGTCGAACAAAACTTTATCAACAAAGAATTCGGTCAATATTCAGCCTTGCTTTGTAACAACCAGATCGATCCCCTGGAAACAACCATGATGGAATGGATTTACAATGATAAAGACTATGAAACCATACAAAGAATAAAAAAAGCCAAGACCTATGGGAGAATAGATAGTATACCTTTTAATAATGGGAATAACTACGCAGCAACTCTGAATAAATTTCAGAACGGGAATATTGTATTTGCCTTTGGAGCTCCGGAACAACTCATAGAAAGATGTAATATTGAGGCATCTGTCAAAAACGAATGGATACAAAATATACAAAAACAGGGGATACAAGGCAGGAAAATACTAGGTTTTGCTTATAAATTTGTAGATGCCAAAAAGAAAAGCCTTTCAGAAAAGGACATAGTGAATTTGGAGTGGAATGGAATCTTGATTTTCGATGATCCGATTAGAAAAAAGATAAAACTCCTGCTGGAAGAATGTGCTGCTGCCGGTATAAAAATTAAAATGATTACAGGAGATTATCTGCCAACTGCTTTAACTGTAGCTAAAGAAATAGGCTTATTACCTAAAACTATTTCAGGCTCAGAAAGTCCATACATCCTAACTGGAGAAGATCTGAAGAAAATGTCTCCCGAAGAACTGAAAGAGAGTGTTGATGATATAGTTGTGTTTGCCAGAACCGACCCTTTCCAGAAATTAAAGATAGTCGAAGCTTTAAGAGAGAATGGTGAGGTTGTTGCTATGACAGGCGATGGAGTAAATGATGCTCCAGCTTTAAAATCAGCTGATATTGGTATCGTTGTCAATGAAGCTTCAGATATTTCAAAAGATGTTGCTGATGTAGTTCTTTTAGACTCGAATTTTAACACGATAGTCCATGCTATCGAAGAGGGCAGAGTGATTTTTGACAATATCCGCAAAAGCATAATGTATCTATTATCCGATAGTCTGAGCGAGGTTATACTGATAATTGGATCCATTCTTTTGAAATTACCCTTACCTGTTACCGCCATACAAATCTTGTGGATCAATTTAATGGAAGATACATTACCAGCTTTCTCTCTTGCGTTTGAGCCTAAAGAGGATGATGTGATGAAGAGGAGGCCAAGACCCAAAAATTCACAAATTGTGAATAAAAGAATGAAGGTAATGCTTGTCGTCTTTATTCTAATAACTGATTTTTCGCTTCTGCTCATATTTCGTTACTTCAATAGCACAATTGACGATTTAGCATATGTCAGAACGATGATCTTTTTGGGGCTTGGTATTGAAACGGTCTTTTATATATATTCATGTAAGTCGATCTCAAAAAACATTTTTCAGTATAATCCATTCTCAAATAAGTTTTTAAATGTTGCTGTAATTATTGGTAGTGGACTTTTAGCTACTGCTGTGTACGTACCTTTTCTAAATACGCTTCTTGAGACAAAGCCGCTAAAGTTAAATCACTTGGTTTTAATGATGGGACTTGGAATGTTTAACTTAGTAGTAATCGAATTAGTGAAGCTTGTAAACAGATTCATCAAAGAATCAGACTGTCAACAGTCCGCTATGATAGAAAGTTAAAAGCTAGATTGATATACATCACATAGGATAGCAATAATAAACCACCCTCCCAACGAGTAATTTCTTTCTCCTGCGTGATGAAAAAGTATAGTAAAGTCGAAGCGATAAGAGTTGGAATTGCCAACTGGAAGAAATCTGGTGAAGCAGTTAATGTTCCCAAAAGTCCAGCAATTCCAAGAACCCCAAAAAGATTAAAGATATTTGATCCCAAAATATTACCTACAACAATCTCAGATTTCCCCCGGATTGCATTTCTTATAGTAACACTTAGTTCTGGGAGATTCGAACCTAATGGTACGAGAGTTATAGCAATAAGTTCGGTTGAGATACTAAAGCCTGCAGAAGTTATAATAATTGATTCAATAAAGTATTTTGCGCCGATGAGAAGAAGTAATAATCCGACTCCACCTTTTGGAATATCTAGAAATGAAAATTTCTTTGTTTTATGTTCTATATTAATTTCTTCAAGAATTCTTGCATTTTTCATATCTTTTCTAACACTAATAGTATAAAGAATATATAAAAGTGCTCCACAAATAGCTATCAAACCTTCTATTTGCGAAAACTTATTATCCCAAAGGGCAAGTACTATCATAAACACAGAACCTACAAAAAATGGTAGGTCCACATGAATAAGTTCATGAGTAACTTTAAGTTTTGTAGTTTTCATAAAAAGAGTGGCGACACCAAGTACGAGGAAAATATTAGTTATATTTGAACCAATAATGTCTCCAAGTGCAATTTCAGTTGCTCCATGAAGGTTTGCACTTATTGCAGAAAAGAGTTCTGGAAGGGAAGTTCCAATAGAGACAATAGTAACTCCAATAATAAAAGGAGGTATCTTGAAATGATAGGCTAATCGTTCAGCGAAATCTGAAAACATATCTGACCCTTTCACAAGTCCTGCAAGACTAATAATAAAAACACCTATCCCTATTAAAGTAGTAATTGACATAATTTGAGTGCTCGAAATAAAAATGGATTGATTGATTCTAATTGAATTGAATCAAAATCACAAGAAGATTGGTGACAATTTTTAAGTCATGTTTATGAAGCACATTTCAAAAGAGACTTATGTAAAGGATGTTTCCTTAATGTTGCGAAACCACACAAAACAGGTAGCACAGTGTGCTTCCGGAATAGCTATTTATATTTAAATAATTTGTTAATTCAAACCGCTATGTCTGAAATCTTGAGTTAAAAGAAGGTAGATTACTTGGTTACAAGGAACTTGGAAATACCTGTTGGAAACCGGTTTCTTCTTTCATGATTCTAGTGTTTCATACGAATTAGAATGTTCCAATAAGATCCCTAAGCGACTTTTACCAAGATCAATAGAAGGTGGATTTGTACCACCTAACTTTCAAATCATTTAAACTCTGAAAAATAAGTTCGAGCAACTTTTTAGAATTTACCCGGATCAGAACAATTTATATATCATATTTGCCAAAACAGCGTCTTTAAGTTCATAATCGATATTTCTGTTAGTTATAACCTAATAATGTTATCTACTAAAAAGATTTCTAATTATAGTTCCAATAGCGACTGCTATAACTTGAATTGGAAACAACATCTATGCCACCAAACACCCATAATTCCCACCTGTCCGCCTTTGGTGGAAATCCGCTATTTCTATAAATACCTGCACCTTTACCTCTTGAATAGATCATAATCGTTATGTTAACAGCTTAAATTGAGCTTAGGCAACTCAAAAAGAAACTTCCATTTGAGATTGAATTCATCAATAAGTGACTCAATGGGTTCTAATACCGTATGGTCAAGCTGACCAGTTTTCGAGATCATCAAAAACCCAAATCCAGGAAAACTCCAACGCCAACCCTCGAAATCTTTCATAGCAGTTAAATCTCATAAGTGTTATAATAAACTATAAATACAATCCTAACCAAAAACATTTTCTTCCCCAACTGAAAATTTCGTGGGCAAATTTATCTAAATACAAAGGAGGTTTCATGAAAAAGTGCAATTACAGGGTTATCAAGCCATTTAACCTTGAAAAGTCCAATGATAAACTTATCATTGTTGCAGATTCAGGTTTAGAGGTAGCAGGATTTAGACGTAATGCACAGTACGTTGATTATGTGTTTCCCAAGCAAGGACTCGACGAATCAGGTATAACAAAGGAATTGCTTGACAGGAAATTCATCAAGCTAGTTTCAGAAACGAAGATTTAACACCCTTCATACGAATCCGGAATACAGATGACTTCTTCAAGTACAAATTTCAAGCTTACTACAGTTTTCTACGGACACAGCATCATCGTACAGTTGACTCCTCCGTTTAGACATGTACAAGTATTGCATCCGTCAGTTGATGGGAATGAATCCCCGCTCTGGTAATTGGTTCCATCATAAGTACAACATGTTGCATCCATCACACAGCCCACACTTCCACTCATACAGCTGCAATTCTGGCATCCATCAGTAGTAGTCCAATTTTGGCCGTCTGCATAAGTTGAGCCGTCATACGTACAGCCACCTGTTGGTGCTATACAGCCCGGATTGACGGTACAACTCCACGCTCCATCGTTACAGGTACAAGTCTCACAGCCATCAAGAGTAGTATACGATTCTCCATCATTGTAGATTCCATCATCAAACTTAGTGGCTTTGCAGGTTGCAGACGTCGAAGGAGTGGTTGTAGTTGAGAAAGGGATGGTGTTGTTGATATTATCCATTATCTCATCTTGAGTCTTGTTGAATTCGTCAAGCTGCTCATCTACCATATTTTGAGTTTTATCAAACCTATCGAAGAAAGAATCCTGTCTCCTTCTCAAAACTAAACCGACAGCTGTAGATCCGATACACAGCAAAAGAATCACAAGCAGTACCACCACAACGATAAGTAAAGATTTGTTCTTTGCTTTTGGCTTCTGACTTTCATCAGCCCTTTCAGAAATCAAATCTTTAGCTTCGTCTTTTTGGGATTCATCCAGCACACTCTCGGATTTATTTTTTGCCGGTTTAGTTGATTTATCGTCCATAGGACAATTTAATGAAATAAGATAAGTTTAGGCCATTTTGAACGGAACACCGAAATATGTCAAGCAAGAATTACAGTTTTATCTTGAACGGAGCAAGAACAGTTCCCAGCCTCTCAAGCCTTTCAGGCGTCAATATATCTATCCTCTGACAGAAAACTGTCTTCCATAAAATAGTTCTGAGTTGGTAAATATTCATCTTTTCTATAAAGTTTTCCGGAAGTTTTTTTACCGACTTGTAGCCTTCAATCAAAATTTTCTCGCGTGGATAATGCGTTCCCCAGGTCGGGCAAGACGCTAGATCGAGAACCGAATCACCTACGACGCATGCCTCCCAGTCAAATATACCTGTAATTTTATCATTCCTGAAAAATATATTGTGATCAGCTAGATCATGATGTACAAGCGAACCCTTTTTGATTTTAATTATGTCCTGATGCTTCGCAAAAATTCTCAGGATCTGATCAGATGTTCTTGTATTGATCTGCTTAAAGTCAACTAAGTACCTCAGATCATCTTCAAGTTTAGTGACCAAATAATCGTAAAAGGATTTTTTCGTCCCAGCAAGTTCTCCTTTTAGAGCAGAGTTCTCATCAAACAAACCAAATAAAGGAAATTGCAGTTCGCTGTACCGTGCTATATAAGCCCCCAGATCAAACGACATTTTGTCATAGTCTGCCTTTATCCCCTCAAAGTGATCCTCGAGATCATTTCCCCCAAGTTTTTCTTGAATTTGAAAATCAAAAGGATATTTCTTCCTAGTAACATCAACATGAAGTACCCTATTAGTAGGAATGCCCATACTGTCCACCATATCAGTCACAAGCTTTTCCACCTGCATGACCACTTCCGGCTCGCATATCCCAAGGTTTGCTCTTAGCACTAAAGTATCCTTTCTCTCTTTTACCTGGACAAAGTAAACCACATGTGAGCTTCCCCAGGACCGGGACTGTTTCCAGCTCAAGACATTGTACTTCAGACTTTTTTGGAAGATACCCGGAATCAATGATGTATCAAAGTCTTCATACCGCGTAGCAAAGGAATCCATTTCCTTTTGACTTCTGTGAGCAACTTTGTAATATATGTCATCCATAATTACTCTGCAACAACAACCTTTAAATCCCCGTCGTTACTCCAGTCCCGGAATTGTACAGTGCTGACGTCAGACCAGGAAATGTTTGAATACAGCTCTATCTCACTTGGAAACTGCTCTCCCTTTCTTTTATAGAGAACCCGATCGTTTACCATAAAACTGATCTCCTGTGGACCAAAATCTGAGAAATGCGCAATATATCCTATGTAAGCTACTTTTTCACCTGACGGAGATAGAGTAAATTGTGATCCAAGATATCTCTTCAGGTAAATAAGGTTTTCATTTTCCACTTCATAAAAGTACAGTTCCCCGTAACTCGGATTTACATGTGTTTCAAGCGCAAACTTATCCTTATCTATCCAGTAAAAGTTCGTCATCACAGTTCCAAGAGATTCGGGAAGCTCTGATAGACTTAGATCAGCGATCAGTGAATTCTTTTTAAAGATGGATGCTTTAGTGTTTTTGAGGTTAAACTCCCCGACATAGTCTTTGCCTACAAATCTGTAGTCACCCAAACTCTCATAAGTAGAATAAATTCTGTCAATGTTTGTCCTCACAAGGTCTATATAATTTAGCTCCTGCCCTTCCCCGCCGACTGTTTTTACAGCAACGATTTGTGCTCCCTGATCTTCAAGAAAACCTGTTATCTCTTCATTTGAGTAAAACTCATCTTTTAGATAAAGACGTGAATTATACTTATCTGCTGACTTTTTCACCTCAGCAAGATCCTTATTCTCCAAACGGTTTACAACCTGAAAGCCATAGTCCATCAAGAAATAATCTGAGGAATCAGTAAGCACCAAGACTCTCTTATCATCTATGAGTTTTGACTGTTCATCTATATAGCTTCGAGCCTCATCCAGGCTTTGAATATAGCTTTCATAATTCTGAGCAAACTCATAAGAGTACTGAGGCTTTTTCTTTGCTATTTCCTTGTACACCACCTGGGCAATAGTCTTTGCGTTCTCTATAGAGAGCCAATAATAAGGATTAGAAGTTTTCTTAGTAGTCTCGTTGGTGCTTGAGTCAAATGTACACACAGCAACACAAACAGCTATGCACTGTTCTTCATTTGCTTCATGTCTGCAGGCTGAAGCGCAGCTGTCATACTTGCCCGAATGAGAAGCACATAATTCTTCACTTGAGTTTACACACTCGTTGTAGTCAGAAAGCCACGTTCCGCTGTTATCAGAACAAATCTTTTTATAATCAGTAATAACCTTTTCGTGAGCTCCTTCTTTCAACTCTATAAAACTGCTCAAGTCTACTTTGCTATCAACAGCAAAGGATCCAAGGGAGTCGTCATATCCTGCCCCGACAAAGAAAGACAGGTCTGAATCCCTGATTTTATCCTTATCAGTATCGGGAGGCTCATATAATTGTAGATTTACCGATACCGGCACTACATAACTCAAATCGATCTCCTCATTCTCACCTATGATGTTCCGAGCAATATCATAAATCGGAAATATAGATGTCGTAACTGTGATCTTTTCGTTATTATACTTCTCCTCGCGGCTTCTCTTCAGATAGAAGAAGTACGAAAGGCCGATAACAACAAACACAATAAACACTAAAAGAGCTGGTACAGCTCTCTTATCAAAATTCGATAAATCCACTTGTTCTTTCTTTACTTCCATATTCTTTCTAAATATAATCAAATTATTATGAGAAAACAAGTGGAGTCCAAAAATAAAAAGTCACCTAACTTGATATCAGCTTATAGGACGGAATCCTCCGAAGTATTCTCCAGACCAGTTAATTCAAAACCCCCCATTGTAAATCAAAGAAAAAGTCAACCCCTACCACAGAAACCAAATAAAATACTACGAAGGAGGATAAAAAGAAACTCTAAATCCGAAAGTTCTTACGCAAAAGTAAAGATTCTCCAGGTAGGATACTCTAAATGGAAAGGTTATGCCACGCAGTGTGCTTGCGGGAGCATAACTCTGGTAATCTCAGAAAGCAATCTCATCGAAAAGGCAAAAAGAAATATCATCATCGTAGACACGGGAGTTCCAAGTTTTAGTAAAAAGCTTTTGGATAGTTTAAAGAAAGAAAAGATCTCGCCCCAAGAAGTATCCTACGTAATATCTACACACAGTGATATCGATCATATCGGAAATCTTAACCTGTTTCCTGAAGCAATATTTATAGCTGGAAGCGATATCATAAAAAAAGATGTATTTATCGATTTTTTCGAAAAGAGATATACAGTTGATGAGAATGTAAAGATAATCGCAACCCCTGGTCACGATTCAAAGAGTATCTCCGTAATAGCAAAAACTGAACAGGGAATCGTCGCTATTGTCGGGGATCTTTTTGAAAAAGAGAGAGACTGGAAGGAGGAAGGAACTTGGGAACCTTGGTCGCAGGACCCTGTAAGCCAGATGAAGAATCGATCCCAGATCTGGAAAATCGCCGATTATATCATTCCTGGCCATGGGAATATCTTTAAAGTTGACAAAACTGTTGATATCCAATCTCTGGATAAAAACCGTATAGAGAAAAACAAATAGGCCCAAGAGCTATTGCTCTCAAGCCTATTTCTTCGAATCCAGCTTATTTCTTTTCTTCCTCTACTTTATCCCCTTTCTTTCTTGTCATCAAGACTACCAGAAGCACAACAAGTCCTACTACACCGATAACAGCCAAGGCTATACACAAGAACCAGTATTTGATTATTAGTGTCCCGGCTATTACTATACCTGCTGATACTATAGCAGCAATAATCGATGCTACACAGCTCGCAGCTTTTCCTGCAACAGGGATGAAGTCAAGCAGAGAAAGTATCGGGCCCAAGATCATCAAGAATCCAAAAGTCAGCATCAACCACACAACACCTTTCATTATCCAGTACATTGCCGTTTCTTCGCCCTTCAAATCACTAAGAAGCTCAGTATCGCTTTTGTTTGATACTATAAATGTATCTCCGCCCGAGACTGTAGTTCCAGAAATCTCACCTATAACGAGCATCTCAGTTTCTAGAGGCAGGTACTCAACAACCAAACGATAATCACCGATATCAGGGGTGATATTCTTTCCTGAAATATCAACATATTCACCAGGATTTACAATGGTGCAAACTTCAACGCATACATCAGTACAATTCTCCATCACAGGATTATGCCTGCATGGCGATTCACACATCTTATATTCACCATCGTTAGAGCCACATATTGTCTTTCCAATACCTTCACATTCATTATATTGGGCAAGCCATGTACCACCGGCTGATTCACAAATGCTCTTGTAATCTTTCTGGGCAACCCCTTCGATCATATACTCCTTCTTTTGAAGTTTAAGCTCCAGATCTGCCCCGTTTGGACTTATAGTATAATTTCCAAGCTTGAATCCAGCCCACTCTGACTTGCTTTCTTTATCTACCCACTCATCAACTAATTTAACTCTCTCAATAGTTTCTTCGACTTCCTGGCCGTTCTCTATGGTCGTAATTGTCTCCTCCTCAGTTTTCTCTACTTCTTCGTATTTTTGTTCTTTGTAAGAATAATACAGCACATCTCCAACCTCTGGAGCTTTTATAGGAGTATCCACAACCGGAGTTCCTTTTATCTTGTGCATACCAGAATCTGCGGTTACCTCTGTTGCTGTTTCAAGTGTCAACTGCTCTACAACTTCCGAGTTTTTCTTAAACTTTTCGCTGTAAAATAGTATGCCAAAGGCAATAATTATAAGAATAGGGGCAATGCATATCCCGCCAAAGCTTCCTTTAAAGCTGCGAAACTTCTTAGCTATAGGATTTGCACTGCCTATGACTTTACGAGATACAACCCGCTCAGAAAGAATTTTTTCTGCCATGAAGAGAGATTTAAAAAAATTAAATGTGGTCTTTTAACAAGATAGCGTGTTTAGAAAGAAAGATCAATAGCAACATTGAGTATAGAGAGGAAAGCAGGCAGATGTCTGAAGTTTGGATCGTTTAAACAACAGTAATGTCAAAGATTAGTTAAATCATCGAATTTGACTCTGAGTTTTTCAGCCATTTCAAGCGTACTCAAGTAAGATACAACATCAATTTCACCTTTCGTAATCTGGATCGTATCCCACCCGGTCCTTTGGTACATTTCGGCACCTGCATATTCCTTATTGATAACTTTTTCTTTTAGGTTAGCATATTCTTCATCATCAATAATAAAATCAACGTCTCCTTTGTACTTTCCGTATTCAGATGGGTCGTATTTTCTTATATAAATATGAGTCAATATAGCTGTGAAGTTCTTGTCTTTTAGAGTTAACCCTTTTTTCAATTCGAAATACTTTTGATTGGGATCGTTTATTTTTTTATGAGTTCGTTGGCAATTGATTTAAATTCCTTGTACTCCTCCTCACTCTGAGAAAATATCCCAACATTTCCTACAACAGAAAAGTCTCTGCCAAATGTTGAATTAATCAGATGATGACAATTTGAAAAAACATATTGAATACGCTCAAGAAGGTTTTGATTCATATGAGTATTATAGCAGGCAATGGCTATGAGTTCGTGGTAAGTCCACTATGTTCACTTTCAACCTATTATCATTAGCTTGGTAATTACTATTTTTGATATCTATAAACTCTGTTAAAATAATCAAGAACATATAAAAAGATAAACTGTGTACCTAAATCCACTTTTCCAACTTTTTAAGTATCTTTTTCCCTATCAAATTATGCCCTTTTTGATTTAAATGCAAACCATCTTCATATAGATATTTTTTCTTCCATTCATCTTCATTCATTCGAATTTCAATAAAATCAACACCTTTTTTTCTACAAAGTATTTTTAACTGATTTTCGAACATTTTCCTTCGTTTATTTGTAAAGTATGATTTACCCCCAGTTAAAGGATTCTGTTTAGGATTTGTTTTTGCTCTCATCTACAAAACCACTTCCAACAAACATTACTTTAGAGCTTTTCTCTTTTAGTAAATCAATAAGTTCAGACATCTGATCAACATATTCGTCCAATGTAGACACAAAATTGTCTGGTCTATCCTCCGCTTTGGAATTATTTCCTCCCACATTTGCCACAGTTATAACTTTACCTCCCCGTCCAAATTGTTCAAGGAAAATGGGAAAGTTCTTTATAACAAAATCTACAGTAGCACCTGATTTGCCAAAGTTGTATATCTCATACTTTTCACCGATTCCTTTATCTGAAAACATTCTTCTGTGAAGTTCACGTTTTACATAATCAGAAAAACCGACTTCACTAGCACCAACACCATAAACGCTGCTTGAACCCAAATATAGAATCTGTATCATAATCTAGGATTTAACAAATATTGATTTATACTGAATTTCAACTAATAGTATTCGATCAATTATCAAAAAAGGACTCACCAAAATAATACATTAAAGGACTCTAAAATCCAAATATACTAACGAAAGTTCAGTTAATAAGAAAGTGACAATTTGAAAAAATATATTGAAAACGTTCAAGAAGTTTTCTGTTCATATGAGCATTATAGTAGGCTATGCATTTCAGTTCGAACCGGAATTCTAAACAATATCGTCATCTAAAGAAAGAGTTAGATCATAATTAGCATGATCGTATCTTTCGAACTCAGCATTTATCCGAAATCCAAATTTCTTGTAGTAATCGATTGCCCTTTTGTTTGATTTTTGTGTTCCTTGCCAAAGGATAATATACTTAGCTCCCAAATTTTTAGCAATTTTTATTGTTTCTTGCAACATGAAGCCTCCAATACCCTTTCCTTGATAATCATCTGAAACACATGGTGCTATACATAAATCCCGACCTTGAATCAGTTCAACATCATAGTTCTCATAACGTTGAAGCTGGCTTTCTCTCAAGGGATAAGAAATCACTATATAGCCAATTATTTCACTATTTGAGTTTGAAACTATCATTCTAAGTGTGTTGGAAAACTTGGTCTGAAGGCACATTTTCCCGGCTTCTTCCTTCGTTAATGGATGAGGGCCAAATAACTTTTTTGTCTCTTCGGACAAACTGGTTAAAAATTTCCCAAAAGCTTCTGCATCTCCCTCTTCAAGTGGACGGAATACGATTATCTCGCCGTCTTTTGTTTTGAACGAACTAAAATTAACATTAAACCACTTCATATAAATTAGTAATTAATTTATCAATACGATTCAAATTCTATCATTTTTAACAAATTCAGGAAAACAATTTTAGATCGATGCCAATTAGGATTAATGTACAGAGTCTAAACCGCCTTTACTAACAGTGGTTTTCAGCTTCTTGGTCACGTAATTGAACTCTGTGATTAGGAAAGAGAAAATTGAAAAATCACTCGATACCTAATATAATATGAAAGCTCTTTAAAGCGGCGGTAGTTCAGTTGGCTAGAATGTCTCCCTTCCAAGGAGAAGGTCACGGGTTCGAATCCCGTCCGCCGCTTAGTTCGACAAGCTCACCAAAGGTGAGTTTGTTGAACTAAAAGGATCACTTAATGAAAACCCGGAACGGGTTTGCTCAATGAATCCTTAGCGAAACCAAGCGGAGCGACGGTTGAGCTTAGGTTGAATTAGTCCTGCGAAGCAGGGAATCCCGTTCACCGCTTTCTTAGCGATCCCGAGCTTGTCAAGGGAAAGCTTAGGTGCCAAAGCTTTGGCGTAGGCATGGTTTGCCGCGCTGAGTTCAGAGTGCGCTAAAAAGGTTATTATTTGAGTTATCACTTCTTCCTAGGGTTTTTAAACATTTTTCCATGACCGGGTATTATCCAGTCGCAGCTTTCCAGGACTAACTTCCTGGATTTCATCAAAGCCTTTTTATCCGCAAGATATGGATCTTCCCAGATCCAGCAAATCCGCAAGAGTTGGTTTCGCAGGCTGATCGCTATCTGTCCACCAGAATACATCTTGAGCCACACAAACTATTCCTTTCTTTTCGGTACGCACAAGCAGCGAAGCATGCTCTTCCCTATGGCCTGGTGTGGATAAAATTTTGATATTCGTTCCAGGGATCTTAGACATCACCTCATCTGAAGCGGGGAAATACTCCTCTCCATCATTCTTCCAGATAGTCGTGGCATCTACGATATCGTGTCCTGGAAATAATTTGATATTTAGAAAATGATCAGGATGCCAATGAGTGAGAAACAGAATATCTATATCACTTGTATTCAGGCCTTCCTTATCCAGATTCTTAAGAAGTAAATCTCTATCAGCTCCCGGATCGACAAGTACCTTCAAGTCTTTGGAATATAGCAATGTTGTCGTACAGCTGGCATAGAACTCTTTATCCGACTTGCCTGGCCTAGCATAGCCTTCAACTATAATTTTAAAATCATCCATTTGGAAAAAAGATAAGAATTAAAGTAATCCCCGTCACGAATCAATCTTGTCTTCTGAGTTCTTATCTTAAAATCAATTTATCTATGAAACTTATTTTCTGTTGGCTGTATAGATCTCTCCCCTATATTTGTCTGTCACTTTCCTCAGATCGACAGAATCCCCTTCGTACAAACCCAACTCCAAATCTCCTCTCAACTCAAGCATCATTTCCGCCGGCTTTTTGCAATAGTACCTACTAGCTGTTTTGAAATTCTTTTCCCCTTCGCCTTTCAGATTTACAAATATCCCGACTACTTCACCCGAAGACTTTAAAAAGACAACAGTTAGATTCATTCTTGCACACATTGAGACAAACGGCTTTTTATCTGTTCCTGGGATTTGTGTTTCTCCGTAAAGAAATAACATACCACAACCTTGTGGCAGCTCATCCACCCTTGAAAGACCTACTCTTCTATGCTCAACCATATGAGCTATCTTCAGACTGAAGCTCTGCCTAGCAATCAATAACTTTTCTAGAGGCATCGGGATCGAAAGGAAGTCTTTTAAGAGCTTGTTCATAAATCCTGTGTCAATTTATTAATTAGTGGAGTTCCATATAAATACCCCTTCCGCATATAATTACATGCGGGAGCAGGTTTCCAACCTGGTCCCGAAAATAAATTAATAACCAATTCATCACTCAACAACCTTATGCTGCTCCGGATACCAAGTAGGCACATTTATAAGCATCAGCTCACACTTCCCTTCCCAATAATACTTCTCCCCAGCTTCAATCAACACCTGATCATCTTCTTGAAGTAAATACTCCTTACCGTTAAGTACTAATTTCACCTCCCCGCTCAATACATGCACTAGTTCTTTACAGACTTCATTCACCACTCTTCCCTTTTCAGGATACCTCCCCTTTATCATTCCAACCGAAGCATTTACACTCTTATCTCCCACGCTATACTCCCAAACATCAGCAGTATTAGAAGCATCATATTTTGTTGATTCTGACTTCCGAACAATTTTCATAAATGATTTAACCTAAATTATTTCGAAACCAATTGCTACGTACAATGCGATATCCTTGTCGCATACCCTCATCAAAGCATACTCTTATGCGACCAAGCGGTCGCATTCTACAACTTCTTCACCGCTATTACCTCAATCTCAACCCGGCAACCATCCTTAACCAACTTCTTCACTTCAACTAAGGTCGAAACCGGTTCGCTTTTCTTAAAATACTTGTTTCTCACTTTTGAGATCTCAGAAAAATCACCCATATCTGTAACAAATACTGTCGCTTTCACAACATCATCCAGACTTGCACCGGCTTCATTCAGAATTTTCTCTAGTGACTCAAATACAAATTCTGCCTGCTTCACAGGATCATCCGGGTAGAGCACTTTTCCACTCTTATCAAGAGCTATCTGTCCGGTTGTGAATATCAAAATAGCATCTCCTATTTCAACTTTGTATCCATGAGAATAGGAGCCCTGCCTTTCAGCAAATTCTGATGAGTTAATTTTTGTCTTTTTCATGTTAAGTGCTAGTAATATACATATAAAAGATATTTTACAACGAAATTCAGATCATATAAAGAGAGCTATTTTTATACTAATCTATCAAAGTATTTCTTTTTTGTTATTTTCTTCGGAAAATTATAGAATTAGATATTAGATATATGTTTTATCACGCCCCTAAAGGTAAACAAGAAATGAAAAAAACACTACCACTCATCCACCTATGCAAAGTCGCGAACAGGCTCAAACAAAGAGGTAAAACTGTTGGGCTTGTAACGGGGAAATTTGATATTCTTCATACAGGTCACCTGGAAATCTTTGAGTACGCCAGGAAAAGAGCCGATTTCCTGATTGTCGGGATCGATAACGACAAAACGATAAGAATAACAAAAGGAAAAGATCCTCTCTTTGATCAGAAGGAAAGAATCACTCTCATATCAGAACTAGAGAATGTAGATTTCAACTTCATTTTCGCTAAAATATTCAAGTACAACTCATACGAAGCGGATAAAGCCCACCAAGAACTTTTGAGTGAACTCTCCCCTTCTTTCGTCATAACAAATGAGAATACAGATAAATTCCTAGAAAGAAGACGACAGAGAACAGAGAAACTTGGCATAAAATTACTTATCCAAAAAACCAAGAAGAGGAAATCCTCATCAGAAGTTCGTAAAAAACTATGAACAAAACATCGATCCGACAAATGAGAAAAGTAGATCTAAAAGATGTTTCGACAATAATGAAAGAAGCTTTCAACAGCGTAGATCAAGGCTGGTCACTTAAAGATAGCAAAATCTACATAGATGAACATCAAAAATGCTCCTTCAGACTCATAGCTGAAAAAGAAAGTAAAATAGTAGGATTCCTAATCGGAGACAAGGATGTTGACACATTGATTATTCACTCTATAGGAGTTTTGCCTGAACATATGGGGAAAGGTATTGGAAAAGCGCTTTGGGAAGGTGCTCTGAAATATGCGAGAAATAGTAAGCTCGATAATATAAGACTCGTCGCAGACCCCAAATCAGAAGCATTTATGTGGTATAAAAGAATGGGTTTGAAAGAGAACGGCTGGGTCGAGATGGAGGCAAAACTTTAATAACATTAATAAACCAATAACAGTTAACAAAAAATGAATAGATATCTACAAAAGATAATCTCTAAGATCAAGAAAGACAAGGTCTACAAAATCGTCTTCTACGGTGACTCTATAACTTCTACTGAATGGGTACACCCAAACTGGAGAGAGATAGTTGAATATGTTTTGAAGGACTACATAGGCTCTGTTACAAAGGATTGGACCACACCTTCTTGGAGAATCCGATGTATAAATTCAGGTATGGATGGTGCTACAACCAAAGATTTGCTTAAGGATTTGAATGAATATGTACTTACATATAAACCGGATCTTGTTTTAAGCATTTTCGGAAAGAATGACATGTATCTTGGGATAGAACCAAAAGAACACAAACGAAACATTAGGAAAATTGCATTAAATATCATTGAAAAAGATATCGATTACGTATTTTGTACTTCAACTGCAACTCTGAACCAGAAAAGGAACATCGATTTTCTTAGTTACAAAAAGCTGACCAGTGAGGCTTTAGACAAATTACCTGTAAAGATTGTTGACCTCTTCGAGGAATTTAAAGCACACGACCTGGAAAAGTTTTTCACATTCATATCAGAAAACGGCAATGATGTTGCGGGTATCAAGCCAGGAGATATTGATTATCTTCATCCAAACCAACTCGGCAACGCTTACATAGCAAAAATTCTTCTAAAAGAGGTTTGGGGTATAGAATTTGACCCAGAACTGTATATAAAAGAGACACTGGCTGGAGTAATGTATCCAGAATATTTTCACTCGTAAGTTACATCCAATATTCACGGCTTTGCTCCTACTTTCGCTTCTCGCTGAAGAGTTGCACTCTTCAGTGTATATATTTTGTCACAAATTTTACTTTGCGTTTTTTTTCCTATAGAATCCTAGCTACAATCTTCGATCATTAATCATCGGTCAAGACAATACTTTACATTTTACATTTTACATTTTACATTTAATATCATGATCAAAATTTTCGGCCATAAATCACCCGACACAGATTCTACCTGCTCACCAATCGTTTATGCGTGGTATCTATCAAATAAGAAAAATACCGAGGCAGAAGCTCTTCGTCTGGGTAATATCAACCGTGAAGCTGAGTATGTCCTGAAGAAGTTTGAAATTGAAACACCTAAGCTGTTAGAAAAACTCGAAGATGATGACAAAGTAATTATAATCGACACTAACAACCCAAAAGAACTTCCGGGTAATCTCGAAGCAGTTGAGCTAATAGAGCTAATCGATCATCATAAACTTGCAGGAGGACTCTCAACATCTACCCCGGTAAAGGTGACCATGAGACCGATAGCCTGCTCAGCAACAATTATTTGGGGGATAATGAAGAGTGAAGGAAATACCGATATACCAACAAATATGGCAGGATTATTAGTTTCGGCCATACTTTCTGATACGTTAAAGTTCACAAGCCCGACAACAACTGAAGAAGATAAGCAGGCTGCTGAGGAGCTAGCAAAGATAGCCGGTATAGAAATAGATATACATGCAAAAGAAATGTTTGAAGCTAAATCTGATTTGAACGGAATGAAACCAAAAGATATACTTCTTTCAGATAGCAAGATTTTCGAACTGAATGGTAAGAAAGTTAGAGTCTCCGTACTAGAGACCACCAAGCCTGAAAATGCCATCGCAATGAAAGGTGATCTACTTAAGGGAATCGATGAACTAAAAAAGGAAGAATCGCTTGATTTTATGTTCTTTTTCGTAGTCGACATTCTGAATTCTGAAGCAGAAGTGCTCATTCAAAGTGATTCAGAGAAAGAAATAGCTGAAAAAGCATTTGATTGCAAAGTTGAAGACAACCAAGCAAACCTGCCGGGGGTAGTGTCAAGGAAAAAGCAGATTATTCCTGAACTGGAAAGAGTAGTATCTTAAGTCCACTCAAGACAAGGAGCTTTCCTGACCGCCTCTGGCGGTAGCCGCTTGCCTCAAAAGACCCTAGTTGCTGGCTCAATAGTCCAAGCCATGAACCAATATTTTTCCCAGTAGCTGGATCAAACCCCTGTGTTTGATCCAATTTTCCTCACTGCCTCCCTCACAAACAGCCCATCCCTTTTCTGCATAAATCTACCGTGATAATCGTCTACATTATGTCGTTCAAAAGCATTCACAGCATCCTCTATACTCATCCACTTAAATTCAAAACCTGCGGACTCTTCCTGCTTTGTGTATAAGGCCCTGCCTTCCTTTTTGACTCTAGCTGTAAATCCATAAGATAGCTGTACAAAACCCAGATCTTCCTCAAGAATGCTTCTTTGATCAATTATGATCCCAAGTTCTTTGAATTTCCCACATTTACAACCGCTCTCTTCTTTTACTTCCCGTTCCAGTGCAGCAGCGATATCCTCGTCAGCTTTAATTCCACCGCCCGGTATCTTGTAATAATCCTCCTTATTTACATAGATAACTCCTACCTCACCATTTCTGTTAATAATTACAGCTCTAGCTGCCCTCCGGAAAATATACCTACGGTTCTTATCAGGTACAAATTTTGGATTGAAATCTTTATCTGTTACTTCTGCAAGTAGTTTCATACTTGAATTGAACTAACTTAGCTGAATAGCCGAATAGCTGCTTGTCAATCTTACCACATTGGCAGACACCTTTAAATGACCTACATTCGCTTCTTGATCCGAACACTTGAAAGATTCTGAGCAAAAACTTCGTTCGGTGTACTGTATCCCAGAATCTTTCTAGGACGATTGTTTATCTCCTCGATTATATCATCTATTTCTTCCTGCTCAACCTTT
>Ga0180007_10003172_pt1 | contig 18610 bp, 16 predicted proteins | sample MM_PC_MetaG_FD_121122 | JGI IMG/M metagenome (GOLD analysis project Ga0180007, IMG submission 121122) | Groundwater microbial communities from the Aspo Hard Rock Laboratory (HRL) deep subsurface site, Sweden - MM_PC_MetaG | ecosystem: Environmental > Aquatic > Deep subsurface > Groundwater... | reverse complement strand
CCTATGACACAAAGATTTATAGGCGATAATGTCGCATCCTATAATGATGAATTAATAAAAGTTGGAGCCGATGAACTCTACAAACCAATGTGCAGAGAACACTACAAATATTATAAAGAAAACAAATGAATAAAATTAAAAAAATTTATAAAACCTAAAGTCTAATTATAATTGGTGGTAACAAATGAACTCGTTTTCTCTAAAAGAAAATTATCAAACTATTAAAAAAACTTTTTTACCAGTTGTTCTTTCGACACTTCTTATGGTTGGAAGCGCATTTGCTCAAATAAGTTATAGAAAATCTTTTTCTGAAACAAGAGAATTTGTAGGAACACCGATTGTCGCAGATTATGATAAAAACCCAGATTTAGATTTCACACTTGCAACATATGAAGACGGAAAATATTTCAAAATAAGAGTTCACGAAGATAGTCACTGGTCAAATGATGATATTTTATGGGAATTAAGACAAATAGTTAATGAATCAGAAGATAAAAAAGAAGTCAGAGTTCTAGGTTATTATGATAGAAGAGGTGGGAGTTCAACAACAGAATATGGTGTTTTAAACTTAACAACGTTTGTGAACTTTAATGAAACAACCGGACATGAAGACGTTTACTTCACAGATCCTGAGCACTCTAACTTCTATGAAGATAGAATGAATATTAATTTTATCTATTATCCTGGACATCACTTTCATAAATTTATGTATCCATATAAAGTTAGACCTGCATGGGATTTTGACATGGATGGTATTCCTAATGCATGGGATGTTGACCCTTATCATTATGGACCTTGGACTGATATAAATAATAATCATATATGGGATTGGTATGATCCTATGTTTCAAAACCTTTATTGGCAACATTGGGGTTTAAACAATGATATTTGGATTGGTTGGTATTATGATTATCATCCAAGAAATGATTATTATAATCATTATAGACAAAAGAAAAAGGATTATGAAAATTCTACTGGCAGAACACAAAGAATAGCAGATAGACAACCGAAAAACAACAACCCAGAAAAAAACTTTAAATCACATAAGAGACCTGATGATTTAGAATCAAAAATTCAAAAAGAAGAGCAGAAAAGAAAAGAACAAATAAATAATCTAAAAGTAAAAAAACTTAAAGAACACAGAGAAAAAGAAGAAACAATTCCTTATAAAAAGCCTGAAACAAAATATAAACCTAACAATGATAATTATTCAAAACCAAGTAATAATTATCAAAAACCAACACCAAAAGAGAAGACCAAAACATATTACTCAAAACCCAAACCGAAAAACACTCCGACAAAAAAGAGTGAAACAAGACCTGTAATAAGTACTAATAAAACATCAGAAAGAAAAAGAACAAGCAATAACAATACGACAAAAAATAGAGATACAAAATCTGAACAAAGAAAGTAATAAAAAAAATAAAAGTTAATATTGAATGTGTTTTTCTGTTAATTCTTTTTGCAAGTCTCTTTTGTTCTTTAAATCAGGTTGTTTATTTACGAGTGTTTCTTCAAAAACAATTTCTGCTTCAAAGAATTTTTTCATCATAGGATTATCAGAAAGGTAAAGATTCATTGCACCTCTCAAACCTGGCTGTTTTGAAACTTCATCAACATATTCATTATATGTTTGCATGCCTGGTGATGCCGCAAATATTCTTCCATTAGCAAATCCAACCATTGGATGGTGTTTATCAAAACAGACAACTATGTCTGCATCTGAACCAATTGCCATTATCTGATCCATGGCTGGCAATAACTCATCTTTTCCGCCTTTGAGTTTGTGAGCAACATAAAGTTTTCTTCCATCATGTAAGAAATATTGTCCTTTTCCTTGTTCTGCACCTCTACTTTTAAAAGCTATAATGTTTTCTTCAGCTTCTACAGGAAACATGTTTTTCATTATAAATGCTTCATCTGTTAAAGGAGTTGATGAACCCAAATGATTTCCTGCAGCAAAAATTAATTTACCATCATTTCTTATTATTTTCTTCATGTATTTATCGAACATGTGTTTAATTTCAGATGCTTGTTGATCAATAACTGGTTTTACATTGTACGAATTTGCAACTTTTGCAAATTCACATAAAAGTTCAATCTTTTGTGTGTCTGAAATATTTGGATCATCTTTTATGTTCTTTGTAGTAATATCTATTTGGTGTTGCAATAAACCATAACCACTCTTATCACTATTATATTTACTGAATTTCAACGATCCATGAAGCCACTCACTTCCAAGAACATATTCCGGAACTCTTGTTTTCATCTGAAATGAAATAACTGCTTTAAGTATATCATAATTAGACAATCTTCCAGGATAATTTGGTGAACCAATATGTGCATCACCAAGTATGTGCATTTGATAAAGGTTTGGTGCATCAATTTTTTTGTGTTTGTAAATTTTTCCTAATTGCAAACTTTGTTCTAAGTCATTTACTGCCGATTCTAAATCTTTTTTTGTTTGCTCTTTCAAGTTTCCTCTTAAAAGCGTTTTCTTGTAGGTTTCTATTTGTTCAACTCTGTTTGCAACATCTATTAATAATTCTGTATCAAAATATGCAATTTTATGTTTTCCATCAGGATTAAGGGTATGTAAAACAGCACCCATTGCGTGTGGCTCTTGAGCATAAGTATTTGCAATCCAATTTTTTACAAGTCTATTTCTTATCATGTAATCCAAATTTCCTTCTGCATAAAATGATGGTTGTTTGATGAAAGTTGTTGTTTTAGAAATATCTGCATATTTGCCAAATACCGTCTCTTGTCTGTATTTTTCTTCGAATTTTGCTCTAAATCCACCTCTTCCATGAGCAGAAACATACACATCAGTATTTGTTCTACCACGCCCAACATCAAGATTGGCCTTTTTTAACATCAATTTTAGTGATTGCTTTAAAGGAGCAGCAGAATAAAGATTTGGGTTGTGCTCCATCCTTATAGTCCAACCATTTACTTCAATATCTTTTCTTGATTCTGGATGAAGTTTGAAATTAAATCCCCTGCCAATATTACTGTAGTGGTGTGCATATTCATTTGCAATAACATTCCAAACAATTGATTCTTCATCAGGACTTATTTGTATTCTTCTTGTAAATCTAAAGAACTCCGGAGCCTCAGATTGTCTCTTCTTTGCCCATAATCTGTCTTCATAATCTTTTATTTTTTCTGCTACATCCCCTATTTTTAATTCCAAAGTATTTACTTTATTTTCTAATTGAGTTTTTTTACTGTTAACTCTTCTTATAGTTTTAGAATTCAAGATAAAATCTTTAAAATCAGATCCATTATTTTCTTGTAGTTTGTTAAGATTTTCAAAAAGTCCTTTTTTATTAAGAACAAACTCTTGTAATTTTAATTGAAAACTAGAGTTGTCATCTTCACTTTCAGAATTCAACAATTCTGAGTTAAGATTAGATAATATTTCTGTTCTTTTATTATCAATTAAAATTTGTTTTTTATAATCTTCTATATTAACATTTAATTTTTCAATTTTATCTTTAATTGAACCGATATATTTATGGTACTCTTCAATTTCAGTTATTCTTATTTCAAGTAATTGTTTCATACTTTCTACATCTTCTTCACCATATAAAGCGTGAACTTGACCATTAAAGTTCGAACCTAAAAGATTTTGAAGCATTAAACTTGCAACTTCCTCTCCATCCTTTTTTGTTAGTATTTTATCTTGAACATGTTTTTTATAATAGTCTTGTACTTCTTCAGAAAGACCTGAATTTTTAAGTGCTTCTTCTTTTGCTTCTTTTGTTTCTTCATTTTGTCTTTCAGCAAGATTTTTTCCAAGAAGTCTCATATAACTAGAGGCTCGCACTGTATAAAACTCCGGAACAAAAGGCATTACACCACCATTTAAGATAACTGCATCGATTGAATCAATAAGAGGTTTATTACCATTATAATTTCTCTTCAATAATTCATGAAGACCAATTTCTGCCCTATGATCATGGGCTTTTGTACCCCATGCCAACTCTCCGAGATATAGTATCTTCGTTTCTTTTTTTTGTTGATTAAACGCTGCTAAATCTGATAAGTTTTTTTCAGATTTTGAATCTATCCAATAAACATTTTTATCATAAACCACTGATTTTGTTTGACCTATACAAACACCTATTTCTTGAAGTTTGGGTCTTAATTGAGAAATCTTTGTTTGCACATATGCATTAGGATTTTTTATTTGTTTCTTCCCAGAAAAATCCATTTTTTCAAATATATCTCCAGGTCTTCCTCGTCTATCAGATTCATAATAACCATAATGAAGAAGTACTTTTATCAATTTTTGTTCAAGAAGTGAAAAGTTTACCAAAATGCATCCCCCCTGTAAGTTTATTTACTTTACAGTAAATAGAAATACTTCTTCTTCTTTTAAAGTTTGCTATATATAAAAAGCAAGATGGAAACATATAGTTTAGAAACTAATGTTTGTATTGTATGTGTTTTAGTAATAATTAATTTTTTTTAAAATAATACTTGAAAAAAAGTACACATAGCTTTTTAAATAAAACATCATAACCACACAACTAATGACTAAAATCAATGTGAGCAACATGATTAAATTCTACACTTTATGCTTATTAAGTACTGGACCTAAACATGGTTATGAAATAATAAAAGAAACAACAACAAAACTCGACAGAAATGTTAGTGCAAGTCAAATTTATCCATTCTTAAAAATACTTCAAAAAAATGAATTAATAGAAACAAAACAACTCGGAAAAAGAGATAAAAAAAGATATGTATTAACACAAAAAGGTGAAAAATTCGTACGAGTTACTATGAATAAATTTGGAGAACTAATTAAAATAACAATCACACAAAAATTAAGTGTTTGCGCACATTGCGGATGTAAATTATATGAAAGCGGACACATAGAAGAAATAAATGAGGTTAACTTAAACTTTTGTTGCAAACACTGTGCAACAGCTTACAAAGAAGAACAAAGCATTCTATTAACATATTGATATTAAAAAGAATAAAAATTTTCTTCAAAAAAACAAGCTAACAGTTTTTAACTTTATTCAATGATTTTTTCAAGCTTTCAAGTTCAGAAAAAAATCTTTTTAGAGTTTTAGGAACATGCTCTGGTTGCGTATTTAAAATCTCTGCAGTTTTAGTCAACGCATCACCTGAAAAAGATTTTTTTGAAACAAGCTCTAATTCAGAAATATTAATTTCTCGTTTTTTCTTAAAAGTTTTTTTCGCAATTTTCCACTTTTCAAATAATTCTTGAGCCCTGAAAGGCACTTGACTTTTTTCACATAACAAAATCTTCGCGCTTTCAGATAAAAAAGAGTCCTCTTCTTTTTTAAAACTAGATGCGGCTCCGCCAGAAGCAAATTCAATTCTAATAACCCCATCTTGAACCTTAGAGGTTTTTAATATTTTTATTGACTTACATTCACCTGTGAGATTTAAGTGTGTTCCACCACAAGCCTCAACATCAAATCCTGGTATTTCAACGATTCTCAATTTTTTTCCAGGAACAGCACCACCCTGATAAATCGTAAATCCATATTTTGCTTCAGCAATATCTCTTGGTAAAAAAGATTTGTAAACAGGAAGATTATTCCTAACAATTTCGTTTGCCAAAGACCCTATTTTTTTTACTTGTTCATCTGTTAATTGATCATAATGAGTTATGTCAAGCCTCGCCTTATCTTCTGATTTAGAAGCACCTGCCTGCCAAACGTGTTTTCCAAGTATTTTTTTGCAAGCACCATTTAATATGTGTGTTGCTGTATGATGCTGGGCTAGTTGCAGACGTCTACTAATATCAATTTTTCCAACAGCCAAATTGTTTTTAGAAAGAGAAGGTTTTTTCTCAAGAACATGAACAATAACTCCTCCTTCTTTAAAAACATCTACAACATTAACACCATTTATTGTTCCAATATCGTGAAGTTGTCCTCCTGATGTTGGATAAAAAGCTGTTTTTTCCAAAACAACCATGTTATCAATAACCTTTAGAACAACAGATTTAAAATCCACATAATCATAACTGTCAAAGTACAAAGCCTTAGTGTCCAAAACATCACTTACAGGCACATCTCTAGATTTTCTAGTCTGAGTTTTTTGCTCGGAATGTTCATGGAGTTCAGAAAGTTTGGCATAAAAATTTTCAGGAATAACAATTTTTTTCCCAATTTTCGCAGCTTCAGATTTTACTTGTTCCGGATTTACACCTTGACTATCATACAATTCTAAAAGCTTTTTTTCAGAAACATCCGTTTTAATAACTTGAGAGATGATTTGTTTACTTCGTTTTTTATTTTCAAAATACTTTCTTTTTTCAACATTTAAAATCTCAGAAACACCATCAAGATTTTGTGAAAGCTCAGGAAAAATTTTCTTTAAATAAGAAGCATGCCATGAACAAATATCTGGAATGGACAAATTCCAATCATTCTTATCAATAAATCCTAGAGTGCGCCTCAAAAGCATACGAAGATTATAACCACCGCCAACATTACTAGGAAGCGCACCATCATTCAAAGCAAAAAGAAGAGAACGAGAATGTTCAGCAACAGAATATATTTCTGACATTGGAAGAATACCTGACTTAAGCTCAGAAACTGAAACACCAACTTTTTTTGCAACCAAAGACCATGATTTGTTAATGTTTTCTGTTTCATCAAGATTAAGCAGACCAGAATAAGGAACAAACCTTTTGAATAAATCATCATCCTTGTTAACGCCTGTTTTTTGAAGAAGTTTTTTGATAATTGTCGGAAATATTGCGTCATACATAGTGTTTGTTCCTTGACTAAACCAAGCATTTCTCTCCTGACCCATACCCATATCCAGAACCTTCATGTTAAGCTCTTTATATCCATTGTTTGTTTGTTCATAAAGCATGTAAACTTGATTTCCAAGTTCACAACCCCTTGAAAAAAATTCCATACAACAACCAAAATTTCCTCCACCAGCCCATGCGTCTTCATGAAATGTTACTTCATCATTAGAAAGACCTAAACCATTTTTAATCCAAGAATGAATGTGTCGAAAAACCTCATTTTGATCCCAATCTGCTGGCGGGACAAACATGTGCTGACCTATCATTACAAAGCCAGTATTGTGGCTTCCAGTAATACCAACATTATCAACGTCACCAAAACGAAGACAAAACTGGGGTATAATTAAAGGATTTGCTGGCGGCTTTATTTCCCCTGAAATAACATAAGGTTGAAATGCGGCAATGCTCGCATTAGTATACTCCATTGTTGGATTCCACCTGGACACAACAGGATATCTATTTATAGGTGTATAGCCGAATTTTTTAAACATTTTAGAAAACTTAGTCCAAACCTCAACATAACTCAAAGAATTTTTTGCAGGTGATTTTCCAATAAACCCAAACTCATTACTACAAGCAGGATCACCGCAAATAACTCTGTTTGTCGTTGTCCAAAATGGTTTTTTACAGGAAGGACAAATCTTTCTTTCAAAACCTTCACTTCTTAAAACATCAGTTGGATAAAATTTATCTGGATTTTTCCAAAAAATGGGTTTAAACTTCTTCTTTATTTCCTTGTCTGAAATCATGTATCTTCATAATGAGGAACACTATATAAATTTTTTTGAAAACAAAATTCTTAGTGTGACGAGAAAAAAAGAAAAGATTTTTTAATGAAACATGTTTTTTAAAATTTATGCTTCGAAGAATTGAAAAGAAAAAAGAAAAAAGAAAAAAAATCTTGATGGGTGGAGTTCTAGTGTTTCTCATGATATTCAGTGTTATGGGTATAATTATTGGCCGTCAGGATAGTCAAAAATTTGAGTATAATGGTTATAAATTCAAAACAGACGGTAATTTTTATGTTGTAGAAGTAAATAACGAATTGTATGGATTTAGTTTTTTTCCAACGCAAGTAGACTACCTGAATCTTTCAGAAGATGTTGTTAATATACTAAAAACAACACCTATGTTCTATATCACATTCAATCCAAACGCGCCAAACATTGATTTAATGTATATGGATATAATAAGAAAAGATTTGAGTGAAAAAATGGATAAAATTATTGTAAATGGAGTTTTAAGCGCATCTGCTGATTATGCATTACCAGTTTTAACTTGTCAAAACGCAACCACACACATACCAATGATTATTCTTAACTCATCTCAAGAAACAAATATAAAAACAAACAAAACTTGTATTGTTTTGAATGGACAAAACACAGAACTTTTAAGACTGAGAGATTTTTTAATGTATAAAGTTTTAGGTGTTATCGTATGACTAAACGTGTAAAAAAAAACATTAAAAAAACAAGCAAAAAGAACAAAAACCTATTCATTTTCATTCTTATAATAATTATTTGTTTTGCATTAGTTTCTTATTCTGAAAAAATAATAAAAAACAAAAAAGAAGATTATTCAACATACAATAATTTTCCTTTCCAATATTCTGAATCGCAAAAATTATGGATGACACAGTTACAAATAGGAATTCAACCATATGATATCCCATTTCACTATCATCCGAAAGACTTGGAGGATATTGTTGTTGAAGAAAATATTGAGGATAAAATTTGGGCTAAACCAAAACAAATATTTATTACTATGAGCCCCGATGTAACGCCAAATGAAGGCATTGCTGCAGTTGAAATAGCAAAGCTTACAGGCAACAGATATAAACTCTTTAATATTCCTACAAAAAGTGCATTAACAAAACCAAACAATCTTACTATAAGCATAACCTGTATGGATGCAAAAGAAGATGTTGTAGTGATTAATTTTAAGAAGAACAAGCAAAACATTGTTTATTCAAGTGGAAACTGCATACATGTTGAATATGTTGATAGCAATGAATCGATAAGAGTTGCCTCTGCTTTTGCATATCATATTCTTAAAATAATGTAAAATGACTCATTATTACTCTGAAAAACAAGATTCACCTTTAAATCTTACAAAATTTTTTGTTAAAACAAAAAAAGCATCATTTGATTTGTATAGTGGTTCAGGTGTTTTCTCTAAGAACAAACTTGATTTAGGAACAGATGTTTTATTGAATAATTTAATTATGAAAAATGACTGGGAAGTTCTTGATCTTGGATGTGGTATTGGTGTAGTTGGGATTTTTATAAAGAAACTTTTTTCTAATACAAAAGTCACTTTTGTTGATATAAATAGTAGGGCTTTAAAACTTACAAGAATGAATCTTAAGCTTCATAACTTAACAGGTAAAATAATTCAATCAAATATTTATGAAAAAGTAAAGGAACATTTTGATACAATAATTATGAATCCTCCACAAACAGCAGGGAAAAATGTTTGTTTTGAAATGGTGATGGGGGCAAAGAAACATCTTAAAAGAAACGGTGTTCTTCAGATTGTTGCCAGACATAATAAAGGGGGAAAAGTACTTTCTGAAAAAATGTTTGAAGTTTTTGGCAATGTTGAAGAAATTGCAAAAAAAAGTGGATATCGAGTTTATATCAGCAAACAAGAATGAGTTTTCTTTAAATTAAATTTGATTTATAACTCTCCCACACCAGAATTAGAGACTAAAACCAGTCTAATTCCTAAACCTAGTTTTAAAATAGCAGATAATAAAACCATGTGCTCTTTTCCAGAACCCGAAAACATGTTTAAAGCAACTTCAGTATCTAATATTTTACCTTTTAATTTATCAATTAACTCATTTTGCAGAACAAGCGTTTCTTTATTTGAATCAATGCAAATAAACTCAGCTGGTTTTGTTGAAGTAAACTTTTCTTTACCAAAGTCATTCGTTATAAGAAATATTTTGTCCCAATCTTCTGCATTTATGAGGCTTGCAACGTGTCCCCATGTTCCTTTACCTGTTGAAAGACAAGCAATTAAAACAGTCATGATTTAAAAAACAGAAATTAGTTTATAAATATTCTGGTGTGATTTTCGAAAAAAATTCAAGAATTTATGAATACACTTATGAACATCATGACGAAATGTTAAGCCAAAATCAAAAGCTTTAAATACTTGTAGCCACTCTATAAGAGAAGTAAAATGATGGTGGTAAATTATGGCTGAAGAGGAAAAAAAATTTTCAAAACAATTAATCGGAAAAACTGTTGTTTCTAAAACCGGAAAAAAATTCGGAGAAGTAGGAGATATCATTTTTGAAACTAGTTCTGGCGAACTAATACATTTGGTGCTTGGAAACCCAACAGCTTATACAGAAAAACTAGAACTTGAAAAAACAAAAGAAGGAGAGATACTCATACCTTTCAGCGCAGTAATCGCTATGGGTGATTTTCTGGTTGTTGCAGAAGAAGATATAGTTTAATTTTTTAAACTTGGAATTCTAATAAGTTCTTGAGCTAATTCTATTTTTATATTATTAATTGACTCATTATTTGATAAAAATTGTTCTCCATCAACAATAAAATCAAGGTTTTTTCCAGAAATAGATATTTCTTTTAAAGTTTTTACAAATAAATCTTTTTTCTTAAGTTTCTGACCTAGTAAAAGACTCATGAATTGTTTTCCAGCAGTTCTTGGATCTACAGACGTGCCAATCATGTAAAAATGATTTTTTTCATTATCAAATAAAGGTTTCATAAAAGGCAAAGGTTTTGCTGTCGTCAAAAATAAAAGCACAAAAAAATCTTCATTCATTATTCTTCCTTCATAATTCAAAGTCATATTTTTGTTTATATAAGAAACATCTTTTTTTTGTAAGGCAGAAAAAATGGTTTTTGAAACTTTCAAATGAGTCTTTCTTCCTGTTAAAAAGTCTCCATGTCGATTTTTAAACAAATAAGGCATTATTCCAAAACCTGCAAAAAAACCATAACAAATCTTTTGTGAATTATAATCAGTTATTTTCATTAAATATCTTGTTTGTATTAAAAATTGTTCGTTTCTTAAATAAACGATTTTTTTTAAAATAGAATAAGGACTTCCAAAAATATTTGTATCTCTTGCAAGAGCATTGGTGGCGCCTGCATTTAATGGAACAATTATAGGTAATTTTTTTTCTTGCTTTAAAAAATAATCAAGAACCTTTTGAATTGTTCCATCACCCCCATTTATACATAAAAAATCTTCTGAATCAATAACACTTGTGAGTTTTTCAACGTTTTCTTTAGAAAGAATTATTGATTCATCTTTTTTTTCTAAAAGAGACGATATCTCTCTCCAACGTATCAACTTGTTCTTTGTTGAATAATTATTTGAAACAAGATAAATTTTTCTCATTAAAAAAACAGAAATTAAAAATGTTTTATATACTTATAGTCCACCCCTAAAAAAAATAGAAAAAACGACTCTGTTCATAAAAGCAAAACTCTTATAAAGAATAATTTGTTCTCAAAAAAAGATGGAAATCAATAATTTCACGATTTGGACTGAGAAATATAGACCTAAAACATTTTCAGAAGTTAAAGGTCAAGAAGAAGTTGTTAAGAGAGCAAAAGCTTTTGTTGAACAACAAAACATGCCTCATGTACTCTTTGCAGGACCTGCTGGTGTTGGAAAAACAACTCTTGCACTCGTTATTGCAAAACAACTATTCAAAGATACTTGGAAAGAAAATTTGTTGGAACTCAATGCTTCTGATGAAAGAGGAATTGATGTTGTTAGAGTGAAAGTTAAAGATTTTGCAAGAACAAGATCTATTGGAAATGTTCCTTTTAAAATAATCTATTTAGATGAATGTGACGCTTTAACAAAAGAAGCACAACAAGCACTTAGAAGAACCATGGAAAATTACACTCAAACCTGCAGATTTATTCTCTCATGCAATTACTCATCTAAAATCATTGATCCAATTCAATCAAGATGTACGGTCTTTCGATTCAAACCATTAAAAAAAGAACAAATGATGGTTATTATAGAAAAAATTATGCACGCTGAAAATTTAAAAATTGACTTAGATGCAAAAGAAGCTCTCTATGAAGTTTCTGAAGGAGACTGCAGAAAAGTAGAAAACATAATGCAAAGTTGTGCGGCATTAGACAAGCACATAACAAGTAAATTAATATATGAAATTGCTAGTGTTGCAAGACCAAAAGAAGTTAAAGAAATATTACAATTAACAATAAAAAAAGATTTTTTAAAAGCAAAAGATAAACTTCTAAAAACAATACTTGAATATGGTCTATCAGGTTTTGACATCATAAAACAAATACAAAAAGAAATTTGGTCTCTGGAAATTGATGATCAAAAAAAGCTTGAAATGATGAAAGAATGTGGAACGGCAGAATTTAGACTTGTTGAAGGAAGTGATGAGTTTATTCAACTCGAAGCTTTAATAAGTACTTTTGCGTTGATAAACAAATAAAAAACACGCGCACATTATAACTGGTTAATTCTCAAATAAAATTCATTCACAGAAAAAGGTTTATGTAAAATACCTAAAAAATTTGGATAATCAATAGATTGTTTATCAACATCATAAGAACCAGTAATTAATATTATTGGAACATGATTGTTTTCTTGTAAATACTTAAATTTCGATATTAATTCAAGACCGTTCATACTACCTATTTAATAATCAACTGTTATTAAATCAATATTGAAAATATCCTGAGAAAGAGCTTCTTTTCCAGAAGAAATAGTTATGACATCATAATTTTTTACAGATAGAATCGATTCTAATAATTCCCTATTCGGTAATTCATCATCCACAACCAAAGCTCTTCTCATATTAAAAATAAAAAAAATTATTGCACAACATGTTTTACAAGTACAGTTGATGCAATTGTTTCCATATAATCATACTCGAGAGTTATGTCGACAATCTTAATCTTATCTGACTTTTCTGCTATAGTTTGAGTACACCTCACAGATTTTTGACCTGTAGACAGCTTTGTTTCTCCAACATATGCTGTAACAGTACCTGCAGAAACCACTGAGTTGCTAAGACCACTGCACACAAGACCTGAAAGACCAGTATCAACACTAATTTTTACTACGCCTTTATTTGCAGGAGTTTGATCACAACTTGATCCTAAAGCTGAAAGTTTTCCAGTCCCTTTATCTTCAAGATTTATAGTAAATGAAACTTTATCTTGTCCGGCTGTAAATTCTTCAAATCCAGTAACCTGAATTGGTCCTCCGGAATTTTCTACATTTTTTGAGCCAGAAACAATACAAACCTCATCATTGATTGTATCTAAAAGATTTTCTTTTATACAAAGCTTTGAATTTGCAAGAGTTCCATAACTATAACAAACATCCACTACGAAAGGAAATTCCTGATTTCCTGAAAGAACTCTTTGAAAATTCAATGTGGGAAATGTAACATATACATCTGGTGAATTGATGGCGTTGCCCGTATCTGGATTTATATCATTTTTTAAAATATCTTCATCAGGATTAACATCTGTTATCTCAGTTAAAGTTAAGCCAAAGTCTGCAGGATCAAATCCTTTTAACGAAAGAGTAATATTTTCTTTAGCTATTGCCCATTCTCCTTTATTTTTTATTTTTACAGATGTTGTGAAAAGCATTGCTGCGCCATCTATTACTTCCTCTGGTGGTTCACCTTCAATGAATTCAACAGCAAGACCTGTTGTTCCACCAATAAATGCTTTTGCATTACTGCTAGTTGACGATTCTTTTTCTCCACAAGCTACAAAAAGCAAAGATATAATCAACAAAATACTTATTAACCCTTTCCTCATTTTAAAAACCTCCTAATAACTAACTTTATGATTTAAGTTTAAAATATATAAATCTTTTTATTTTATTTCTACTTGAAAGTATTAAAAAAAATTAACTGAACATTTAACTAACTCTTTTTATATGAACAAACCTTCTTTGATTCTCAGAGTATCCATACCAAAGCTCTATGAATAAAGGCGCGGTGTAAGCTGATTTTACGGTGGCATATTCAAGTTCGTAAGTACATACTATTTTACCACGACCATCTCTGAGCTTTATTATGTTATCTTGCGTACAATCAAGTCTTTGCATGCTTCCCGCAAGCCTCACATCAGCAAGTATAATAACATCTTTATGTTCTGGACTCAACCTTCCTTGATAATAAGGATTACATCTCTCCAAATAACCAGGATGTATGATCTCACCTTTTCCAACATTATTTATGTTTATTGTAAATATTATTTTTTTAGGGGTGCTTTCTTGCTGAATACTAGTTATTGCGACTGGTGCACCCTGTGATCCTTTCATGTCAATCTGACCCGGAATACAAACTTTTTTTGATTCATCATAAGGATTTGGATCTATACAAATTACAGGTGTTGCATAAGTTGCGTATAGGTAACAAGCCTGAACTTGAAATGTTACATCTGTTTCATCCAATCCATTAGGCCAGGTATCTTTAATTTTACCATGAAATGTAATATAGTCCATTTCGCCACCAGGGTATTCATAATTGTCCGGTCTTAGCATGAATTCAATTCCTTGATTTGAAAAGTTAAGACCTGCCATAGTCATAAGCAAGGCTTTTCCATGATAAAAAGCACTTATATCCATGTTAAACTTGCTAAAATCAAGACTTAAACCTCCCTGGCCATCACGATCCCACATTAAATCTATATCTGGAAGGTTTTCCCAACCAAAAATCTGAAAGAGGTTGTTAATTTCAACTCTGTCAATTGCTTGTCTAGAACCAGGAGCACCAGAAACACCAACCCCTCCACCGCCAATATCACATGAAAAAAAGCCTGCAACAGTTGCAAAAGCATTTCTTAAAGAAGAAAGATCTCTAAAGTTAAAATCCATTGCACAATTATCAAACCAAGAGCCACCTGTAGGTGATATTAAAACTTCTTCAAATTCGATTAGGTTTGGATCATATCCTGAAACATAAATTCCTCCTTGTGTATAAGAAGCACCCTTGTTTTCAAGCATTACCTCAACAGAGAAATCATTATAATCATCTGTTAAAGAATCACTGTAATAATATAATCTTGGTGGAGGTGCATCTGGTTCAACAAGCATCCTAATACCCTCACTTCCTTGATAAAAATTTTCTGTTTGTGTGTTGGGTCTTGTAGTGTCACAAGCACCAATTAACAGAATAACCATTATTAGAGTTGTTAAAAAAAATGTTTTTCTCGATTTCATAATTCTCACCTTATACTTTTAAATATATAAAATTTCTTGTTTTTATTATTGATTTAATTGTTGTTCTTTTGTTACTCTTGTTTGTTATTATTTTGATTATTGTTATTGTTTTTGCGACACATTACAACAAAAATAAGGATCTTGACAAAGATCAATCCCGCCTCTAAAAATACATTGATCGGTGCTTTTTAAGTTTTGCATGGTGATGCAATCATTATCAGTACATGAACAAGTAAAGCCTTTTTTTACACCTGTATTTTTACAAACATCTTCAAGAGGGTTATTAGCACAAAACACGCATTTGTTAATGCAAGTACCTCCAACTTTTACCTGCCAAATATAACAATTAGTGACTGGATTTGGTGTTTGTTGATATGGAATCAATCTTTTGATATTTACATCTCGAGAAATTGTTGTACTATAAACATAATCTAGTTCAACCATTAAAGGAGCATAGTAATTAAGCGCCGCACTATACTGCGGATTATCAGAATAACATCTTGAAAATCCTTTTTCATTACGTAGAAGAATCATTTCAGGTTCACAAATCAAATCTTCATTTGTAAGTTTTGCACTTATTTTAACTTGATTCCATTTACTTCTTAAATTATCTTGCATTTCACAACCAATATTTTTTTGATTATCATTAACAGGACTAAGAACTCTGCCCGAACCTTTATTTTCAATACTCACTAAAAAAACCGGTCTAATGACTGTTCCTAAAGGTTGCATTTCAACAGCAACAGAATTAACTGCAACAGGCGCACCTTGACTTGAAAAAGAAAGATCCTCAGCAGAACAAACCTGTGATCTGGCATCGTGCGTTACTGAAGAAGTATCTATACAAATTTCTGTCACAAGAATTGTTTGATACGGATAACAAAGGTCAACAAAAACCATTGTCTGAGGATATTCCCTTGGACCTTCAACTTCTTTTACTTGAAATGTTGGTAGAACAAAAGATTTATCCTCCCCCTCTGGAAACAGATAAGATTTGCCATTTAACAAAACCGGTGAATTTAATACTTGAAACGGATCAGCATTTGAAAGAGTTGTTAGATAAAAAGAATCAAATGTTAAAGAAATCTTTCCGGGCTGACTAGAATTCACATTAAAAGCGCCTTCGTTTGAAACAACAATTGTTTGTGGAAAAGTTGATTTTTCATAAACCTCTAAAAAAAGACCCCCATCTAAAAATTCCAATTCCAAACCTTTTGTTCCTGTAAAATAATTAGTATCGCGATAATCTGAAGAAGTGCAAGCTGTAAATAAAAAAAGTAAAAAACACAAAACCAAAATTCTTATTATTTTCATTTTATTTTTAATAATTCGTATTTATTTTTCAACATTAATATTTGTATATTCTTGTACTGTATAAATATATTTTGCAATCACAACAAAAGTCTTAATGTTTTTTTGTCCTTTCCCAAGAAATTGTGAAGCAGTATTTTCATCTTGCAAGCTCATACGACAAGTAACAGATGTAAAATATTCTCTTGGATCAGTAACTTTGAATTCATAAACATTAAATTCCTCTTCAATTCTTGGACTATCTCTTGTTGGTTGTTTATCACAATTGATAAGTTTAATTTCTTTTGGTGTTCTTATTTCAAAAAGTTCTACTCTCTCAATTTTTCCTTGTGGCCACCGATTTTCAAGAGTAACACCAAAAGCAGGAAGTCCTTTAGGATTCTTTAAATCTACAACAATTGGTTGGTCTAAATCAATCATACCAATACCTATTGGTCCATTAGTATAAATTGGTTCAGCCTTTTTATTAATATCTAGTTCTGAATTAATATTCTTATTATTTTGAGAAAAACTCATATATGTTTCTCTATCGACAAATGTTTGAGTTAAATAGCCCCACGTTTCGAAATTAAAGGTTGATAAAAAAGATACTTGATGAGCTCCTTCTGGAAATCCATTTTCAAAACGACAACCAAGAGTGTTTTGTTCTTCATAAAAAATTTCCAAGGGTTCTGAAGGATCAATTTTTCCATACACCCCGTTATCTGCAAAACAAGCACTTTCAACAAGAATTCTGCCTTGAAAGCTTTTTCCTTGAATAGTTGCCCAAACGGAAACTGGTAAGCCTTCGAAAAATACTGGTGCAGAAGGCCTTACATCTTTCAAATATATTCCTACTGGTTCGTTCTGACCTTGCTCTACTTGGCCAGTGTAATAAGCTGAACCAATAGTTTGATTTATTGTTTGCTCTAATCGTTTAGGAATTGTGGATATTCCAGTCCATGCTTTTTTTATGGGTGCACCTGCAATTTCAACTAAATAATTCCAGCCATCTAGAGGATTTATTTTTCCACCACCCATTGTACTGGGCAAAACAAGAGATGAAGTTAAAGAAATTATTCCTAGAATTATCCACCCAGTAATGTATATTTTTCCAATGACTTCTACAGGTCTTGAACCTTCAGGATTAAGCATTAAATAAATAACCCAAATAGGACTTGCAAGAAGTACTGCTTGCAAGAAATCTTGTTGAAAAAAGTTCGTGATTAAAGGTAGAAAAAAAGCAATTATTGAAATGAGTATATATTTTTTAGATTCTAAAAATGATGATTTATAAACAAAAAACATTGCAAAAAGAGTGAATATAAAATAAATCCAAAATACAGGATCATCTACAATAACCCTTGTTCTTAAAAATCCTCTAGACCAGTCTAAGATATGAATTACCACCGCTCCAATAAAAAGAAGACCTATATTTTTTACATCACCTGAAGGTGTAAGGCTGTTTGCAAGTGCTGACCATTTATTTTTCAAACCGTCAGAAGCAGATGAAAGAGCATTTGAACCAACATTAAGAGCTCCTTTTCCAAATTTAAGGGCTCCTTTTCCTGCAACAAGAGCTCCTTTTCCTGCTAAAGATAATGCTTTTTTATGAAGTTTTTCTGAATTTTCTTCTTTTTCCACTTCTTTAAGCTTTCGAAAAGCACCTAATCTTTCATCCGCAGAACGAGTTCCATCCTCTTTGATTTCATTTAAACGCTTTTTTTCTTCTTCTCGTCTTAATTTAATTTCTTCTTGTTCTTCCTGTTGTATTAGTTTACTCTTATTTTTTAATTCCTTATTCATCTCCTTTTTAAATGCTCTATTAGATTGTTTTATTTCCTGATTTTCAATGTTTTTTGAAACATTGTTTGCTAAAGCACCAACAGCCATTCCTTCAGGACCCATCATTGGACTAACAAAATTTATCGCATTCGAAACTTGGTGTACAGTCTCTTTTACAGTTTCTGAAAAATGGTTAGAGACGGCTTTTTTTACACCATTATGAACATCTGAATTGTGAAAATCTTTCGAGTTCAAATGACTCATTACTTCCTCTTGTGAAGAAATTCCTCGTTTTTTAAAATAATCATTAAGTTTTTGATTATACTTGTTTCCTATTCCTTTTATATGTTTTAAATCAAAGGTTGGTTCATCAGAATTAGCATCTACAGAAGGTTTTTCTTCTTCAGCCAAACTCGCTTCGATTTTTGCTTTAATCTTTTCAACATCTCTTTCAATTTCAGAGTTTACTCGCTCCAAATTCGCACCGCTCAGAACACCTTTATT
>Ga0180007_10003171_pt1 | contig 18612 bp, 16 predicted proteins | sample MM_PC_MetaG_FD_121122 | JGI IMG/M metagenome (GOLD analysis project Ga0180007, IMG submission 121122) | Groundwater microbial communities from the Aspo Hard Rock Laboratory (HRL) deep subsurface site, Sweden - MM_PC_MetaG | ecosystem: Environmental > Aquatic > Deep subsurface > Groundwater... | reverse complement strand
AGTTATTCCGGCGTACCGATCAAGGACCGGCAGGGCAACATCATCGGCGCTTTCGAGGTGGTCAGCGATCAGACGGCGGTCAAGAAGGCTGCCAGGGTAGCGGACAAACAGGCCGGGTTCCAGGCGGAAGAGGTCAATACACTTCTGGTCAATCTGGCGAAATTGTCCATTGGCGATCTGGCCGTTGATACGGCCGTAGCCGCCAGTGATGAGGATACCGCGGAGATTGCCCGGAATTTCGAAAAAATCAATAAATCCCTGCGGCAGAATATCGAGGCGCTCAAGGGTATTACCGGTGCCGCCAAACAGGTTTCCCAGGGCAACCTGATGGTGGAGCTCAAAAAACGTAGTGATGAAGATGAGCTGATGGAATCACTGCAGGCCATGGTGGAGAAATTGAAAGAGGTCGTCCTGGAAGTCCAGTCCGCGGCCGATAATGTTGCGGCCGGCAGTCAGGAACTTTCGGCCAGTGCCCAGGAGATGTCCCAGGGTGCCAGCGAACAGGCAGCCGCTGCCGAGGAAGCTTCTGCCTCCATGGAGGAGATGTCGTCCACTATCAGGCAGAGCGCTGATAACGCCCTGCAGACCGATAAGATCGCCACCAAGTCGGCAGGCGACGCCCTTGAGGGAGGCAAGGCGGTGAATCAGACGGTTGGCGCCATGAAGGAGATCGCCGGCAAGATTTCGATCATCGAGGAGATCGCCCGGCAGACCAATCTGCTGGCATTAAACGCCGCTATTGAGGCGGCCCGGGCCGGGGAGCACGGCAAGGGCTTTGCCGTGGTGGCCTCCGAGGTGCGGAAATTGGCGGAACGAAGCCAGAAGGCTGCGGCGGAGATCTCCCAACTCTCTTCGGCTAGCGTGGACGTGGCGGAGAGGGCAGGTGACATGCTGAGCAGGATGCTGCCCGATATTCAGAAGACGGCCGAACTTGTGCAGGAGATCAGCGCCGCCAGCCGCGAGCAGGATACAGGTGCCGAGCAGATCAACCAGGCCATCCAGCAGCTGGACCAGGTTATCCAGCAGAACGCCGGGGCCTCGGAAGAGATGTCGTCCACCGCGGAAGAGCTTTCCGCCCAGGCCGAACAGCTGCAGAGTACAATTGCCTTCTTCAAGATCAATACCCAGGGCGCCGGACCGGGCAGGAGGCGGGCAATCGCGCATGGCGGAAGGGATGGTGCGGTGAAGAAACTCAAGGCTCGTCCGCAGATCGCCCATGCCAAGTCAGCGAGCGATGAACGGCAGGCGCCATCATCCGGCAGGGGAGTATCCGCCAAGGGGTTGATTCTGCAGATGGATGATGAAGAAGGAGATGAACTGGATCATTCCTTTGAGAAGTATTAAGAGATCTGTATAGCCAAACCTCTTGTTAATCTTTGCCGATGAATAACAACAGTGATGAAAAGAGGGAATCAGGCTTTACTCATTTCATGGCTCGCTTGTCGAACCGGGATTTTGCCAGATTAAGCCGTTTCATTTATGAGCAATGCGGTATCAAGATGCCGGAGGCCAAAAAGACGATGCTTGAGGGTCGTCTGCAGAAGCGGCTCCGTGTTCTCGGCATGAAAAATTTTGCCGAGTATATTGACTATCTGTTTGATCCGGCTGAAAATAATCATGAACTGGTGCTGATGATCGATCAGGTCACCACCAACAAGACGGATTTTTTCAGGGAGCCGGATCATTTTGCTTATCTTCAGGAACAAGTTCTGCCGTCCTGGTGGGAGAAGAATGGCACGCGACCATTCATGCTGTGGAGCGCCGGATGCTCCACCGGCCAGGAACCATACACCCTGGCCATGGTCTTGAGTGAATTTGCCGCCAGCCGGCCTGGGTTCAATTTTCAGATTCTGGCCACGGATATCTCTACCAGGGTGCTGGAGCAGGCCAGAAGGGCTGTTTATCATGAAGACCAGTTGGCGCCGGTGCCTATAGACCTCAGAAGGAAATACCTGTTACGCAGCAAAAACCGGCAGAGCGGTCTGGTGCGGATTATCCCGCAACTCCGGGCCAGGGTAAGGTTTCGGCGGTTGAATTTTCTGGAGAATAATTTTGGTCTGCGGGTACCTCTTGACGTCATTTTCTGTCGCAATGTTATTATCTATTTTGACCGGTCGACGCAAGTCCGCCTGCTGCAAAGCTTTAATGGCCATCTGCGGACGGGGGCGTATATCTTTATGGGACATTCCGAGACGTTGAACGGTCTGGATGTGCCGTTGCTCAGTGTCGCCCCGGCAGTGTACCGGAAAAGAGGATGAAACAGTTGCCGCCAAAGAAGAAGATTCGTGTCCTTATTGTCGATGATTCCGCCGTGGTCCGCCAGACTATGAGCGAAATCCTTGCTTCGGACCCGGCCATTGAGGTGATGGCCACAGCGGGTGATCCGTATATCGCCGCGGACCGGATGCGGGAAGAGATCCCGGACGTCATCACCCTGGATGTGGAGATGCCGCGCATGGACGGTATCTCCTTTCTACAGAAAATCATGCGTCAGCACCCCATTCCGGTGGTAATGTGTTCGAGCCTTACGGAAAAGGGTTCGGAAACCGCCATGAAAGCCCTGGAGTATGGGGCGGTGGAGATTATTCAGAAGCCGCGCATCGGCACCAAGGTCTTTCTTGAGGAGTCCCGGGTAAACATCTGCGATGTGGTGAAGGCGGCGAGTCAGGCGAAACTCGGTAGGGTCTCCCTGCGGTCCGACCTTGTGGCCCCGAAACTGACCGCTGATGTCATGATTGAGAAGCCTGCCTCCAGCGCCATGATCCAGACCACGGAAAAGGTGATCGTGGTGGGGGCGTCCACCGGCGGCACCGAGGCCCTGCGGATATTCCTCGAGTCGTTGCCTGCCGACTGCCCCGGAATCGTCATTGTGCAGCATATGCCGGAGGGCTTCACCCGCGCCTTTTCCAGGCGCCTGGACGGATTGTGCCGGATCACAGTAAAGGAGGCCGCCGACAACGATACGGTGGTGCGTGGCAGAGCCCTGATCGCGCCGGGCAATCAACATACCCTCCTGAAACGAAGCGGAGCCCGCTATTTTTTGGAGGTGAAGGACGGCCCCCTGGTCTGCAGGCATCGGCCTTCCGTGGATGTGCTGTTTCGTTCCGCGGCCCGTTACGGCGGCAAAAATGTGGTGGGAGTCATTATGACCGGCATGGGTGATGACGGGGCCCAGGGCATGCTGGAAATGAGGCAGGCCGGGGCCTATACCATTGCCCAGGACGAGGCCAGTTGCGTTGTCTTCGGCATGCCCAACGAGGCCATCAAACGGGGCGGGGTGAATCTGGTCCTTCCCCTTGCGTCCATCGCTAGCGAGGTACTCCGTCAAGGAGGATGACCGGAGAGTGCACGGGAAATCGTTTACTTTTTGTGTTTTTAAATGAAGAAAAAATCAGCAATGAGGAGTCTGCTATGAGTACTATTGGTGTTTGCCAGGCGATGACTGCCCGCAGGGCGGTCAAGGGTTTTGACCCGTCCCATCAATTCAGTGACGAAGAGAAGAAACAGCTCTTTACCCATGCCTTCCTGGCGCCCACGGCCTTCAACATCCAGCACTGGCGGGTGGTCAATGTGGAGGAGAGAGAGCTGCGCGCAAAAATCCGGGAACAGGCCTGGAACCAGCCCCAGGTGACGGATGCGTCGTTGCTGCTGGTGCTCTGCATGGATGTCAATGCCTGGCGGAAGAAGCCGGAGCGCTACTGGCAGGGAGTGCCGCAACCGGTCCAAGATTTCATCCTACCTAAAATTCATGATTACTACCACGGCAAACCCCAGGTGCAGCGGGATGAGTGCTTCCGCTCCTGCGGCATCCTTGCCATGTCTCTCATGCTGATTGCCGGGGACATGGGCTATGAATCATGTCCCATGGACGGTTTCGATTTCGATGCAGTGGGAAAGCTTATCAGGCTGCCGCAGGATCACATCATCGGCATGATGGTGGCCATCGGCAAGGGCATCACCGAACCCCATCCCCGGGTGGGGAAACTGCCCCTGTCCGAGGTCCTCATCAGCAACCATTTCTGAGACAGGCAGACTGAGCCGGGCCGCAGAAAAACGCGGCCATGGTAACACTTCAGGGGACAAATCAGCCCTGAGCCTTGCTGCCCGACTGTTTGGCGCAAAATCATTTTGCCCGCAATTCTGAAGCTCAAACCTTGAACGCAAAATTTAAAATTTATCCCTATGAACGCAGCTGAACTTTTTGTCAAATGTCTGGAAAATGAAGGGGTGCAATATATCTTCGGTGTACCCGGCGAGGAGAATGCCCATTTCATGATGGCCCTGCAGAACTCCACCATCCGGTTTATTCTCTGCCGTCATGAGCAGGGAGCCGCCTTTATCGCCGACGTCTACGGCAGACTCACCGGCAGACCAGGCGTTTGCCTGGGCACCCTGGGACCCGGCGCCACCAACCTGGTGACCGGCGTGGCCGACGCCAATATGGACCGGGCGCCGCTGATAGCCATCACCGGCCAGGCGGACAGCCGCAGGCAGCACAAGGAAAGCCATCAGAACATGGACGTGGTCAGCATGTTCCGGCTCATCACCAAGTGGGCTCAGCCGATCATCCACAGCGACAATATCCCCGAAGTGGTGCGCAAGGCTTTCAAGCTGGCGGTAATGGAGAAACCCGGGGCCTGTCATATTGAACTGGCCGATGACATCGCCGCCTTTGAGGCCACCGGCAATCCCCTGCCGGTGCAGAATGCCCGCCGGCCGGTGCCGGATGACAAGATCGTCGATCGCGCCATGGAGCTCATCTTTGCCGCCAAAAGGCCGGTTATCCTGGCCGGCAACGGCGCCATCCGGCGCAGGGCGGCAAAACAGCTCAGGCTGTTTGTCGAAAAGACCGGCATCGGCGTGATCAACACCTTCATGGGCAAGGGTTCTATTCCCCGTTCGTCTCCCAACTGTCTGTTCACCATTGGTCTGCAGGCCCAGGATTACACCAGGGTGGCGATTCAGGAAGCGGATCTGGTCATCAGCCTGGGGTATGATCTGGTTGAATATGCGCCGCGGCTGTGGGGCCAGAGCTCCGTCAAGGGCACGAAGACGCAGAAGATCATCCACATTGATTTTATTCCGGCCGAGGCGGATGAATATTACGGCATTGATGTGGAGATCGTCGGCGACCTGGCCCATACCCTGTGGATGATGAATGAGCGGGTCAAGGATTTCCGGGCTGATTATGACTGCGGCTGCAAGCCGGCGCTCCGCCAGGCCATGCTGGATGATTTCGCCGAATACAGGGATGATGACACCACTGGCTCCATCCGGCCCCAGAAGATCATCTGGGATGTGCGGGAGGTGCTCGGCCCCCAGGATATCCTGCTGAGCGATGTGGGGGCTCACAAGATGTGGATTGCCCGCTATTACCAGTGTGATGAACCAAACACCTGCCTGATCTCCAACGGCTTCTGCTCCATGGGTTTTGCCCTGCCCGGCGCCATCGGCGCCAAGATCGTTTATCCGGAGCGGCGGGTGCTGGCCATTTGCGGCGACGGCGGTTTTCTCATGAATGTGCAGGAACTGGAAACCGCCCGGCGGATCGGTGCTAATATCGTGGTGCTCATTTGGGATGACCAGGAATACGGCCTGATCCGCTGGAAGCAGGAAAACCAGTTCGGTAGACATAGTGACCTCCATTTCAACAACCCGGATTTTGTCAAACTGGCCGAGGCCTTCGGCTGCAAAGGATTCAGGGTTGAAAACTCCCGTGATTTCAAAAAAGTACTGGAGCAGGCCTTTCACTGCGATGTACCGGTGCTGATCTCGGTGCCCATTGATTACCGGGAAAACAGGCTGCTTTCCCAGCGACTGGGCAAGGTGGCATGTCCGATATGATTGCGGATTGCGGATTTGGGATTTCGGATTGTGGATTAAACAAGATTGATTCATTAAAGCTGGAAATTTACCACAGAGAGCACAGTGATCACAGAGGAATATTTTTTATAACAGTCAGTTACCTCTGTGGACTCTGTGCTCTCTGTGGTGAAAAATGGTTTTCAAAATCCGCAATCCCAAATTCCCAAGGAGTTTATCATGCTTAAAGAGAAATACCCCTATTATCTGGCCAACAAGGCGATTTTTGCCAACACGGATCTTGAGGTGACGGACAAGTACACCGGTCAGGTTGCCACCCGGGTGTCCCTGGCCGATGAGAAGGTGATTGATCAGGCCATTTCCCTGGCGGTTGCCGCGGAAAAACCCATGCAACAGCTGCCGGCCTATCGGCGCCAGCAGATCCTGCAGCACTGCGTGGACCGTTTCAGCGCCCGGGCCGAAGAGCTGGCCCGTGCCTTGTGCATTGAGGCGGGCAAGCCCATCAGGGACAGCCGGGGCGAGGTGGCTCGGCTCATCGAGACCTTTAAGATCGCCGCGGAAGAGGCGGTGCGTTTCGGTGGTGAATACATGCCGTTAGACCGCAGTCCACGCACCGCAGGCTATATATCACTCAGCAAAAGGGTGCCGGTGGGGGCCTGTTCCTTTATCGCCCCCTTTAATTTCCCGCTGAACCTCGCCGCCCACAAGGTGGCGCCGGCCATTGCCGTGGGCTGTCCCTTTGTGCTGAAACCGGCCAGCCTCACCCCCATCGGCGCGCTGATCATCGGTGAGACGCTGGCGGAAACCGATCTGCCCCCCGGCGCCTTTTCCATCCTGCCCTGCCGTCGCGAGGGGGCACGGCTCTTTACCGAGGATGAACGGTTGAAGCTTTTAAGTTTCACCGGCTCGCCGGAGGTGGGCTGGGAGCTCAAAAAAATGGCGGGCAAGAAAAAGGTGATTCTTGAGCTCGGCGGCAATGCCGCCTGCATTGTCGACGAGGATGCCGACCTGGACGATGCTGTGGCCCGCATCATCATCGGCGCCTTTTATCAGTCCGGCCAGAGCTGCATCGGCGTGCAGCGGATCATGGTGCATGATCGGGTTTATGCTGCCTTTAAGGAGCGGTTGGTTGTTGCCACCGAAAAATTGAAAATGGGGGACCCCGGTGATGAGGAGACCTTTATCGGGCCCATGATCAGTGAAAAGGAGGCGATGAGACTTGAACAGTGGATCGAGGAATCCCTGAACGCCGGAGCCAGGCTGCTCTGCGGCGGCAAACGACAGGGGGCATTTCTTGCCGCCACGTTGCTTGAAAATGTGCCGAAAAATGAGAAGATCTGCCGTTTGGAGGCCTTCGGCCCGGTGGCTGTTCTGTCATCATTTACCTCATTTGATGCAGTGCTGGCCGAGGTGAACGACAGCCGTTTCGGCCTGCAGACCGGCATCTTCACCCGTGATCTTTTCAAGGCGCATCAGGCCTGGAATGAGCTTGAGGTGGGCGGTGTGGTCATCGGCGATATCCCTTCCTGGCGGGCCGACCAGATGCCCTATGGCGGGGTGAAGGACAGTGGGCTCGGTCGGGAGGGAATCCGTTACGCCATGGAGGATATGAGCGAGATACGGCTCATGGTGATCAGGAATGTGTGAAAGAATAAGGGGAGTATGTCCTAACGTTTTAACGGAGAACTTGCTCGCCCGCTCCCAGTGATCATTTTGTTTTTCATAACAAATGGTGTATGCTTTTTTAGTCAGCTTGAACCCTGAACTTATAATCGTGAATTAAAGAGGTATCACCATGAAAATAGGTATAATCGGACTAGGCAGAATGGGAATGAACATGGCCCGCAGACTCATGCAGGACGGCCATCAGGTGGTTGCCTATAACCGCAGCCCGGATAAAACGGAAGAGATCATGAGGGAAGGGGCGGAAGGCGGTTTTTCCCTGCATGAACTGGCGGAAAAGCTCGATGAGCGGCCTAAGGTGGTCTGGCTCATGTTGCCGGCCGGCAAGGTGATAGACGAGCATCTGGAAAAGCTGCGCAATATCCTCAGCCCCGGCGACATCATCGTTGAGGGCGGAAACAGCAGGTACCGTGATGATATCCGCCGGGCCGCCTATCTGAAGGGTGCCGGTATCCAATTTATCGATGCCGGGGTGAGCGGCGGCATCTGGGGGCTCAAGGTCGGTTACTGCACCATGGTGGGCGGTGATGAGAAGATTTTTAACCATCTTGAACCTGTTTTCAAGTCCCTGGCCCCGGTGGACGGTTATCTTTACTGCGGACCAACAGGGGCCGGTCATTTTGTCAAGATGATCCATAACGGTATTGAGTACGGCATGATGCAGGCATATGGGGAAGGCTTTGCCCTGCTTGAGGCCTCTCCCTATGCCGAACACCTTGATTTCAAAAAAGTTTCCCATCTGTGGAACCAGGGAAGCGTCGTCCGTTCCTGGCTGCTTGAGTTGCTGGAAGATGCCTTTGCCGAGGATCCCAGGCTGGAGGAGTTGCAGGGATATGTGGATGATTCCGGTGAAGGCCGCTGGACCGTGGAGGAGGCCATTGCCAGCGGTGTTGCCGCCCCGGTCATCACCATGGCGCTCTTCCAGCGCTTTCAGTCACGCAAGGAAAACGCCTTTGAGAACAGGGTGCTGGCTGCCCTGCGGCAGGAATTCGGCGGGCATGCGGTGAAGAAGGTGTGAGTTGTGGGTGCAATGGCTTCAGCGATCCTGTAAATGGTCAATATGGAACCGAATATAATCAAAGAAAGAATCTGCAGTCAGGACGGCAGCTGTGACTGCCTGACGGTGGGAGATCTGGCCCCCTGTACCATCGTTATTTTCGGGGCATCCGGGGATCTGACGGCGCGTAAGCTCATTCCCGCTCTCTATCATATGTATCTGACCGGCTCCCTGCCGGATCCCGTCTCCATCGTGGGCTGCGCCCGCACCCCCCTCAGCAGTGATGAGTTCCGCAGTCTGATGCAAGAGGCCTGTGAGGTTAATGGCAAGGCCGACATGTCCGGCTGGTCGGAGTTCGCCTCCTTTCTTTTTTATCGGCAACTGATTTATAACTCGGAAAATTCTTTCCGGGAACTGGCCGCATATCTCTCTGAGCTTGACGGGCAATGGGGCACAAAGGGCAATCTGGTTTTTGATCTCGCGCTGCCGCCTTCTCTCTATGCGGTTGTTGCCGAGATGCTTGGCCGGGCAGGGCTTGCCGACCAGCATAAGGAGAATCGGGGCTGGTCCCGCATCGTGGTGGAAAAGCCCTTTGGCCGGGATCTGGACAGTGCACTGGATCTTGATCGGACTCTGCATGAGTATTTCCAGGAGAAGCAGATTTTCCGCATTGATCATTACCTGGCCAAGGAGACGGTACAGAACATCCTGATGTTTCGCTTCGCCAATACCATTTTTGAACCGATATGGAACCGCGGTTACATCGACTCTGTGGGCATCATGGCGGCCGAGAAACTGGGAGTGGAGAACCGGGCCGGTTACTATGAACAGGCCGGGGTTATTCGCGATATGTTCCAGAACCACATGCTGCAGCTCATGTCCCTTATTGCCATGGAGGCGCCTTCCCATTTTGAGTCGGAGCGGGTGCGGGATGAAAAGGTGAAACTGTTCCGCTCGATCCGCCCCTTTTCCCGTCGTGAGGGTGAGGTGGTATTGGGGCAGTATGGCCCGGGCATGTTGGACGGTAAAGGGGTTAAGGGCTACCGACAGGAACCGGGAGTGGCCCCGGAGTCGCTGATCCCCACCTTTGCCCTGATGAATTTTTATGTGGAGAACTGGCGCTGGCAGGGGGTGCCGTTCTGTCTGGTGTCAGGCAAGAGAATGGCCCGCAAGGAAACCCGGATCATCATCCAGTTCAAAGAGGTGCCCCACTCCATCTTCCGGGATGTGCTCGGTGAAAAAATTATCCCCAACCGTCTGGTGTTGAGTACTTATCCGGAGGAGGGGATCAGCCTCACCTTTCAGACCAAAAATCCCGGAGCCAGGGTCTGCCTGCGCCCCATGACCATGGATTTTCGCTATGACACGGGATCGGTGCTGGACGCCTACGAAAAGGTGCTGCTTGACTGTATTCTTGGCGACCATCTGCTGTTCTGGCGACAGGACGGCATTGAGCAGACCTGGAGAATTCTCACCCCCATATTGAATGAATGTGAACATTGCCAGGGCCGCCGGCAGCATCTCCACACCTATCCTGCCGGCAGCTGGGGTCCGGATGCAGCCGGAGAGCAGGTGGATAAAATTCGTGACCGGCGAGAGGTGAAAAGTGCCCCGTGACATCCCGGTGGGAAACACCTTCCGCTGGCTCGATGATGGGCGCTGGCAGCGCAGTCTGGACTATCTGGATGATTCACTGGTGACCGAGGTAAGGCTGTTCCATCCTGAACTTGATCTGGAGCTGGTTTGCCATGATATGGTGGATTTTCATGTGAATGTCTATCTGAAAAAGATCATGGTTCATAACCTGGCGAAAAAAAAGAGGGAGGTTCGGCTTTTCTTTGGCCAGGATCTGCGTATCGGCGGCCATGCGGTGGGTGACTGTGCCTATTATGAGCCGGACAAGCGGGTGTTGTTTCATTACAAGGGCAAACGCTGGTTTCTGGTAAGCACGGCCAAAGGCAGGCCCGGGGAGTGCAGCGCCGGACTTGACCAGTGTGCCGTCGGCGTCAAGGGGGTTGGCGACAAGGTGGGCACCTGGCTTGACGCGGAGGATGGCGAACTCTCCGGCAACCCGGTGGCCCAGGGCAGCGTGGACTCGGTGGTGGCGCTGCATCTTGATGTCCCTGCCGGCGGCTGGGCAGAGGGGTGGTACTGGCTCGCCGTGGGAGAGGATTATGCCCAGGTGATGGATATTCAGCACAATCTCTGCAAGCGGGGCGCTGATCCCTATCTGACCAGAACAAAAGACTACTGGCACCTGTGGGTCAACAAGGAAAAAGACTGCATTGACTCGCTGCCCAAGGGTCTGCAGCGCCTGTACCGGCGCAGTCTGCTCATCCTGCGTGCGCAGATTGACAACAACGGCGCCATCCTTGATATTGAGTTTATCAAGCCCCATTACCGCGGGCTCATTGTGCGGGCTGCCAACTGGCTGCTGGCTTTTCGCGATGAAGAAACCGGGCTGCCGTTGCCCTCCTGGGATTTGTGGGAGGAGCGCAAGAGGGTTGGCATGGCTGGACCGTCGGGGCGGTATGGGCGGGCCTTGAGGCCGGTGCCCGGTTTGTCTAGGCCTTTGGCCAGACTGATCTGGCAGAGGATTACCGCCGCGGGGCGGCCGACATCAAGGTCGGGGTGGAGAAATATCTCTGGCAGCAGGATGCTGGCCGTTTTGCCAGGATGATCAACCGCAGGAAAGACGGTTCCTGGGAGATTGATACCCGGCTTGACGCCTCCCTCATGGGTTTATGGTATTTTGGTATGTTTGACCCTGATCATCCGCGCATTGTCAGTACCATGGAGGCGGTGAAAAACAGGCTCTGGGTCAAAACAGAGGTCGGAGGCATGGCCCGCTATGAGGACGACTATTATCATCAGGTTTCCGATGATCTGCATAATGTCGCCGGCAATCCCTGGTTCATCTCCACCCTGTGGCTGGCGCAATGGTACATTGCCAGGGCCAAGAATCCGGCGGAGTTGAAAAAGGCCCTTGAGATCATGCAGTGGGTGGCAGACAGAACTCTTAAAAGCGGAGTCATGGCCGAACAGGTCCATCTCTATACCAATGCACCGCTCTCCGTGAGCCCGCTCACCTGGAGTCATGCGTCTTTTGTCCAGACCGTGCTGGAGTATATCCCCAGGCACAGGCAGGTGATGTTGCCGAAAATTTGATAGTTTCATAAAAGCTGTAACCACAGAGAGCACAGAACACAGAGTTAACTGACTGTAATATAAATATTTCTCTGTGATCTCTGTGTGCTCTGTGGTAGAAAAATGACTTGTTGGGCGTTCATAAAATGTAACCAAACTCTCAATTGTGAAACGGATCATGACCTATCTCCTCGCTGCCGACATAGGCGGAACCAAGACGGACCTGGCAATTTTTGAAGTTGACCGGGGTTTTGAAAGCCCCTTGCTCCAGGCAACCCTGGCAAGCCGCGACTTTGAAAATTTTCCCCAACTGCTTACAAATTTCTTGGACAAGACGAAAATACAGCCTGATTGCGCCTGTTTCGGGGTGGCCGGGCCGGTATTAAATAACCGGGTCAAGCTGACCAATCTTCCCTGGGAGATAGTCGGCAGCGACATTGCCGAGCAGTTTTCCCTGGCCAGGGTCGATATAATCAATGACCTGGTTGCCGTTGCCAGCTCCATTCCACATCTGACAGGTGGGGATCTGCTTGTTCTCAAGCCCGGTAACCGGCAGGAAAGGGGGGCGATTGGGGTGGTGGCGCCGGGCACCGGGCTGGGTATTGCCTTTTGTGTCTGGGATGGCCGCGATTATATGGCCTGCCCTTCCGAAGGGGGCCATGCCGGCTTTTCTCCGGCTAACTCGGAAGAGCTGGAGTTGCTGCGTTACCTGCTTGATCATGGCATCGACATAAGCTTTGAGTCGCTCTGTTCCGGATCCGGGCTACCCAATATTTATCGATTTCTGATAGAGTCCGGTGGCTTTGCCGAATCTGACTGGCTGCGTGAGGAACTTGTCGGGGCAGTTGATCCCACCCCGGTGATTGTCCAGGCCGCGCTGGGGCCGGGGAATAGCTGTCCGGTCTGCCGTGAGGCCTTGGGTTTTTTTGCAGGCATCCTGGCCGAAGTGTGCGGCAACCTGGCAGTGACAGTGCTGGCCACCGGCGGTATCTATATCGGCGGCGGCATTCCCCCGAGAATTCTTTCCCTGCTGCAGCAGGAGGGTTTTGTCAAACGCTTTGCCAGCAAAGGAAAGATGTCCGGCCTGCTGGCAGGTATACCTGTCTCGGTTATCATTAATGCCAAGGCCGCCCTGATCGGCGCCGCGTCCTACGGTTTGCGGGACAATGGCAATAAATAGGCAATTTTTCAGAAAAGCGGCAATCGTTGCTCTGATCATCATCTGCATTGCGGCCTTTAAATATCTGGGGCTGGGGAAGTACCTGACCCTTGACTATCTGCAGCAATCCCATGCGCGTTTTGCCGAGCTGTATGCGGCTCGTCCCCTGGCAGTCATTGCCACCTATATGCTGATCTACATCCTGGTGACAGCCCTTTCCCTGCCCGGCGCGGTTATCATGACCCTTGCCGGCGGGGCGCTGTTCGGCCTGGTGGTCGGCACGGTGGTCATCTCCTTTGCCAGCACCATCGGGGCAACGCTGGCCTGTGTGGTGTCCCGATTTCTGCTGCGGGACTGGGTGCAGAAGAAATTCGGCGACCGGCTGGCAGCGATCAACCGGGGCATTGAGCAGGAGGGTGGCTTCTACCTGTTCACTATGCGATTGGTGCCTGCCTTCCCCTTTTTTCTCATCAATCTGGCCATGGGGATGACCAGGATCTCACTTTTCCAGTATTACTGGGTGTCGCAGATCGGTATGCTGCCCGGTACCATTGTCTATGTCAATGCCGGCAAGGAGCTTGGCAAGATTGAATCCGTGTCCGGCATTCTCTCACCCAGTCTGCTTGCCTCATTTGTCCTGTTGGGGCTGTTTCCGATAACCGTAAAAAAGATCATGGGCCTTGTGAACCGAAGAAAAGGTGGGAAAAATGACAAAATTTGATTTTGATCTCGGGGTCATCGGCGGCGGCGCGGCGGGACTGACTGTCACCGCCGGAGCGGCGCAGCTCGGCGCGAAAACGTTGCTGGTTGAAAAAGAGCCGGAGCTGGGCGGCGATTGTCTTCACTATGGCTGTGTGCCGAGCAAAACCCTCATTCATTCGGCCCATGTCTATCAGACTATGAAAATGGCAGCGCACTACGGCCTGCCGGACATAACGGTGCCTCCGGTTGATTTTGCCCGGGTGCGGGACAGGATCAAATCGGTCATTTCCACCATCCAGCAGCACGATTCTGTGGAACGTTTTTGTAAACTAGGCGCAAAGGTGGAGTTCGGTTCACCATGTTTTATCGACGAATATTCCATCTCGCTTAACGGTAGAACCTATTCTGCCAAATCATGGGTCATTGCCACCGGCTCTTCCCCTGCTCCGGCGCCCATCCCTGGACTTGAAGCAACGCCTTTTTTGACTAACAAAGAAATTTTTTACCTCGACAAACTTCCTTCATCCATGGCGGTTTTCGGCGCCGGCCCCATTGCCATTGAAATGGCCCAGGCCTTCAACCGTTTGGGCACCAAAGTTTTTGTCATTCAGCGCAGCGGCCAGATCCTCAGCAAGGAAGACAAGGACATGGCGGATCTGGTCATGCAGGTCATGGCAGGAGAGGGGGTGGAATTTTATCTCAACGCCAAGGTGCTCGGTACCCGCGATCTGGGTACGGCAAAAGAGGTAAAGCTCACCGATGCCGATGGCAGGGAAGTGCTCCTTAAAGTTGATACCCTGCTGGTGGCCCTGGGCCGATCCGCCAATGTGGATGGGCTGGGTTTAGCCGAAATTGGCATTAACTTTGATAAGCGTGGCATTGCCGTTGATAACCGTCTACGAACCAATCACAAACATATCTATGCGCCGGGTGACATTAACGGCAGCTTCCAGTTTACCCATGCGGCGGGTTATGAGGGCGGCATTGTCGTCAGCAACGCCATCTTTCATCTGCCCCGCAAGGCTGATTACACCTGGATGCCCTGGTGCACCTATGCCGATCCCGAACTTGCCTCCATCGGCATGAATGAGAAGGCCGCCGCCAAGGCCGGAATCGATTACCAGGTGTGGAGCGAGGAATTTGCAGCCAACGACCGCAGCCTGGCCAAAGGTGAGCAGGTCGGCAGGATCAAGATGATCCTGGATGACAAGGAAAAACCCATCGGCGTGCAGATCTGCGGCCCCCATGCCGGCGAGTTGATCAGTGAGTGGGTGGCGATTTTAAACGGCAAAACCAAACTCAGCACCCTGGCTGGTGCTGTCCATCCCTATCCAACCCTGGCAGAGATCAATAAAAGAGTTGCCGGCAGCTACTTTTCTCCCAAGATCTTTTCCGATACGGTGAAAAAAGGGCTGAAGCTCTTTTTTCAGCTCAAGGGGTCGGCCTGTGATCCTTGTTCTGATTTGCCGTGAACTTTTGAGGAATAAAAATGGAAACGGTTAGTGAAATTGATCAGGTATGTAATAACCTTGGGGGGGTAGTGATTTCTCTTAGTGTTAAAAGAATCTCAGTTATGCCTTGCTTCAAAAAGGTACAGGTGGTATAGAAATTTTTCTGAAATTCTATAATGAATTAATCCCATAATATATGATGATGGTTTTGCTCTGTGAGTCTAAAGTTTTGCATGGCAAAGTCTGGAGTCATTGAATAAAAATGTCAGCCATATAGCATCGATACGCGTTTAAATGATTGGTGATATGTGACGCCTGGTATAGACTGACCGAGGGTAAAAATGAGAAAGTTTGCATACCGGCAACTCTTCCATTGTTGTACGCATAAGTCAGCAAGTCAGTGGTTTCGGCATGTGCTGGATGATAAAATAGTTCAGCATTATACCGGCATGAGAACATACCATTATATTTCGCTTCGCACACCCCCGAGAGATCCTCGGCCATATAACGAACGTTTTTTTGATGAACCTTTCCCTGAAAATAGAGCGGTTGTTTGTTTGTACATGACATATCCCTGCTTTAAACATATCCCGAAGCCTTATCCTTATCGATGTTTTTTTGTGATGAGAGATCCGCGTGATATTGCTGTTTCCTGGTATTACAGCCTGAGATATTCGCATCCATTAGAACGCAAAGGGGAGAACGACATAAGAAGTATTTTGAACAAACTTCCCCAAGAAGATGGTTTGATTCATTCGATAAATACACTTCTCCGTCCTGGAGGCATATACGACGGGCTTCGATCATGGTCTCGAGAAAAAATTGATGATACTGATGTAAAGGTTTTTCGTTTTGAAGATCTTTTCGGGCCACTCCATGAAGAAACCATGGCTCGGTTTTTTGAGTTCCTTGGTATCATGATGAGCGAAGCGGATCTTAAACGCTTGCTGGACAATTATTCTTTTAAACGTCTTTCAGGGGGGCGAATACAGAATCAAGAAGATAAAAAACATCATTACCGTCGTGGCGTAGCTGGAGGATGGAAAGATGAATTTACCCCCAAAGTTCATGCTTCTTTCAAAGAACTAACCGGGGATCTGGTTGAAGTTCTTGGTTATGAACCTTGCTGATTTTCTTAACAGGCAAGTTACCTATAGCTGATGTAATCAGTTTCCCTAATCTGTTCTGTCTGTCAACTTTGAGCAAATACCGTCCTGCTCTCCTAATTAAATTAAGGAGTCTAATTTAGGTGTTTTTTCTTGGGAAAAACTGTTTCACCAGTGTGGTTCAGTCCCTATCGCTTGCATGGAATTATCGAAAGCTGCTTGTAGAGCTTTCCCTGCATGAGTTGCGTAGCCGCCATTCACGGTCCGCTTTAGGTTTCATGTGGCATATCCTTTCACCTCTAGTGCAGGTCTCACTTTACGTTATCGCTTTCGGCTATATCATGCAGTTTCGATTCGCAATGAAAGCAGGGGGGGGGCTAGGATTTGCCTTTTATCTTTGCAGCGGATTGATTCCTTGGCTTGTTTTTGCGGAGACACTTCAACGCGGGACAAATACTCTAGTTGCACATGCCAATATTCTTCAAAAAACATCTTTGCCTAGTTGTCTTTTTATATGGAGAGATATTGTCATCCGTTTGATTGACCTGTTTGTGGGTTATGCGGTTTTTGTGGCTTTGTTTACAGTCACTGGCAAAAATATACCATTTACCATGGTGCAAGTAATTCCTGTCATGGTTCTGCAGCAGATTTTTGTTATGGCTCTTGTTTTCCCTTTGGCTGCGATTAATATTTTTTTTCGGGATACTTTACAGCTTGTTAAGGCGGTTGTGCGATTCTGGATGTGGGTAACACCTGTAATTTATCCATTAGAGATTATACCAGAGAAATACCGCCTGATTATGGCGTTCAACCCCATGTCTCATTTTATTTCTTCATATCATGAGGCTGTGTACTACGGCCACTGGTTGAATGGCAAGGCATGGCTTATTTTATTTCTTCTTGCAGTAATACCAACTTTTGTTTCGATTTGTTTTTTCAGCCGCATAGAATCGGAGTGTCGTGATAATTTATGAACTCTGAAGTTGTTGTCTCTGTTGATGGTTTAACAAAAAAATACTGGTCATACACGCATGCTGCCTACCGTTTGCTTGACTGGATATCTCCGTTCAGCAGACGTCATGGAGTTGAGCGCGAAATCTTGTCAGGGATTTCTTTTGAACTGCGACAAGGCCAGGCTATTGCTTTAATCGGTGATAGTGGCGTCGGAAAGTCTACTCTGCTGAAATGTATTGCTGGAATTATTGAAAGCAATTCCGGGAAAATCTGTGTTAAAGGGATTATGTGTCCCATGCTGCAACTGAAAGGAGGAATAAACCCGAATCTTTCCGGTCGGGAGAACATCTATTATCTTGCTGCCCTGCATGGTTTTCAACGGGGTCTTGTTTCCGGGCAGCTTGCTGCTATAATTGATTTCAGTGAGTTGGAAAATAAGGTTGATGAACCGGTCTGGACGTATTCATCAGGAATGATTATGCGTTTAGCTTTTTCTGTTTATGTTCATTTGAAACCAGATATCTTACTGATTGATGAAACCTTGTCTGTCGGTGATGCTCGTTTTCAGGAAAAGTGTTTGAGAAGACTTCATGATCTACTTGCTGAAGGTGTGGCATTAATTTTAGTCAGTCACAATTTGCAACGTATAAAGCAATTTTGTAATCAGGCTCTCTGGTTGGATAATGGACGGGTGAAAATGCTGGGTGATGTGAATTCCGTTGTGCAGAGCTTTGAATCTCATGAGGTTGGGCTGGGGCTGACTTCTGCAGTAACAAAGAGTCTCGACGTTTAATCGGAAGTAATTGATCCTTAATGTTGAAGTCATAGCATTGACTTTTACAGCCCTATGATTCTGGAATTTTGGGCAACATGAGTGAACCTTAATTTTACTCTCAATCGGTGTCACGGAGTCCGTATATATGATTCGGGGTATATTTCAGAAAAAAAGAGTCAATAGCCTAGGCCAGGAAATGAAAGCGAATGAAAATTTTGATTCCTGTGTCATGAAAAATTTACAAAATTATAAATTGTCGCAACTGATCTCCTTGTACGAAAAGGAACAGTTAGCTCATGTGTCTGGGAAAAAAATATTTATTGCCTGTTACCCAAAGAGCGGATCTACATTTTTGCTTCATGCTCTCATGCAATGTTTGCATCAGGAGAGAATTAAGCTCGTTGCGCACCATGAAACGCAACAACTGTATTACCCCTATCTCCTGGATAATTTCCAAGTGTCAGGCATAGAGAAACGCCATATGCTGGCCACTCGCCCGAACATTGATTTGTTCAAGCAGTTTCATATTCGTCCGAGTATATTGGTTAGAAATATTTTTGATGTTATTGTCAGTTCTGTTGACTATTTGAGACCTGAATTGCAGTGGCCCAGGCAATGCGGAACTATCAGTAAAGAATTTTTTAGACTTCCTTTTGACAAAAAAGTTGATTATTTGATTGCCGTAGCTGTCCCTTGGTTTATTTCATTTTATGTTTCATGGAAATTGGCAGAGTCTGAGTTTGAAATAAATTGGCTGTCGTTTGAACAGGTTATGGCGGATAAAATTGCTGGTATTCAAAAAATTTTATTGTATT
>Ga0180007_10003170_pt1 | contig 18613 bp, 15 predicted proteins | sample MM_PC_MetaG_FD_121122 | JGI IMG/M metagenome (GOLD analysis project Ga0180007, IMG submission 121122) | Groundwater microbial communities from the Aspo Hard Rock Laboratory (HRL) deep subsurface site, Sweden - MM_PC_MetaG | ecosystem: Environmental > Aquatic > Deep subsurface > Groundwater... | reverse complement strand
CGATATGAAAGACGGGTGGCAAGCTCTTCACCCAGTCTGTCACTGGCGAACAACAACAGATCCATGGGATCCTGACCCATTAAATGTTCGAGCAATTGCAGATACGATTCCGGCAAATGGGCATGTTCCACCCGTATCAGCTTAAGGGATGATACCCCGCTCATTTCAGGGAACACTTCAGGTTGGCAATCCTGGTAAAATATCCACAATTCAATCCGGTTAACCGGTATTGCCATCTGTTTGAACACTGCATTGATTTCATGGAATTGCTGCTGTAACAAAGGGCTGTCAGCAGACAGGACAAGTGCGGCTTTCAAAACGGCAGCCTGCCTTTGAGATAATGGTCATAAAGGTTTTTAGCCTGTTCCCGGGCCGTTTTACCGTTGACAAACACGCAGGATCTGTCTTTTTTGGGCCGGTGTAACGACAATAGAACCTTATCTGTGTTGTGCAATGCCTTGCTATCCAGCCCCAGGTCATATTCTGACAGAAGGGTCAATGGTTTTGCCTTGGCATTTAATTTCTGTTTCAGGGTGGGGACGCGCAGAAAGGGAGAATTCAAAGAATTGCCCATGATCAATACCAGGGGCAAGGCTGTGGTTTGCCGTAAAATCCCCCCATCAATCCTGCTTTCAACTTCCAGCAGAAGGGAAGATCCTGCCCTGACCACATTTGTTACCTCTCCAATACAGGGCCATCCCAATTGTTCGGCAACAAGGAATCCGGTCTGGCCATTGTCCCCCTCCCCCCCCTGCTGGCCCAGGATAACCAGCTGTTGATCTGCCTGTTGAATATACCGGGAAATCAAGCGAGCGATCACCAGGGAATTGAACCGCAAGTCTGGCTGGCCCGTGCAACAGATTCGAACGGCATGGCTGTAACCTATGGCCGTCAAGTGTCGGAGAAAAAGGTCACCTTGTTCATCATCCACGGTTACTGCCGTGAGTTCACACGGTTCTGACAGGGTTTCAAATTGTCTGGAAAGCATTAGAGCTGTTTCCAAGGCGCTCTCGTCAAAACAATTGAAAACACGTCTGACAAAACTTGTATCAACAAAATGACCCGTATCCCATATCCAATCTTTTTCAGACATTCGGTCGTAATCTGCTATAATTTTAAAACAGACTGCGATTTTCATTATTCCACCGGGTAAATGGTCCCTGTGTTCATGATACCATTGGGATCAAACTGATCCTTCAGCCCTTTTAAAATATAATATGCAGATCCATGCTCCTGCCGGGTCCAGGGTGTCCGGTATTTTCCAATACCATGATGATGAACCATTGAACCGCCGGCCTTCAGCGTTTCTTCCACGATCAAGGCATTTAAAGCAATATGATACTTATTGATTTCTTCTTCTGGTTTACACTCTTTTACATCGTAGTCGTAGACAAAATACAGATTGGTACCCGTCTGGTAACTGTGGGACGAGTGACCGCCCAGCATGGTCAAATCATCCATATGGGGATAGTCTTCCCGTATCCGTTTAAGGGCATTTTCATAAATGGTATTGATACAATCCCAGTTACCCGAAACTTCTGTTGTGTATGCCATATGCATGGTTTTACGAATCAGTTCACGCTCTTCGGCAATTTTTTCCGGTCCCCAGTTTAAATGATTAAACCAGTTTTCGATAATTTTACCAGCGATCGGTGTACACTCTTCATATTTTCCAACAACGGCGGCAATGCCCTGGGCCGTTGCATCTGCAATGCGTTTATTGCCTTCTGCCATAAACATCAGAACGCATTTGTCCGGGGCAAACTGATCAAAGCTGTGCTGAGCCCCGTCTTCTGCATCATAGAGACGCGCAACAGAAGGACGATAGCCTTCCACCATGACTTCGCGTAAAATCGTAAACCCCAATGCCATGTCATCCAATGCCCAGGCAAGAAATTGATTGTTTTCAGGAAAGTATCTGTAAATTTTAACCGTTATCTCTGTGATATAGCATAAGGCACCTTCATTGCCGATAATCACGTGACGGATATCAGGACCGCAAGCCCTGCGCGGAACATTTTTAATCCGGGTGATCCGGCCATTGGGAAAAACCGCTTCCAGACCGATGACCATATCCTCAATGCCGCCATAAAGCGTTGAAAACTGGCCAATACTGCGGGTTGCCACAAGTCCCCCCATATGGGCCAGGGGTTTGGACTGGGGGGAATGCCCCATGGTAAAGCCCTGCTCCCGCAGCCGGTCTTCAAATTCACCAAGATTCACCCCGCACTGGGCTGTTGCCTGCATATTGGTTGAATCAATCTTGATGATTTGATTCATCTGTGACCCATCCAGAACCACTGAATTTTCAACAATGGTTTCAAGGCCTCCCTCTGTGGCGGTTCCCCCGGTCCGGGCAACACAATTGATTCTGTTTTCATTTAAAAATGTCAATACATCAGAAACCTGCTGTGTGCTGGCAAGTTTTACCACGGCTGCCGGAATCGGGGTGGTATAAATACCGAAAATCGTTTCCATTTTTTTATACCGGTCGTGGCTGTTTTCCTTTAATACCTGCTCATCTGTGATCACACGGTCATTGCCTGCAATATTTTTCAGGTGATCAACAATTTCTTTTCTGGTTAATGCCATTACAATCCCTCTTGATAAATCGTTCTTAATAAAAAATCCAGGGGGTCAGGCTTGCCTTATTGTACTTTTTATCCATAATTTGTTTCAAACTGTTAAAAAGTACAATAAGGCAAGCCTGACCCCACTTACCGTCTATCGAACCAGGTACCCCCCGTCAACCACCAGCACATGACCATTCACATAATCAGACGCCCGGCTTGCCAGGAACACGGCCGTTCCCATCAAATCCTGGAGTTCACCCCATCGGTTGGCGGGAATATGATCCAGGACCCGTTTGTTCTTTTCAGGGTCACTCCTTGTCACGGTGGTGAGTTCCGTGGCATAATATCCCGGTGCAATGCCGTTTACCTGGATATTGTACTGGGCCAGTTCATCGCAATAGGCCTTGGTCAGGCCGGCAATACCGTGTTTGGTCGCAGCATAGGCAGAAGACCATTGCCCTCCCAGATACGAAAAAAGAGAACAGATATTGATCATCTTGCCGCTCTTCTGAGGTATCATTATTTTGGCTGCTTCATGGCTTAATTCAAATGCTGCCGTGAGATTCACGGCAATCATGGGATCCCAGTCCTTGCGGTCAAATTCCAGTACTGAATTCAATATGCAGATCCCGGCATTGTTCACCAGAATATCCACGGTACCAAATCTTTCCACACATGCTTCCATGATCTGTTTGGGCGCTCCGGCCGCTGTGATATCTTTTTGTATCACTTCAACGGCATTTCCCTGTTTTTCAATTAACGCTCTGGCTTTTCCATCATCCATGACTGCGCTTGGAATGAACAGATTGGCTCCGGCCTTTGCCAAAGCCGTTGAAAAAGCCAGCCCAAGTCCGCTGTTACCACCTGTCACGATGGCTGTTTTTCCCTTTAAGGAAAAAAAGTCCATGGAAAACTCATCAATACTCATGGGTTCAAACTCCCTTTAAAAAAATTATTCTGTTTAGGAATCTTATTTCTGTCGATTTAAATGCCTATCCATGCCGTTTTGCTTAAGGATTCACCCGATTGCAAAAAGCAGAACACCCTATTTGCCAACAACCAATATTCCATAGTGTGTGATTTGTAAAGTATTTTCCTTGGGTACTAAACAATTGAGACCAGGGCCATAAATCGATAAAAATTATCCTGTTTTTTGAAAAGACTTGTCTTTTAACACGGGTTTATGAAATCTTATATCAAAAAATACTGAAATGGTCCAGATCACCACATAAAATAAAAAACAATGCGGACATGAAAATGTTAACACTACAAGAGATTGACCATAACTTTGACCTGGTTGTCATCGGTGGTGGCATCACGGGAGCAGGGGTTTTTCATGAAGCGGCAACAATGGGAATCAAGACCCTTCTTCTGGAGGCAAAGGATTTTGCATGGGGGACTTCAAGCCGGTCTTCAAAAATGGTTCATGGGGGTTTTCGCTATTTAAAACAGGGCAAATTTCTGTTGACAAGATCTGCTGTAAAAGAGAGGGAACGTCTTTTAAAAGCCTATCCAGGCCTTGTCAATCCCCTGAATTTTTTATTGCCGCTGTACAGTGATTACGGGCCTTCAAAGCGATCCATTAAAACCGGACTTGCAATATACAGTTACCTGGCAAGACAACGTCAGCACAAAAGTTTTACAAAAGACCAGACCCTTGAATATATACCAGCCATCAGAAAGAATACCCTTATTTCATCCGTGGGGTTTAAAGATGCCCAGGTGGATGATGCAAGGCTTGTTCTAAGACTGATCAATGACGGTTGCCTGGCAGGCGGGATATCCTTGAATTATACAAAAGTCATGGGGATTGAAAGGGATAAACACGGCTTTGTGGCAGCAATTAATGCCCATGATGTGTCAACCGGCCACACGACTCAAATTAGAACAAAAGCCGTAATAAATGCCACGGGCGTATGGGCGGAACAGCTCCATCCCTCTCCTGAAAAAGGATTTCATTTAAGACCCTTAAGGGGCAGTCACCTTATTTTCCCCGGAGATATCCTGCCTTTGGACAGGGTTTTGAGCTTTGCCCACCCAGAGGATTTACGGTGGGTTTCCATATTCCCCTGGAATGGTTGCATTATCATTGGAACAACAGAAATTGACCACAAAGAAAACCTTGATCAGGAGCCATCGATTACAGCAACGGAAGCATCTTATCTGATTGACGGCCTTAAGTTTATTCTGCCGGGCATTAAGGTCTCCTTAACGGATTGTGTTTCATCCTTTGCCGGCATACGGCCGATTCTTTCAAAAAAGAAAAAAAAAGCATTCAAAGAATCCAGGGAACATGTTGTCTGGGAAGACCGGGGTCTTGTGACCGTTACGGGAGGAAAACTCACCACCTTTCGACTTCTGGCCCTGGATGCCCTGAATGCTGCAAAAAAATATCTTCCGAAACAGGGTCACATACTACCTGAGACTGCCTTCCCTGGGCCTGTCATGAATGATCATTTTTCAGATATTCCCGAATCAATCAGACAACGATTGTATGGCAGATATGGCCAGATGACCGTGGGGATTTTGAAAACCAAGGATCAAGACCTGTTTGCTCCCATCGCCCATACATCAAGTCTCTGGATTGAAATAGGACATGCAGCAAGATATGAACAGGTTCACACCCTTTCAGATCTGATGCTGAGAAGATTAAGAATCGGACTGTTCCTCCCCCACGGCGGCAACGCATATCTTGATAAAATTGAAAAAATATGCAAACCATTTCTGTCATGGGATAAAGAACGCTGGGCAAATGAAAAAAACAGTTACCTGGACCTGTGGCAAAAATGTTATTCTCCACCCCGGGACAGACAATAGATAAAAATAATGCCTACTTGCGTGAGCAAACCCGTCATCATCTTTAAGGAGACTTATTTTGATCGATAAAACAATACTGGCAATCGATTGCGGAACCCAGAGTCTTCGGGGTATCATTTTCTCACAAACGGGTGAGCTCCTTGAAAGGGTGCAGGTTGAATACGACCCCTATTTCTCCAGATACCCGGGATGGGCTGAACAAGACCCGGAACTCTATTGGAACAGCCTTGCCACTGTCTGTCAACGTCTTAAATCCCTGAACCCGGATCTTTTTTCCACCATTGCAGGGATAGGGATCACCTCCCAGAGAGCCAGCATGATCAATGTGGATGAAGCGGGCAACCCCCTGAGGCCCGCGATTCTCTGGCTTGACCAGCGAAAGGCCCGGCCTTTTTTTGCCGTTAAAGGCCCATTGAATCTGGGGCTGAAAATATTGAATCTGGAAAAACTGGTTGTGGGAATTCAGGCAGAGGGCAAATCCAACTGGATCAGGCAGAACCAGCCTGAGATCTGGGGAAAAACCCATAAATATCTCCAGGTATCAGGATTCCTGAATTTCAGACTCACAGGTAATTTCATTGATTCCGTTGCATCCCAGGTGGGTCATATTCCGTTTAATTATAAACAACAGACCTGGGCCAAAAAACATCAACTGACGGCACGGCTTTTCCCCATAGAAAAAGATAAACTTCCACAGATCGCCCTGCCGGGTGAAATACTGGGGACGATAACAGCAACGGCGGCTGACGCGACAGGTCTCAAAAAGGGAATTCCCGTTGTCGCCTGCGGTTCTGACAAGGGATGCGAAACCCTTGGTGCCGGCGTAATAAAGCATAACATGGCAAACTTAAGTTTCGGGACCACGGCAACCATACAGACCACTTCAGACACCTATTTTGAGGCAGTTAGACTGATACCGGCCTATCCTGCCGTCGTACCCGGGGCGTTTAATTCTGAGATTGAGATATTCCGCGGGTTCTGGATGATTACCTGGTTTAAAAAAGAGTTTGCCCAAAAAGAGGTTGAACAGGCAAAAAATGCCGGCATCCCTGCCGAGGAAATTCTGAACCAGTTCCTGGCCCAGACAGAACCCGGTGCCATGGGACTTGTGGTTCAGCCTTACTGGAGTCCCGGAATTGGTCAGCCCAAGGCCAAAGGGGCCATGATCGGTTTTGGGGATGTGCACACAAAAGCCCATATCTATCGCGCCGTTATTGAAGGCCTTGGGTTTGCCCTTTGTGAAGGCAGGGAGAAAATAGAAAAAAAAACAAAGATCAAAATCGAAAAAGCCGCTGTTTCAGGCGGTGCCTCCCAGAGTGATGAAATCTGTAAAATCACGGCTGATATTTTTAATATCCCCATGGTCAAAGGCAGAACCCATGAAACGTCCGGACTTGGGGTTGCCATTATTACGGCCACAGGTATTGGGATGTATTCAACCCTGAATGAGGCCATTGACAATATGATCAAGATTAAAAATGTTTTTGAACCGGATCAAAACGCTGTCAGCATTTACAAAGACCTTTACTCGCAGGTTTACAGCAAAATGTATACAGCCCTTGAACCCTTGTATTCTCAAATCCAGCAAATCACAGGATATCCAAGATAATGGGCATGAAACAAAAACCACACCCCACCCCCGCGTGGCAGAACAAGGCCCCGGAAAAAGGATCATTCCGGTCAATCCTGAAATGGGGTGACCCGGACGAATTTAAAAACCCGAGTCCAGGGTTTTTAAATATCATCAAACAGGAACTTGATCTTTCTGATTCAGATTTTAAAGAACCGCAAAAACTGGGTAAAGAACGGGTAAATGAGTTTAAGGAATCCATGATTTCTGAAAGCGATATCCGTTTGTTTGAAGGCATCGTGGGAAAAGAAAACCTGTTTGCTGATACCTATGCGAGGCTCAAATATTCCAGTGGCAAGTCCATGGAAGACATCTTCAAATTAAGGGAAAATCAGATCGATAAAATTTGTGACCTTGTCCTGCACCCAAGGGACAAAGCAGATGTACGACAGATCATTGCCCTCTGCAATGACCGGCACATACCTGTTCATGTATACGCCGGGGGAAGCTGTGTGACCTTTGGCCTTGACTGTCCAAAAGGAGGGATCACCCTTGTCATGTCAACCCACATGCATCGAATGATATCCTTCAGCGAAAAAAATCAGACCATCACCGTTGAACCAGGTATGATGGGGCCTGTTTATGAAGACCTTTTAAACCATGCCCCGGAACGGCTTGGCACAAAAAAAAGATATACAGGGGGGCATTTTCCCCAGTCATTTGAGTATTCTTCCGTGGGCGGATGGGTTGTGACCCTGGGCTCAGGCCAGGCATCTTCCTATTATGGAGATGCCTGTGACCTTGTGATCAGCCAGGAATATATCACCCCGCAAGGCGCGTTTAAAACCCATGAATATCCTGCAGCGGCAACGGGCCCCAGGATCAATGACATCATGAAAGGCTCTGAAGGGTGTTTCGGAGTTCTTGTGGCCGTTACCATGAAAATATTCCAATACACCCCTGAAACGTCCAACGTCTTCACCTTTATGTTCCCTGATTTTGAACGCGCCGCGACTGCCGCCCGACAGATCTGCCAGGGCGAATTTGGAATGCCATCCATTTTACGGATATCTGATGCTGAAGAAACTGATGTGGCAATGAAAATGTATGGACTTGAAGGCGGTATTTTAGACCGGTTCATGGGGTTTAAACACCTTAAACCCGGTCACAGATGTCTTTTAATGGGAAAAACAGACGGAGAAAAACGTTTTTCAAAAAATGTTGCAGCCCAGGTCAAACGAATCTCAAAACAAAATCAGGGCCTCACCCTTACAGGGTATCCCATGAAAAAATGGGTTAAGGGCCGGTTTTCAGACCCATATATGCGCGATGCCTTAAATGATTTCGGCGTACTCATTGACACCCTTGAATCCGCAGTCACCTGGGACAACCTCCACAATCTTCACCAACAGGTCAGGGCCCATATAAAAAATTTTCCCCATACCATCTGCATGACCCATGCCTCCCATTTCTACAGCCAGGGCACAAATCTGTATTTTATCTTTATCACACGAATGAAACACATAGAGGCGTTCAGGACCTTCCAGCAGGGGATCATAGACTGTATTGAAACCAACAAGGGCTCTTTAAGCCACCACCACGGCATCGGAAGGATGATGGCGCCCTGGATGGAAAAGCACCTAGGAAAAGAGCAGATGGATGTTTTAAGATCCCTTAAAACCCATTTTGATCCAAACGGGATCATGAACCCGGGATGTCTGGGTCTTTAAAGTACCAGAAGCATTTCTTTTGTAACCATATCCGCGTTACAATAAAAAAGGTCTATAATTCAAAAATTTTCAAAATAGGACGCAGATTAACGTAGATTTTCAGAATTATTAATCTACGACTCAGTGGTGTCCGGTTAGGAAATTATTAGAAATGCAAATTTTTGCAATATTAATAATTTTCTTTTAATAAATCCCTGATAGGCTTGTACCGTCACAATGCCACAATCTGCGATGCCGGCCTTGGCAATTGCCTTCTGGGTTTCACAGTCTGTAACTCGAACCGTTATGATATCTGATTCAACAAATACGTCACGACCTTCAATTTTCAGCACCTTACTGAAAATCTCCAGCACATCCAGAAAACTTTCCGGCCAAGGCTATAAACCAGGCACCATCCATGCGTACGAACGAAAACTGTGCGATTTCCAAAAGCTGCTCAGCAGATAAATTCACTTTTACCTCTTGTTTCTAAAAATAAATGAACGAACTCACCCAATATTAAAAATGGCTTAACAAGTAATAAACCAATGGTTTGAATATTTTAGGCCTTACCGTTCGCCAATGTTTTACTATTTTTTTACTCCACTTTTTCCAGGCGAAGACCGGCATAGCCTTTTCTTTTGGCAGCGGCTTCCCACATAAAGCCTGCACTGCTAGTGCCTCCACCCAGTTCCTTTACGGTGAATGAGGTGTTGGTGCGGGCGGACACAAACAGTCCCTTGCAGTCTCCCAGGGGTGTCAAGTGCACCAGCAGGCGCTTTCCGTTTACGTCCTCGATGTCCGTAAGTTCAAGGAATTTCGGATCCAGAGCAATCGTGATCTGGCCGTCATTTAAAGCAGTCTCGCCCCGGTCAAAAAAATTCACTTCAGTGGACTCGTCGCAATAGGTGGCCAAAGTGCCATAGCTTACAGTGGCCTGGACCGCACTCTTCACACCATAAACGTGCACGTAACCGTTGACCACCACATTCGGGGAGATGTTGACATATTTGGCCGATTCTTCACCCTCAACATGAATAGATGCCGGGGCGCCGCCCGAACTGCCGGGGAAATAGACTTCAGCTGCTGTCACCTTGCCTGTAAAGCTGGCTTCGCCAGCATGGATTTTCTGCGCGCCGATAGTACCGGCCGTACTGATGCCCTGCATGGCAAAAATGTTCCCATTGGTATTTTCTATATCAATGGTCGTGCTGCCCTGGTTGTCGCTGCCGGAAATCCCATTTGGGGAAATGTGCCATGTTCCAACATCGGGTTTTGTGATTTCCTGGCTGCCCGAGGTTATCTTTCCAGGTGTGATGATATTCCCCGTTTCATTGTGGATTTGAAGCGTGGTCGCGCCAGCACTGTCTTTTCCCAATAAAGAATCTGTGCTGGTCACAAAAGACCCTGCTCCCTGTTTGGATACCTCTTGGCTTGTGGCTGTCACCTTGCCAGTGGAGGTTACATTTCCCTGTTCGCTGTCCACCTGGAAGGTGGTTGCGCCGGAACTGTCCCTGCCCAGAAAATAGTCCAGGGCCGCTGTGAAAGATCCTGAGCCGGGTCCTGTCAAGGCTACGCTGCCGGCTGATATCACACCCGGCGTAGTTACGTTTCCAGTTGCCGTATCCACCTCAAAGGTGGTTTCTTGTGCTGGATTTTCCGTAACAATTTTTTGCGGGGTCAACGCGACCATGCCCTCGCCCGCCTTTGTCACCGAAAGGGTCCCTTCCTGCTGTGTGGTGCCGTCCGGGAGCCGCTTGTAGGTCGCGTGATTCTCAAAATCCAGGATCGTATATGCACCGGTTGCTTCATTCTCACTTTTTGTTTTTATCAGTTTGCCTTTCTTGTCATAATATTTTGTATACAATAGGTCTGGACTCTGCCCATCCCCCATGATTTCCTCCCGGCGCAGGGTGTTGTTTTCGTCCCGGATCTCGATAATCAAAGCGCCCCAATCATTATCCCTGTATTGTCGAAGAGTCCAGCCAATGGGAAGATTATCCTCTTTCGGTGTGCGCACGCTTTTTTCCGCGGGGGCATTAACGCCGATCTCAAACCCCCGGTCAAAGACAATGAGGTCTTTATGCCGGCCCGTACCGTCCGGGTTCAACGAGTGGGTGACGTTCTGGTTCTTGTCCCGGATAACGAGACCGCTTCCCGGCGGAAAAGGGGAGATAGTCAGCAGGGTCCAGTGGGTTTCATCCGGGGGTTGATTTTCCGTGCTGCTCGTGTGCGTTGTACGACATGCGTAATGAAAGTTATCAAACTGCACCACATCGCAGGCCTGATAGTCTTTGTCTTTGCTCCAGGCGCCCCGGCCTTCCAGCAGGCAGGACGAGGGCAGGGATGAGTACCCGCCTGCAGCAACCTGCAGGGCGTATATGGCCTCCGTGGGGGTGATGGTTCCGTCAGCATCTATATCGCCCACAATTCCGGCAGACGCTTGTGGGCAGAGGGTCAATGTAAGGATCAGGAATAAAAGCACAAGGATAAAAGACAACTTTTTCACAAAGGCCTTTTCAATCCATCCGGCTGTGGTTAGAACACTGCATTTTGAAAAGGAAAGGCCATCAGACCTGGCTGCAAAATTTGGTTTGAGAAATATTTTTGAATTTTCCGATAACGCTTTGATCCCACGGATCAAATCAACCGCTCTGTTCATTAACCCATGGGGTGTTGTGCATTTTACAAGACCTAATGCATGCATAATTTCCTCCTTGTTTTAATCAGTCGATTGCTTGACAAAAAAAATGATGAATATTGAAACAGCAATTTATTGCAGAGGGTGTTGGTGTTGAAGAAAATTAAAGTTCAAAAAAATAAAAATATCTTTTCCAGAAAACAGTTGTGTAGAATAGTTCAGCATTTTCAGAATCACTGTCATTTTGTGATTTATTTTGAATTGCCAATAATGTCAATATGTAAAACTCATAATTTTCAATTTTATTCCCTGACAATTTTAAGTAAAAACATTGACTCATTTGTTAAAGAGTGATGAAAAAACTATAAAAAGGGGGGATTTTATCATAACCTGACAAAGGGATAATTTTTTTGCATGTTTTTCCGCAAAGGGTATTGAATGTCTATTTACAGCACTTGTATATCTTGATAATTATGATTTAAATTGCTTAAGGCACCCGAATAAATATATCACCAATTTCGGAAGACCTTAAAGTTCGCCAATGTTTTATGGACGCAGATTGGCGCAGATACTCGCAGATTAGTATTGAAAATCTGCGTTAATCTGCGTCCTGTTTTGGAAATTTATATTTTTGCGAGTCCCTAATATCCGTTATCACTCGGGTATGAAAAATATGCAAAACCGCAAGAATGCCTGTTATTTAACAGACTAAAAATAAAAAGAACTTTCAAACAGTGAGATATTAAACTCAGGATATTTTGAGGGGAAATCCTATGACATCAAAGCACAATGGTATTTACAATGATTTTTCGTTCAGGGTTTTGCCCGTAATTGAAAAACAGGTCTTCAGGATGGGGATTGCCGGCAACTATGGGATCGATTCGTCTGATGTTGAATGGGCTGCAGACCAGGGTGCCAATTACTGGGTATGGGGCCATGGGTTTAAAAAGGTTACGGCAGGCATTAAGGAGGTCATCCGAAAAGATAGGGACAAAAATGTCGTGGCCTTTCTTGGCTGGGGATTTTTTGGCTGGCAGGTGCGCCAAAGTATTGAAAAAGCACTGCGCAAATTAAATACAGATTACCTGGATGTTTTCAAACTCGGATGGCTGGGACGAACATCAGCGTATAGCAAGGGTGTTGTCGATTCATTGCTGGAACTCAAACAGGAAGGTAAGATCAAGGCCATTGGAACCAGCATCCATGATCGGAAACGGGCCGGGAAACTGGCCCTGGACTCGGAACTGGATCTGCTGATGATCCGCTATAACGCCAAACACACTGGTGCGGAAGAGGATATCTTCCCGTATTTAAAAAACCGGAATCCGTGTGTTGTCAGTTATACGGCATTGGCCTGGCAGCAGTTGATCAACCCCGTGAAAAATATTGAAATGCCCCAGTGGCCGGGCAGCAGACAGGCGGTTAAGATACCGCCCCTGACACCTGAACTGTGCTATCGGTTTGTTTTGTCAAATCCGAACATTCACCTGGTTCTGACCGGTCCGAAAAACAGGGAGCAGCTGATGATGAATTTTCGAGCAATACAGCAGGGGGCTCTAACACAGGAAGAACTGGACTGGATCAGACAGTATGGCAAGCTGATCAGATCCAGGAAAAAACTTGATTACATCAAATAGGCCCGATCAGGATGATGACACTCTGGATGGAAAAGCACACCTGAATATCCGGTCAATCTGGTATTTACAATAAGTTTTGCATATCAAACCACGATGTGGTAGTATTTCAAATACCCGTCATTGTGGAGATGTCTATGCAATTGATTAAACGATATTCCAGTCTTTTTTTTCTGATTCTCTGGCTCTCAAGCAATACGCTTGCAGGCGCACAGACCCTCTTGCCTGCTGATCTGACAGAGATCCTGAAATTGAACAGTGGAAGTAAGGTATACCACCGAATGTTTCCGGTTTGGCTCGATTGGGACAATGATAATAGAATTACCATGATTGATGCTATTATTCTGATGCAGAAATTTGGTGATCCAACTCAATCACCTCCCGGCACCTACACCTTACTGGCCTGGAATGATCTTGGTATGCACTGTGTTGACGGTAATGATTACTCTGTATTTTCGATTTTACCGCCCTATAACAACCTGCATGCCCAGTTGCTGAAAAAAAATGATGGCCTGGTTACCTCCGGTGTTCAGATAACCTTTGAATCTGCTGAAAACTTAAATGGCTCGTTGAATACGAACAGCGTAACAAAAACAAATTTTTGGGAATACGCTGAACCTTTGTATGGCTTTCTGTATGGTGGTGGTCCGCTTCCCGCAGACCAGGGGCTTACCCGTATTTACACCCAAAGCAGATATCCCCAGGCAATGACTTTTGATTCCGGCAACCAATGGTGGGCTGCAGATGGTATTCCCATCCTTCCCTATAATGATAATGGCACAAAGAGCTATTATCAGCTCGTGAAAATAAAAGCCATTGATACAACGGGTGATTTGCTGGCAGAGGCAACCGCCGTACTGCCGGTGAGTGATGAAATGGACTGTCGAAAATGCCACGGCACCATCAGTAATTACACGGCTGCCAGGCCAGCATCAGGCTGGGTTAATGATGCTGATCCTGAAAAAGACTATAAACTGAATATCCTTATGCTTCATGATGAGAAAACCGCCACCACACTATTTGGGGAAGCGACGGGAGGAACACCGGTTCTGTGTGCCCGGTGTCATCTAAGCAATGCACTGCCCGGATCTGGAAGTGCCGGAATCGTTCCCCTGACCGCGGCTATTCATTCACGCCACGCACAGGTCATCGATCCCTTAACAGGGAAAACCTTGGCTGCAGATACGAATCGTACGGCATGTTACTCCTGTCACCCCGGGCAGCTGACAAAATGTCTCAGGGGTGCCATGGGCGGAGTTGGCAATATCAATTGCCAGGATTGTCATGGAAACATGGACGATGTTGGCGCCCCAACCCGCCAGGGTTGGCTGGATGAACCGAATTGCCAGCAATGCCATCAAAACGGGAACCGTTACACTTCTGTCTTTATCTCCCCTGGAAATCTGCGTCCCGTAACTGATCGACGGTTTGCAACGGAAGTTAACACACCACTTGCCGGCAAGGAATTGTATCGGTTTAGTACGGGACATCATGGCATCCAATGCGAAGCCTGCCATGGTGCAACCCATGCCGTATATCCTTCAATAGAGGAAGAGGACAATATCCTGGCCAGGGAAATTCAAGGCCATGCAGGGACTATTGCTGAGTGTTTCGGCTGCCATACAACTACTCCCCAAACCAATTCGGGTGGCCCTCACGGCATCCATTCTGTGGGACAATTCTGGGTAAATGCGCATGGTGATTTTGCTGAGCACTCGGGAACTGCCAACTGTACCCCTTGTCACGGGACAAACCTGCGCGGTTCACAACTTTCTGCCGCATTTTCTAAAAAATCCGTTTCAACGGAATGGGGCATCAGAACATTTACAGCCGGTCAGCAAATCGGTTGCTATGATTGCCATAACGGTCCTGGCGGTGATTAATCCATGGTTTTTTACAGGATTGAAAGTGTCTGAGATTTTTTAGATATCCAAGGTTCAGCCTTGATTGCTCTTAATAGATTTGTTTTTATTGAGCAATAAGAATTTTGCTGTTAAGAAAACAAATTAATTGACATGCACTGAAATTCATTCTATTAAAATAGAAAATTATCGGCAGGCATGAAGTCTGCCCTGCGTTATCAAAAAAAATTATAAAAATTCGACCACGAAGGTTTGCGTATATCTGATGCAGGCGTTGCGTGGTTTTTTTATGCCTGCCGGAAACCGGATTTTTAATACTGAAACGTAATTTTAAACATATAGGAGTTTCTATTATGCATATGGCAGATGCTTTGATTTCACCGGCTGTGGGGGGGACCATGTGGGTGGCAACCGCGGGGCTTATCGGATATTGTTCAAAAAAGATAAAAGAGGAAATGGATGATAGAAAAATTCCCTTGATGGGAGTTCTCGGTGCATTTATCTTTGCCGCTCAAATGATTAATTTCACCATCCCGGCCACGGGCTCCAGCGGGCACCTCGGAGGCGGAATGATTCTGGCAATCCTTTTGGGTCCTCATGCGGCCTTTCTTACAATGGCTTCCGTCCTGACAGTTCAGGCACTGTTTTTTGCAGATGGGGGTTTGCTGGCCCTGGGGTGTAATATTTTTAATCTTGGATTTTTCCCCTGTTTTATTGCCTATCCGTTGATCTATAAATTCATCGTTAAAGACCGTCTGACGTCAAAAACACTGACATTTGGTGCAATTATTTCAGCAATTGTGGGGCTTCAGATGGGTGCTTTCTTTGTTGTTCTTGAGACAGTGTTTTCAGGTATATCTGAACTTCCTTTTGCTACCTTTGTCATGCTGATACAACCCATTCATCTGGCCATCGGGCTTGTGGAAGGAATGGCCACAGCAGCGGTTATCTTATTTGTATGGAAGAGCAGACCTGAGATTCTTCAGTCTTCCATTGCTTCTCAAACCGGGTCAGAAAAATCCATCCGGAACGTACTGGTCGGATTTGTTGTCGCAACGGTTGTTGTGGGAGGGGCATTGAGCTGGTTTGCATCTGCCCATCCCGATGGATTGGAGTGGGCCATGTTTAAAACTGCCGGTGTTGAGGAACTTGAAGCACCGGAAAAAGGAGTTCATACCTCCCTGGCAGCCTTACAGGAAAAAACAGCTTTTTTACCTGACTATGGATTTAAAAAAACCGGCATCCACGATTCAAAAGAATTCGGTGAATCATGGCCGGCAGTTGACCCTGGAACATCAGTATCCGGTCTTGTGGGCGGGATTCTGACCCTTTGTCTGGCAATCTTTATCGGATTCATCATGAAAAAATGGAAATCGGCACACGTTTAGATCAAAAGAGACCCCTACAATTATGACCACAATTGAAAACAGCCTGTTTGATATCAGGCATATGGATACACTGGCATCGGGGCATTCACGTCTGCATAAGATAGATCCGAGAGCAAAACTGATTACCACTATGATTTTTATCTGTATGGTTGTTTCGTTGGGAAAGTATGACATTTCCAGGATGATGCCCTTTGTTATCTATCCATTGGCAATGATCATCGCGGCTGACCTGCCAGTGCTGTATCTGTTTAAAAAAATACTGGTTGTGGCGCCGTTTGCCATATTGGTCGGCATGTTTAATCCTTTGATGGATACTCAGCCCCTTGTTCAGATTGGCGGGTTTTCCATTTCAGGGGGCTGGATTTCATTTGTTTCCATTTTGCTGCGCTTTGGATTGACCGTGAGTGCCGCTTTAATTCTGATTTGTCTGACAGGGTTTAACGGTGTATGCCTGGCACTTGAGAAACTAAAGGTCCCCGGTCCATTTGTGATCCAGCTTCTGTTTTTGTACCGGTATCTGTTTGTCTTAATTGAAGAGGCTTCCCGGATGATCCGGGCAAGATCGCTGCGCGCATTTGATTCCAAAGGACTGCCGTTTTCTGTTTTTGTGCGGTTGCTGGGACAATTATTGCTGCGGACACTGGACCGTGCCCAGCGTATCCATCTGGCCATGTGCTGCCGGGGATTTGACGGACATATCCGTATCAGCCGGCCCATGATATTCGGATACAGAGAGATCCGATTTACATTTTCCTGGTCACTTTTTTTCGTGCTTGCCAGATGTTATCATCTGCCAATGAAAATCGGCAGTGTGATTGAAGGGTACTTTTTATGAGCCACCATATTGTACAGGCAGACAATCTTCACCACACCTATTCCGATGGAACCGTCGGTATAAATGACATCTCTTTTAAAATAACCCATGGAGAGTCTGTGGCACTGGTCGGTGCAAATGGAGCCGGGAAATCCACCCTGCTGCTTCATCTGAACGGATGCCTGATGGCCACAGAAGGGGAAATCAGGATCGGGGACTATCCATTAAATAAAATCAATCTGAAAGCCGTTAGAAGATCGGTCGGCATGGTATTCCAGGACCCGGACGATCAACTGTTCATGCCTACGGTGTTTGATGATATTGCCTTTGGCCCGATAAATCTGGGGCTGCCCGACGACCAGGTGGCTCAACGGGTTGCCGATGCCCTGGAAACCGTTGGTGCCCCCCACCTGATACACCGCCAGTCATACAGATTATCCGGTGGTGAAAAGCGGGCAGTTGCCATTGCAACCATCCTGGCAACATCACCCGACATTCTGGTGCTGGATGAACCAACCGCTAACCTGGACCCGGTATCCCGCAGACGCCTGATTAAATTATTAAAAACATTTAAACACACAAAAATCATTGCTACTCATGATCTTGATATGGCCCTTGATGTGTGTGAGAGAACCATTGTCATGCATAAAGGAAAAATTACGGCTGACAGACCGACACAAGACATTTTCAGCGATGATGACCTGCTTGTCCGAAGCGGCCTTGAAAGACCCTTGAGAATGCAGGGATTTCAAATGATTCCATTAAAAAAAATCAAATGCCCGTGAGAATCACACAAATCCGGAATATATCCTTTGGAAGTCATCCGTTCTTCAGGATTTTTTTGTTCGGCTACATAAATACCCATGGTGATCTTTGAACGCATTTTTCTAGGTTGATGTCAGTTTTTTTTACATAATGCAAAAAATCCTGGCATCTTTCTCTTTTCATCAATCTTCATAAGAGCCGGTGAAAGCCTTTCTATATTATTTTCTGATCCTGGCATGAATTATGAATACATCATGTTAAAAGATTCAAAAATAAAAAAAATCGGTTAATATCATAAAAGATAGGAGGTATTATGCGATATACAGAGGAAAATTCAGTGTTGCCGAAAAGAAAAAATATAAAACGACGTGCTCTGGACCGAAGATTGTCTTTGGATCGAAGAATATTAAATCTTGGTCCTTTATATCCCGATAAGGAGAAAAGAATGATAAAATATAGACGGAGGGGTTGGGAAGATCGATTGGGATGGACTTCATTAGACCGGAGCACTGCTTTTCCCATATCTATTTCCTGATACTGAATTATCATTTAATGTTTCATGTCTGTTATCATTCAGACATGAAAGATATGCAAAACCGCTAAAAAAATTATTGACAAAAATTTTCCTTTTAAAAACTATTCTTTACAAATAGGGATTCAGTGTTATTGTTTGGGCATCTCATGTGGGATAAAAAACAGCTGTTCACATGGTTTTGAAAGGAAAATAAATAATGGAACCTAAAAATTTATGCCCGGAATGCAATGGTAAAAAAGTTATCCAGGGTAATTGTGAATGTAATATGGAATGGCGAAGCAATGATGGTGAAAATGGATTGGATG
>Ga0180007_10003169_pt1 | contig 18615 bp, 20 predicted proteins | sample MM_PC_MetaG_FD_121122 | JGI IMG/M metagenome (GOLD analysis project Ga0180007, IMG submission 121122) | Groundwater microbial communities from the Aspo Hard Rock Laboratory (HRL) deep subsurface site, Sweden - MM_PC_MetaG | ecosystem: Environmental > Aquatic > Deep subsurface > Groundwater... | reverse complement strand
TCACGGAGGATTGTGAATTCCACTTCATCTTTTGGCGAGTAATTTCCGAGAATGTCGGCGAGCGGATTTTCCGTGTCCACTTTCACGCCGTCCACTTCGAGAATAATGTCGCCACCTTTTAATTCCGCCTCCGCCGCTGGCGTGTCGGCAATCACTGCGGGAAGATCATTCTCACCCTTCAACCAAGCGCCAAAATCTGTTCCCAGCTGCAGTTTTTCATTCAACTCCGGCGTGACGGGCTGATAACGGACTCCGAGAAAAGGTTTCACAATCCGCCCAAATTCCTCGATTTGCGCGAGCATTTTTTCAATCTTCTTCGCATCGAGCGGAATCGCGAAACCGATTCCTTCGCCGCCCGCGATGGCGGTGTTGATTCCCACGACCTTGCCATTCAAGCTCACGAGCGGTCCGCCAGAATTGCCGGGATTGATCGCCGCGTCGGTTTGCAACAATTGTGAAAGATTTTCCGCCGATCCGCGACCGTCGCCAGCGACGATGCTGCGTCCGCTCGCGGAAATGATGCCGAGTGTGACGGTGTTGTCGAACTGACCGAGAGCGTTGCCGATTGCGACGACGAATTGCCCGACTTTTATATTTTCGTAATTTTCAAAAAACTCGACTGGCTGGAATTTCCGCTCGTTTGGCTCTTTGATTTTCAAAACGGCGAGGTCGTTTGTCGGATCGCGCGTGAGCACTTCTGCGGGAAATTTCTCTCCGTCCGCGAAAATTACCGTGTACTCCGCCTCGGCATCGGCGACGACATGCTTATTCGTGAGAATCATTCCCTCATTCGAAATCACAAAACCGGTACCCGCGCCGATCTGCCGCCGCTCTTTTTGAATTTCCGGTTCGTTGTCGGAAACTTCCGGCGCGCCAAAAAATTGCTCGAAAAAAGGATCATTAAAATTAAAAAAGAAGTTTTGCGGATTCCGCGAAATTATTTCCAACTCCCTCTCGCCGACGACGGAAACCACGCTATCGCGGTATTTTTCGGCTACTTCGCTTACCGCGTTTTCGGGAATCACTTCGCGGACGATTTCAATTGGTTGCGCCACTTCGGAATTTTCAGTGGGAGGAGCGGAAGAGGAAGTATTTTGGGAAAAAATGTAGCTGCCGAAAATTCCACTCAGAAAAGCTACAAGCGCGAACAAGGCGATTTCATAGAGACGAGATGTTTTCATTTTGGAGGGGGTTAAAAAATAGGGCGCAGAAATTATAGGATGATGTTTTTTTGATTTCAAGTAAAAAAATTGTTACAATTCCACACTTAAACTTTCTTAATGAAAAAAGAAACCTTTGATCTTCTCGCAGAAGTGTTCAAAAAAGTACCGGGTTTGTGGCACTTACAAGAAGACACCAGGAGATTATTACAAAGTAATTTTTTTCAACTTAGCGAAACAGAAGCAAGTTCGGTTGAAAATCAAGCGAAAATTATTTTGGAAACGGAAAAGGGAAATGAAGCTAAAAGAGCAGCTTGTCTTTTACTAGGAGACACACTTGTTGCAATAATTAAAAGACACAAATCAGAAGGAAAAAATCCTGAAATAATTAAAAGCTACCAACTAGGGTCGTTACTACTGGAGACTCTGGAAAACTAATTTTGCTCAAAGCACTCACAACATCTCTTGCGCAGACAGCGGGAAATCGAATACTCATTTCACGCTGTGACTAAATTCTGATTTAAACGAGGAATCTCATTGCCAGCCGCGATGCAATCTTCGAGATAAGCCTCCACCACTGCATGAATTTCACGCAAAGTCTCAAGATAATTTTCTGCTTGAATTTGGCAACCCGGCAAATCCGGAGAAAATGCAAAATATCCTCCTTCTTCACAAGGCTCGATCTTGATTCGATAATTAACCGGAAGTTTTTTCATCAATGCCATTTTAACATTTTTTTGTTAAACTCAATCAAACTTTCCAAAAATGTTGAAGCTCAATAAAAGAATCGCGACGATTGGCAGCCACTCCGCGCTGCAGATTCTAAAAGGCGCGAAAGACGAGGGTTTCGAGACGATTTGCGTGTGCGAGCGAAAAAGAACTCAGCCGTACAAAATGTTTCCTGTCGCGGATGAAATTATCGAAGTGGAGAAATTCGCTGATTTTCTGAAGATTGAAAAAAAGCTGATTGCTCGCGATGCAATCGTGATTCCGCACGGCTCATTCGTCGAATATTTGAAACCCGAGAAAATCAAAAAATTGAAAGTCGATCATTTTGGCAACAAAAAAATCCTCGACTGGGAATCTGACCGGCGAAAACAACAAAAATGGTTGACTGCGGCAAAAATTAAAATGCCGCGGATTTTCGATTCGCCGGAAAAAATTGATCGACCGGTGATTGTTAAATTCCACGGCGCGCGCGGCGGGCGGGGTTATTTTCTCGCAAATTCTGCCGCCGAATTTCACAAAAAAATTGCGGCGCATCCCGGTGAACAATTCACGATTCAAGAATATATCGTCGGCGTGCCGATTTACGTCCACTATTTTTTCTCGCGAATCACCGGTGAATTAGAAATTATGGGATTTGACAAACGGTACGAGTCGAATGCGGATTCGATTGGGCGGGTGGCGGCGAGCGATCAAATCACGACAAATTTGCAGACGAGCTACACGATTGTCGGTAATATTCCGCTCGTCGTCCGCGAATCGCTGCTGCCGTATTTCATCAAAATCGGGGAGCGGGTGATTACCGAATCGCAAAAATTGGAGCCGCCCGGACTTTTCGGACCATTTTGTCTCGAAGGAGTGGTAACGCAAGATTTAATTCTCACCGTTTTTGAAATTTCCGCCCGCATTGTTGCCGGCACGAATCCGTTTGTCGCGGGTTCGCCGTACACTTTTTTCAAATACAACGAGCCGATGTCGACGGGTCGGCGGATCGCGCGGGAGATTAAAATGGCGATTGAAAACGATTCACTCGAAAAAGTTTTAGGATGAGAAATAATTCATAATTTTTTTTATGAAATTTAATTTAAAAGAGCGTGTCAAAAAGCTTAGTGAAGACATGCTCGATTTTATAAAAAAAATAAAATTGGCTGAAATCAATAAATCGATTATTATTAAACTAACGAGAAATCCTAAAGAGACTAAAAGAGACTAAAGTAAAAAATTTAGATTTGGTTTTTGTCCCGCGGACGCGAGATTGCAAAATTATAAAATTTAAAAATTATTTATGGATCCCAAAAAACTGCTCGAAGGCTACGACCCCGAAAATCTCACAATCGCCGCACTCGGCGGGCATTCGGCTCTCGAAGTGTGCTTCGGCGCGAAAAAGCAGGGTATCAAAACATGCGTCGTCGCGAAGCGGGGTCGCGAAAAAACTTATTCGGACTTTCTCAAGTTTAATCCGGAAACAAAAACCGGCTGCGTGGATGAGGTGATTCTCGTGGACGAGTTTTCCGATATTATCAAACCGGAAGTCCAAAAACAGTTGCGCGAGATGAATGCGCTCTTCGTTCACTCGCGATATTTTTGGGTTTATTTTGATGACTTCGCCAAAGTGGAGAATGAGTTTAACGTACCGATTCTCGGGACCCGCGAACTGCTTCGACTGGAAGAGCGAGATCAGCAGCCGAATCAATACGATGTGCTTGCGGCGGCAGGGATCCGCTCTCCGCAAATTTTCAAAGATTCGGAGGATATCAACTGTCTCACGCTCACAAAAATTAACAACGCGACGCGGACATATGAGCGTGAAAATTTTTATGCATCGACACCGATGGAGTGGGGAACAAAAGTTCGCGAGAAAAAAGCAGCGGGCAAAATTGACGATGCTGGAATCAAAAAAGCCGTGATTGAGGAGTGTATTCTCGGGGCGCAGGTTAATTTCAATTTCTTCTTCTCTCCGCTCTCGAATCGCCTTGAATTGCTCGGCACAGACATTCGCCGGCAGACAAATCTCGACGGTTTTCTTCGGCTGCCGACAGAGGAGCAACTGCAGCTTGCACAGCGCGGGCAGCATCCGAGTTTCATCGAAACCGGTCATATCGCGGCGACGGTGAAGGAAAGTTTGCTCGAAAATGCATATGAGGCTGGAGTAAAGTTCATCGAAACTTGCAAAAAATTCAACTCGCGAGGAATGATTGGTCCATTCGCGTTGCAGGGCGCGATCGATACCGACGGCAAGAGAGAAGAGCTTGTCGTTTTTGACGTTTCATTTCGAATACCCGGCGGTCCCGGCATCGCCGCGACTCCGTACTCGAGCTATCTTTTCGGACGATCAGTTTCGATAGGGGAGCGGATCGCGATGGAAGTCAACGCAGCGCAAGCGAGCGGAAAACTGGAGGAAGTAGTGAGTTAATTTTTCGACTCAATGTTCGTTTTTTAGCTAGATTCTTCCAAGAAATCAGCAAGCTTTTTAATTGCAAGTTTTTTTTCTCCGCTTTCGAATAGTCGGAAAGCGATGTAATAAGCCTGCTTTTTCGAATTGCCAACCTGCGGAAGCAGAAGCTTCGAACTGATTTTTTCAGCAAATTGCGCGAAAAGAAATTGATACGCGAGCAGCAATCGCCCCGCTCTTCCGTTTCCATCTGCGAAGGGGTGGATTCTTTCAAAAACAAGATGTTGCTCGCTCAAAAATTTGAAAAGGTTTTTCGAATTGATTGATTTGGTAGCACGGTTGAAGCCTCGAAAAAATTTTTGTAAATCTTCCCGCGCCGGCGGCGGAATTATCCCAAATCCAATCCGCACCCCGCAATCGCGCAGTTTTCCGATGTATTTCGTTTCGATGGGATGACCGAGCACGAGTTGCTCGAAAGTTATTTTTGCGTGAATCCGTAATAAATCTCGGAGTCGAAAGTTCTTCTGTTCACGAGCTAAATCGTAAATATCCGCGAATGCTGCCGTGTGAGTGCGATTCTTTTTTTGTGTGAGCAGATTTTTCACATCTTTCAAAATTGCTGAATAACTCAATTCCGAAATTCCTTCAATTAAATTTGAATTGTAAATAAATTCTGCGAAACGTTCGAGAGTAGTATGAATTCGTTGCATTATTATTAGATTAACTCATAAATCTTTTGACTGATTTTATTTTTCACATTTTAATTTTTACTAAAACTCTCGCTTTTCCGGCGGCAAAAAATTAATTCCCAATTTTTTGTAAATCTCCTTTTCTGTTTCTCCCGCAATTTTTCTGCCATCCGAAATTCGAAACAAACCGTATTCATTCAGTTTCCAGCCATTTCGAATCGCGATTTTGCGCAGCTCGATGTTGTAATTTTTACTGCCCGTAAAATACAGCCACGCGGCTCCGAAGCTTCCTGCTGACACAATTCGCAAATCAACTTGCAAACCGTTTTCGAGGAGAGTGGAAGACTTCGTTTTTCCCCTCCCAATAATTTTTCGCACTTCCGGAAACTTCACGAAAACTTCCATGGCGCGCTCCGGATTTTTCGAAATTCCCAGCAAATCCACATCTCCGATTGTCGCGCGTTTTCTGCGCAAACTTCCCGCGATTTCAATTCGTTCCACTGTTTTTGAATTTTTCAGCCACCGCAAAATTTTCCGCGCGATGGGCAGCACCTCTGAAATCGGTCGCCGCTCGATTTTATTTTTCGCCAGCAGCTCGATTCCCGCCAAAATATTTTCCACCGTCTTTTCTTTGATTCCAGGGAGCGCGAGGAGAGCGCCGCTTTTCGCCGCGCGTTTCAAATCTCGCAAATTTTTAATTTCCAGTTTTTCGAAAAATAACTTCGCAGTTTTCGGTCCGAGAGTGGGGATTGCGAGAAGCTGTAAAAATCCGCGCGGAAATTTCCGCCGCTCGCGTTCGAGAAATTCAATCCTTCCGTTTTCCGCGAATTCTGAAATTTTCGCAGCCAAATCTTTGCCAATCCCAGAAATTTGCTCGATTTTTTCTCGCGGGATTTTATCTACCGACCGCGGAAGATTCTGAATCACGGCGGCGGCGGCGCGGTATGCGCGGACGCGAAAAGTATTCGCATCTTGCAATTCGAGCAAATCTGCAATTTCGTTGAATGCGCGGGCGAGTTCTTGATTGAGGTTCATTCCACGAGTTCGTAAATCCGCTCGATTTTTTTTGCTTTTCCGTTTTTCTCCAATTCCACCAAAACACCGCTCACGACGATCGGTTTTCCTTCCGCCATTTCCAGCTTCGCCGGCAGCTGCGTGAGAAATCTTTTCAATGCCGCTTCCGGCTTTGCGCCGATTGCGGAATTCAAAACTCCGCACATTCCGGCATCTGAAATAAATGCTGTGCCGCGCGGCAAAATTCGCTCGTCGGCAGTTTGGACATGCGTGTGCGTACCGATGAGAGCGGAAATTTTTCCGTCGAGAAATTGACCGAGCATCGATTTTTCACTCGTTGCCTCTGCGTGGAAATCGATAAAAATATTTTTGATTTTCAGTTTCCGCGCCTCGCAAATCAATTCCTCCGCCGCAAAAAATGGATTGTCGAGAGGGTCGCCCATGAAAATTCGACCCATCAAATTTCCCACAAAAAGTTTTTTGCCTCGCTTTTTTAAAACAAAAAATCCGTTACCGGGCACTCCTTTTTTCGGATAATTCGCCGGTCGCGCGAGCGGAAAACTTCTTTCAGTGAAAAGTTTTTCATACCCGCTGGCATCGAAAATATGATTCCCGCTCGTGAATCCATCCACCCCGACTTCCGCAAGTTCGAGCAGCTGTTTTTCCGTCGGACCGCGACCATGCGCGAGATTTTCGACATTCGCGAGGATGAAGTCAGGAGAATGAATTTCGCGGAGTTTCGGCAGAATTTCCTGCAAACCCGTTCGACCCGGTTTCCCGTAGACATCTCCAAAAAATAGGATTTTCATGCGAGAATTCTAGCAGAATGAATTTTCGAAAAAATTTCGGGAATGACGGAGAGATTCTTGCGGAAAAATTCCTCCGCTCGCGGGGGTTGGAGATTCTCGTGAAAAATTTCCACGCGCGGGAGGGCGAGGTGGATTTGATCGCGCGGGAAGGAGAGCAGATTGTTTTCGTAGAAGTGAAAGCGCGGCGGAGCCAAAAATTCGGCAGCGCGATCGAGGCTGTGGACGAGAGAAAATTAAAAAAAATCGCGGTGGCAGGAGAGAAATTTCTCCAAAAAAATTCTCTCGAAAATGCGGCGTGGCGGGTGGATGTGATTGCCATTGAAAATGGGAGGGTGGAGTGGTTGCGAGGAGTGTGATACCAATTCGCAATAAAAAAGCTATTAATGCCGCGTCTGTCGGCAGGCAGGTAGCTTCCATTCTCCGTCTATTCTCCGTAGCGCTGCGAAGGATAAATAGGTTTATTTCGAAGGATGAATCGGTGTTTTAAAGACTGGAATTTAGGAATAAAACCAATTTGCGAAAATGCGGACTGTAATATTTCTATTGCGAAGCGGTATGAGTTAGCAGGGTAGTTTATTCGTCGGTTCATTGACCATTCTCATCAAAACCATGAGACTTTCCCTCATTGTTTCACGGCAATCTTCTGGAATTTTTTGGCAAAATGCTTCCGTACCATCCAATTGTGTAAAAGCACATGCAGATTTGATGTAGCAATCGCAAGATGGATTTTTAATAGTAATTACTAATGCTTTTCTGGAATGCGGGCAGATTCTAAAATCAATTTTTTGCTTGTTGGAATCCTTTTCGTGTTTACAGCATACAGGTATTGTGACTAACTTATTTTCCAACATCGGATGAAGTTTTAAAAAAGTAGAACGGTTTACCATTTTTTCCGCGATCAGAAACCCTTTTCTAAATTCTCAATTTCGGATTCTCCGGAATTTCGAGACCGAAATATTCAAAAGCTCGCGCTGTCGCGACCCGTCCGCGCGGAGTGCGGTTCAAAAAACCGAGCTGCAGTAAAAACGGCTCAATTACCGTTTCAATCGTATCCGCCTCTTCCGAAGCTGCTGCCGCGAGCGTATTCAAACTGACCGGACCGCCGCCAAATTTTTTCACAAGAATCTCGAGAATCCGCCGATCGTGCGCATCCAAACCCAATTCGTCCACGCCGAGCGCGCTCAAACCTTCCGCCACAACTTTTGAATGAATCACCCCCGCGTGGTTAATCTGCGCGAAATCACGCATCCGCCGCAGCAGTCGATTCGCGATTCGCGGCGTCGCGCGCGCGCAGCCGGCCAGTTTCGCACACGCGTCTTTTTCAATCGCCACATCGAGAATCCGCGCGCTTCTTTCAAGAATTTTTTCAATCTCTTCGTTCTCGTAAAAATCCAACCGAAACACGCTGCCGAACCGGTCGCGCAGCGGAGCCGATAGTCCGCTGAATTTCGTAGTAGCGCCGACGAGCGTGAATCGCGGAATGTTGAGCCGCATCGTTTTCGCGGACGGTCCTTTTCCGAGAACGAGATCGATTGCGAAGTCTTCCATCGCGGAATACAAAACTTCCTCGACGACGGTTTTGAGGCGATGAATTTCGTCGATAAAAAGGAGGTCGTGCGACTGCAAATTCGTGAGAATTGCGGCGAGGTCGCCCGCCTTTTCGAGCGCGGGACCGCTTGTGATTCGGAGATTCACGCCGAGTTCATTTGCGAGAACGGTCGCGAGCGTGGTTTTGCCAAGTCCCGGCGGACCATAAAAGAGAGTGTGCTCCAAGCTTTCCTCGCGCCTTTTCGCCGCTTCGAGAAAAACTTTCAGATTTTTTTTCAAATCTTTTTGACCGATATATTCTTCGAAATTCCGTGGTCGCAAGCTCGCGTCAAATTGATTCAGCTCGTCGGAATTTGGTTTCGCGTCCACCATTCGTTTTTTAGGCGAAGGAGATTTTCCGGAATTTTTTTGCCGTTCAATCATTTGCAATCGTGAATTTGGTTTGTCCGCCGAAGCACAGGGGCTGGTGCGCCCGGGAGGATTTGAACCTCCGACCTTCACCTTAGAAGGGTGCTGCTCTATCCAGCTGAGCTACGGGCGCATGAAAATGTGTGGAAAGTAGGAGCATTTTAGCGGAAGAATGGTCTTCTGCGTGAAGATTAAATTTCCAATTTCCAGACACTGCTTCACCATATCGTTTCAAATCTCCGTCTCTGAAACATTATTTCGTTTTTCGAACCCATGCTTCACCATCCCTCTTTTTTAAAAGAGGGAAAAGACAGTTGTCTTTTTTTACAAAAAGAAATTCTTCTTTTTGAGCTATCCCGCCGCAGCGGGGATAGTTGAAGAGAAAACCGCTCTTTCATAAAGAGGGGTTTGATGAGATTTGGAGAGGCATTTTAGCAAATCTTGTCGTTCGAGAACTGTTTTTCTTTTAATCAGATTGTGACAAAGAAACGCTTTTCCATTTTTTTGCTTCTCGTCTCGAATTCCACTAAGATTCTCTCGCAATCTACCTCAAACAGTTTCGGAAGATTCCAAAATTTATTTCTGAAAAATGAGAACCGAAAAGAGTTGGAAACTTTCATCACAATCGCTTAAAAAGCTTGTCCTCGCGAAAGCGGGGAGCCAAAAAAAACCTTCGTTGTGACGAGGGGATTTTACAGTGAGACTGCTCGAGGGGGTTGAAATTTAACCCCTACAAAAATGGATCCCACATTTCTTCTGATCTTCCTTGGATTGGCGGCAGGCGCAGTCGGCGGTTTTTTGTTTGCTAGCACGAAATTTAAAAAAGAGGCGGAGGACGCGAGCAAAAAGGCTCGCAAAATTATTTCGGACGCGGAGCACCGTGCGGAGGAAATAGAAAAACGCGCACACGAAAACGAAAAGCACGCACACGCTTCCCTAGAAGAAGCGCGGAAGGATGCGGAAAAAGCCAGCGTAAAAGCGGAGAAAGTTTTGGCGGAGGCGAGAGCCGACGAAAAAGAAATTCGCGCAAAACTCGAAAGTACAGAGAAGCGGTTACAAGAAAAAGAGAAAAACTTTGACCAAAAATTGGAACGACTCGAAAAGCAAAAATCCGAACTCGAGCTGCGCGGAGGCGAGATTGAAAAGTTAAAAACGGAAACAGAGGAGATCCTGAATCAACAAAAAACGAAACTGGAGGAAGTCGCGAAACTCTCGCAAGAGGAGGCAAAACAACAGTTGTTTGAGAAAGTAGAGAAAGATTCGGAGGAGGAGCTAGTGAAGAAAATTAAAGAAGGCGAAGCGAAAGCGAAAAATGAGGCAGACAAAAAAGCGAATAAAATTATCGCGCTTGCGATTCAACGGCTTGCACAGGAAGCCACTTCAGAATCGACGGTTACGCTTGTTCCATTGCCGGATGACAGTTTGAAAGGGCGGATTATCGGTCGCGAAGGGAGAAATATCACCGCCTTTGAAATGGCGACGGGAGTGGACGTGATCGTGGATGACACGCCGGGGGCAGTGCTGATTTCAGGATTCGATCTGCTGCGACGATTTGTCGCTAAGACTGCGCTCGAAAAATTAATCGCCGATGGGCGGATTCATCCTGCGCGGATTGAAGAAATCGTAAAAAAGACTGAGGATGATGCGCAAAAGTTAATGCAAGAATGGGGTGAGCAGCTCGTGATGGAAGTCGGCGTGGTCGGATTGCCTCCGAATCTCGTGAAACTTTTGGGAAGATTGAGATTCCGCACGAGTTATGGGCAAAATGTTTTGAAACATTCAGCCGAGACGGCGTGGCTCGGGAGCGCGCTAGCGAGCGAGCTCGGTGCGGATGTGAAAATGGTGAAAATCGCATGCCTTCTCCACGATATTGGCAAAGCGGTGGATCACGAAATCGAGGGTCCGCACGCTGTGATTGGCGCGAATATTTTGAAGAAATTCAAGCTGCCGGATGAAGTCGTGCATGCGGTAGAGGCGCACCATGAAGACGTTCCGATTGAATCGATGACCGACATCATCGTTCAAGTCGCCGACGCGATTTCCGCGAGCCGACCGGGCGCGCGGCGCGAGAGTTTGGACGCGTATATCAAGCGGCTAGAGGAACTCGAGAATATTTCAAAAGGCTTCGAAGGCGTGGCGAATGCGTACGCGATCCAAGCGGGAAGGGAAGTGCGGGTAATCGTGAAGCCGGAGGAAATCGACGACCTTGCCGCCCACAAACTCGCGAAAGATATTTCAGGGAAGATTGAAAGCGAGATGACCTACCCGGGACAGATCAAAGTGAATGTAATCCGTGAGACGCGAGCGGAGGAATTGGCAAAATAATATTTGAAAGGAAAAAGCAGAAACGTGATTAAGCGCGATTTTGCTTTTTCGAATTTCCCAAAATCACTCATCGCGCGTAGAATCTCCGCGCTTTAAATTAATTTTTTAAGATGGAAATCCTAAACACACTTTCAGCGAGTTTGCAGGCGAGCGTGGAAATCACGCTCATTATCTTTATTTTAATGGTGGTTGTTGAGTTGCTGGTTTTGAAATACAAAGAAAAAATTATTGAGTTTACTCAAAAAAATAAATTCCTCAGCTACATCACCGCCTCTTTTTTCGGCAGCATTCCCGGTTGCGTTGGCACTTTCGCGATGGACTCGCTTTACATGGCCGGTCTGCTGGGATTCGGCGGAATCATCGCCGCGATGGTCGCCACGAGTGGCGATGAAGCTTTTTTGCTGATTTCGATGGTATTTTCCGGAGAAATTGGCTTCGATATTTTTTTAGGGCTGACGGCAATTCTTTTCTTGCTCGGGATTCTGGCGGGATTCATCGGTGATTTCATCACTCGCAAAAATCGCCTCGCAATCCACGAAAAATGCGAGATCATCTGCCACGAAAAAGAGTTTTTTAATTTCAAGCATTTTTTAAAAGAGCATGTTTACGGACACATTCTCAAAAAACATCTTTGGCAAATTTTTCTTTGGCTGCTGGGAGCGATTTTTATTATCGAGCTTCTGCAAAATAGAATTGATTTGGAGGGACTCTTCCGCAGCGCAAACGCGTTTTATATTTTGCTGGCGGCGGTTCTCGTTGGGGTTTTGCCGATCTCCGGTCCGAATGTCGTGCTCGTGATGCTTTTCGCGAAAGGGCTGATTCCGTTTTCGATTCTGCTGGCGAATTCAATTGTGCAGGATGGACACGGACTGCTGCCGATTCTCGGATTTTCGCTGAAAGACGCACTCAAAATTAAAGGCTTCAATCTTGCGCTCGGACTGTTCGTCGGCGGATTACTGCTGCTTTTTGGATTTTAAATAATTCATTTGAAGTATATCCTCGCTTCCACAAAGAGAAAGTGGTTGTCGCGAGTAATTTCTAATTTTGTAGTCCTGCTGACGCGGGATAGATTCAAAATTAAAATTTATTTAAAAATTGTAAATTAAAAATTGAACCACATCTTCCTGCCTAAAACTTTTTCAAGAAAATCCAGCTTTGCAAAACGAAAATCACAAATTTCGAATTGGCATCGACGCTCGAATGTATTCGAGCGGATTCACCGGCATCGGGAGATACACTTTCGAATTAATTCGGCATCTCGCGAAACTTGATTCAGAGGATGAATTCGTCTGTTTTTTGAATCCGGCTGAATTCGAAACTTTCACTCCGCCCGCTTCGAATTTTCGCGCGGTGCGTGTGGATGCGCCGCATTATTCCCTCACAGAGCAGACGAGATTTCTGCAAAAATTGAATTCGGAAAAACTTGATTTGGCACACTTCACGCATTTTAATTCTCCGCTCTTTTACCGCGGGAAATTCGTGACCACGATTCACGATCTCACGCTCTCGTTTTTTCCGGGAAAAAAGATGAATGATTTCTTCCACCGATTGGCTTACAATCTTGTTTTGAGCCGAGGGGTGGCACGCGCGAGAAAAATCATCGCGGTTTCAAAAAATACAAAAAAAGATTTGCAAAATTTGCTGCAGACTCCCGCGGAAAAAATTAAAGTCGTGTGGAATGGAGTGGGGCGGGAATTCACGCCTTCGACCCCTACCGAATTGTCGCGGAAGCAACTCGAGAAAAAGTTTGGGATTTCACAGAATTATCTCCTCTACACTGGCGTGTGGCGCGATCACAAAAATATTCTCGGACTATTAAGCGCAGTTGCCAAATCACGAGAAAAAAACTTGTCCTCGCGAAAGCGGGGATGGAGCGGCGAGCTCGTCATCACTGGAAAAAAAAATCCGGTTTATGCTCCCGAGATTTTTGCGAAAGTGAAGGAATTAGATTTGAGAAAAACAGTGGTTTTTACCGGCTTGGTTTCGGATGAAGATTTGCGGAAGCTGTACCAAAACGCGCGCGTTTTTGTTTTTCCGAGTTTTTACGAGGGTTTCGGACTGCCGCCGCTGGAGGCAATGAGCTGCGGAATTCCGGTGGCAGCAAGCAATTCTTCCTCGATTCCGGAAGTTTGCGGAGAGAAAAATGCAGAATTTTTCAATCCGAAAAATATGGAAGAAATGACGGCGAAAATTCAAAAAGTTTGGGAGGACGAGAGTTTGCGGAAGCGACTGATCGAAAATGGTTTGAAACGCGTGCTAGATTTCAGTTGGCGGAAGATGGCGGAGGAAACTTTGCAGGTTTATCGGGAAGTTTTGGAGGGTTGATTTATTAAATCATTTTGTGATTGACTGGCTATCAAATTTCGGTTGGATAAAAAGAAGAAAAGTTCGCGTTGTGGTTAAACGCGAAATTGCTCAACTCCAAAAACATGCAATTGAGATTTATGAAAAGTATCTTGAAACCGAAGATAAAGTGGAGAAAGAAGCGCTTGTTTTGGAATACGAAGAAATTGCAAAACAAATTGAGCAACATTCCATTTTTTTGGTAATTACTCGTAATTTCGATTAAAATTAAAACACCATGAAAGTAAGAAATATCTCTCCGCAAAAAAAAGACGCTCTTGATGCAAGAATGCTTGCTGCGAAAAATAGAATCCAGCGCGCGTTTTCACGTTTAACTAATTCTGAAATAGCAGAGATTCAAGCAATTGGCAGGAAATTAGTTAGATAAAATTTTCTCAGCTATTCTGCTAAAATCTTCCCGCTTTTTCATTCTGCATTGAAAAAAACTGCTCTCATTTCCGTTTCCGATAAAAGCGGGATTCTTGAATTCGCGCGCGGGCTGCAAAAATTAAATTTCACAATCCTCTCGACTGGCGGCACTTTTTCATATTTTCAAAAGAACAAAATTGAAGCACAAAGAGTCGAAGACTTGACAGGGTTTTCCGAAATTCTCGACGGGCGGGTAAAGACGCTTCATCCGAAAATTTTTGGCGGCATTCTCGCGAGAAATTCAAAGAAAGACGCGGCGGAATTGAAAAAATTCAACATTCCGAAAATCAATCTTGTGTGCGTGAATCTTTATCCGTTTGCGGAAACGATTTCAAAAGAAAATGTGAGTGAGGCGGAGGCGATTGAAAATATCGACATCGGCGGAGTGTCGCTGCTGCGCGCCGCAGCGAAAAATTTCGAACGAGTGGTGGTTGTCTCGCAGCTCGAAAAATATTCCGAAATTTTAGCGAGCCTGAAAAACGGGATTTCAAAAAACGAACGGCGCGTTCTCGCGGCGACGGCATTCGCGGCGACGCAAAAATACGATTGCTTGATTTCAAATTTTCTCGGTGGAAAAAATTTTGAGCTACCACAATTCGAGTTTCAAAAAAAGCTGCGGTACGGAGAGAATCCGCATCAAGAAGCTTTTCTTTTTCACGAAATTGGGAATCAAAAAAATTGTCTCACGAACGCAAAAGTTCTCGGCGGGAAGGAGCTTAGTTTCAATAATTTAATGGATGCTGATTTTGCGATTCGCATTCCGTTCGATTTTGTCCAGCCGACCGCAGCGATCATCAAACACGCGAATCCGTGCGGAGTCGCTTCAGGCAGTCGAATTGAAGACGCTTTGCAAGCGGCTCTAGATGCCGACAAAAAATCGCCGTTTGGCGGCATCATCGCGCTGAATCGGGAGGTCAACAAAAGTTGCGCTGAGATCATCAGTCCGCTTTTTATGGAAGTTGTGATTGCGCCGCGATTTGGAAAAGACGCGCTCGATATTCTCGCGAAAAAGAAAAATCTGCGTTTGCTCGCCATCGGTGATTTTCAAAATGAGACGGACGAACTCGACTTCAAAAAAATCGGTGGGGGAGTTTTGGTTCAAAAACGAGATACGCGAGTGGTGCAGGAAAACGAGTTAAAAGTAGTTAGTAAAAAACCGCCCACGAAGCAGCAGTTGGAAGATCTAATTTTCGCCGCGACTGTCTGCAAACACGCGAAGTCGAACGCGATTGTCCTCGTAAAAAATTCTGCGACAGTCGGAATCGGAGCCGGTCAAACTGCGCGCGTCGATGCGGTGGAAATCGCGGTGGCGAAAGCGGGCACTCGCGCGAGTGGTAGCGTCTTGGCTTCGGATGCATTCTTTCCATTCCCTGATGGAGTGGAGGCAGCAGCGCGGGCGGGTGTGGCGGCAATCATTCAGCCGGGCGGTTCGATTCGCGATGCAGAATCGATTCGAGTGGCGGATGCGGCGAATGTCGCGATGGTATTCAGCGGCGTGCGAGGGTTTAAGCATTAAATTTGCAGAAATATGAGAATTAAGTAAAATTAATTCTTAAGTTTTTTTATGAGTGAACCAGAAAAAAATTGGTGGGAAAAGGAACAATTCAGCGGAATGAATTTTCCGAAATGCAAAATGTACACCGCCGATGTCGTCGCTCCGTTGAAAATTCACCCCGACGGAGAGAATTTGTGGAACGATCCGCCCTGCCAGCCGTCCAGTTGCGCCCTCAAAGCTAAATTTCGAATCCAAGAAATCGCGGCTGGCGATTCGCAAGTTTTCGACGGCGAGGAGCAACTTTATCGAGAAAGACTCAAATGTTACGACGAATTTCTAAAATTAGGTCGCGATCGAGTGCGAGGAGTTTTCGCCGCAGCTAGAAAAGAAAAAGATTTGGAACCGGGATTCCTCGTGAAATTTCTTCAGAGAACAATACTTAAACGGTGGCTTCATAAATAAAAATTTCTTTTAAACGCCTCGCTTTCGCAGCTGTGGCTTTTCTAGTAAGCTTTTTTTAAATGCTTATTCTTGGAATCGAAACCAGTTGCGATGAAACTGCTGCCGCCGTCGTTCGAAACGGCTCGAAAGTTCTCGCGAGCGTGATTGCCTCGCAAATTCAAATCCACCGCAAGACTGGTGGAGTCGTTCCCGAAGTCGCGGCGCGGGAACATGTTGGAAAAATTATTCCGACGATTTCCGCCGCGCTCGAAATCTCAAAAATTCCTCTTGTAAGAATTGACGCGATTGCGGTTGCCGCCGGACCGGGGCTGAATTCCTCACTACTAGCGGGAGTAATCACAGCGAACACGCTCGCAGCTTTCACAAAAAAACCGGTAATCCCCGTCAATCACATTTTCGGACACATCCGTTCGAATTGGCTCGAGCGGGATTCCAAAAAATTCCGCTATCCAATCGTCATCCTCACTGCGAGCGGCGGTCACAACGAACTTATTTTGCTAGAAAATTCAAAATCGAAGCCTCAGCTGCTTGGCGAGACGCTCGACGATGCGGCGGGAGAGGCATTCGATAAAGTCGCGCGGCTGCTCGGTTTGCCATACCCGGGCGGACCGGAGATTGAAAAAATTTCTCGCGACTCAAAAAATCCCGAAATGCTGCCGCGGGCGTGGCTGCTGCCGCGAGACATTTCCAAAAACTTCGATTCCGTCGAAGTCGGTGAGCGGCTGCGGAGCGGAAAGTTGCAGCTGCCGAATTTTGACTTCTCGTTTTCTGGGCTGAAATCGGAAGTGCGGAGAAAAGTTGAAAATCAAAAGTCAAAAGTCAAAAGTTTGAGTGGCGCTTTTATATCAGATTTGGCTGCTGGTTTTCAAGAATCGGTTGTCGATGTTCTCGCGACTAAAACTTTGCTCGCCGCTAAAAAATTCCACGCGCAAGAAATTCACCTCGCGGGCGGAGTCTCGGCGAATTCTGCGCTGCGGGAGCAATTCCAAAAATATTCCGACGAGCTAAAAATAAAATTCCGCCATCCAGTGCGCTTCGAATTTTGCACCGACAACGCGGCGATGATCGCGGCGGCAGGGGAGTGGATTCACGAAAATTCGAAATCAAAATTCGCTAAAATGGCAATGGTTGACCCGAATTTACGACTTTAATTTTAAGTTTTAAATTTTAAAACAAATCTAAAATTTTAATTTCTTAATTTCGAAACTTTTTAAATTAAAGAATTCATAAATTAAGAATTGTCGACGAAGCGATTCCTTTAGGATTTTGAAATTTAAAATTTTTACTTTGAAATTCACAGTCATCATCCCGACTTTCAACCGCGCGGAAATTTTACAAAGAAACTTAAATCTTCTCGCGACGCAAACTTTCGACGATTTCGAAGTTATCGTGATTGACGACGGCTCGACGGACGAGACTCTCCGTTTGCTGCGCGAATTTGAAAAAAAAGTGAAATTTCCGCTCAAATTTCTCACGCAAAAAAACAGCGGGCAGGCGACCGCGCGAAATCGCGGAATTGAAATTTCAACCGGAGAAATTCTGCTTTTTCTTGGTGACGACATGCTGCCGCTGCCGAATTTGCTTGAAAAACATTTTGATTTTCACAAAAAATTTCCCGCCGAAAATTTCGCGTGTCTCGGACTAGTTCGCTGGCATCCCGAAATTCGGATTTCAAAATTTATGAAGTGGCTCGAAAAGTCGGGAGCGCAGTTCAAGTTCCACGACTTGAAAGAAAATTCCCAAACTGATTTTTGGCGGTTTTACACCGCGAATATTTCGTTCAAAAAAAAGTTTCTCGGAAAAGAAAGATTCAACGAAAATTTTTCCGGCTGGGGTTTTGAAGATGCTGAGATCGGTTTGCGACTCCAAAAAAAAGGAATGAAATTACTTTTCAATCCGGAAGCGATCGCGCAACATTTTCACGAAATTTCCGCCGAAAGTTTGACTGATCGGCAATTCGCGGCGGGGCGGAATGCGGTGAAATTCCAAAAACTGCATCCCGAAATTTCGATTCTTCCTCGCGGTAGGAAGCTACTTGCACAAAAAATTATCGCGAAACTATTCCCTTTTTCGTTTTATGGGAAAGCCAAAAAATCTTTTCTTCGCGGAATTGCGGAAGCAAGTCGAGAAAGTTAAAATGCTAACCAATGAAAGGAAAAATTATCAAAATTCTGGCGGTGATCAGCGGACTCGCGTCTATGTGGGTTTTGACGTTCTTCATTAATAACGCGCGTGATCCACAGTCAATCGCGCAGCTTGAGTTTTGGAATGTTTTTGACACTACCGAAACGATGGAGCCGCTGCTATCCGAATTTACCGCAGAGACTGGGATCAGAGTGAATTATCGCAGCTTCACCGATTTAGCCGAATATCGCGAAACCCTTCTTTTCGAATTGGCGGCGGGTGAGGGACCGGATGTGCTTGCAGTGCGCGGCTCGTGGATTCCGAAATACAAAAGTTTGCTTCTTCCTATGCCTTCAGGATTGGGATATTTGACAGAAAACATTTCCAACGATTTCGTGGATGCCGTGGCTTCCGCCGTGATTTTTGAAGAAGAGAACGAGAGCGACTTGGGGACGGGGGGGATTTCTAAAGATCAAATTTTCGGGCTGCCGATGTATCTCGACACGCTCGCGATTTATTTCAATAAAACTCTTTTTCGAAATGTTCTTTCGAAACCGTATCCTGTGCCGGAGCTCACATGGGCGGGTGTGCGCGAAGATGTGATCGCGCTTGCCTCGAAAGATTCCGAAGATCCTGAGGGCTTCCGCCTCGCGGGGATTGCACTCGGTCGCGCAGATAATATTACTCGCGG
>Ga0180007_10003168_pt1 | contig 18619 bp, 22 predicted proteins | sample MM_PC_MetaG_FD_121122 | JGI IMG/M metagenome (GOLD analysis project Ga0180007, IMG submission 121122) | Groundwater microbial communities from the Aspo Hard Rock Laboratory (HRL) deep subsurface site, Sweden - MM_PC_MetaG | ecosystem: Environmental > Aquatic > Deep subsurface > Groundwater... | reverse complement strand
GCTTGGCAAGTTCCTGTCCAAGACAGAATATAGGTTCCGCCATAAACATTCTTATCTTCGATTACCTGAATAAGTGTTTTGTTAGCTGCGATAGTAATTATCGTTGGACTTGCAAGCTGCGTAAATGAGTAGTTTCCCCCACCTGCTCCAGCCTTCCAACGATCATGTCCATAAACTCCAGTTCCAAGTGCAGCAGCCGACGCATAGCTTCGCTGATTAACAGTGAATCCACCATTGATGATAATGTTTCTATTTTGGAATGCCTCAGCGGGTAAATCAGCAGCTACAAGACTTCTAAAAGTCGGAGCCGCTGCCGCACCTGAAGCGGGGCCAGCGAGAACCAGGTTTGCATTTTGGTTAGCTAAGGCAATCACAGGAGCACTTGCAGCAATTACGGTAGGTGTATTGCTTACCGTAATTGGAGCCGTCGCTGACAAGGTTTGCTTATTCGCAATGGTCTGTGCTCCGTCCGCAAGAGAGGTTACGTCTCCGGAGTGATTCGGATGGACATAGAGATTATAAAGCGTATCGAAGTAGGTTTTTAAGAATGCCTTAATCTGAGTCCAAGTAGAAGTAACAAGACCATCCGAAGCCGTGCTGTCTCGATACAGAGCCTTATCCGCATCAATCGGCGGATTTTTCGTTCCTACTGCACCCAGAGCCACATCCGTTCCTTGGGTATGCTTTAAATCCGTAGCACTCTCTAAGAGAGCTTCCGTAATCTTTGCTGTAGCCCGAATAGAGTCTCCAGCATTTATTGGAACGGAGAGACCTGTAAATTTGTGTGAACCTAAAGCCTGATCCCCTGAGAAGGCTCTTGATCCATCAACTAAGATATATTGTGTATGATCGTCATCTGTCAGTCCTGCCAATCCTCCATGATCAACGACATGGGCATGATCGTCCAAAGTTTCCAGGGCCTTTTGAACCGTTGTATCGGCGGAAGAGAGTTTCCCCCCAAAATCCGCAACGTCCGTGAAAACTCCGCCTGCCGAAGGGATTAATTCATACCCGCCTAATTGTTTTGTGTAGTCGAAAAACTTAAATTTTACCTGATAGACGTAAACAATCGCGATAGGGTAAGCAGATGGAGTGCCGCTAAGAGTCCAATTCCCAGCAGAATCAAGCGTTGCCGTGATAATAATACCGCCAGAAGTTGCGGGGGAGATAAAGGATGGGATTCCAGCCGAGATCGTACTCGCCAGCGCATCAACGCCCGCAGCCCATTGGTCAAGTTGAATTTCTCCTTGCGAGGGTGGCGAGAGTGTTCCGCTTGTTCCACTATTAATTTGTTCAAACCAAAGGGCTTTAACATAGCGTTCTCCTATGGGCTCCCCCATTGTTTGAATTTTGCCGGTTCTTAAAATTCCCATTTTTTAAATCCCGTCTTGGATTAATCAAAAAACCCTTGAAACCTCACCTCGGCATTACTGGAGCCAGTCCCGTTAATCCATTTGAAATTTTTGATTGATTGAATGTCTTCCAGTACAAAATTGGTATTGGCCACAGCATTTATGCCATGGCCAGCCAGGGTTGTGTTCCCGTCGATCGTGGGCGCGCTCCCGTCCGTTGTGTAGTTAATCGGATTGGTCAAAACTTCGACGAGGATCCCCTTACACTCCCTTTCATGTTTTACCTTTACCGTCGCATCGACAAAACTTGCGGCCACGGAAGTAGCAGCATCGGCCACGGCGGACCCATCAGAGGCCTTGATGAGTTTTAAGGTCGTCGCGGTAGCGGTGAAAGTCCCGACAACATTATGCAGAAACAGCGTTCCTGCTGCGGTTCCGGCCCCCCACGTTCCGGATGTAACCGCTCCTACCCTGGTAATCGTTCCTTGGGCTCCATTGGTCCCATCAATGATGATGTCATTGACTTGGGGTTCATAGGTTCCGCCCCCTGTAACCCCAATCTGCTTGTTTTTAATCTTATACGTGCCCGGGCTGATCGAAGCCACGGCATCACTCGCGGCAAGTTGTCGTTCGAAGGTCAACGGCTCTCCCAAATACTCCAAAGTTTTCAATGACATTTTAGTATCCTCCTATTCTCTTTTTGAGATTCATTTCTTCTGTGGGCATACCGTATTCTCTAACATACTCCCTTTTCGCGCGCATTGCTTCACCATAGCGCAGATGTCTCAACTCGCGATCTAAATTCCTCGCCTTTTCCTCGTCAGGCATCCTTTGATAGCCGGGGGAATTTATGATTTTGGTCATTCTTTGCTTGGCCAGATTGCCGAAGTGTATCGCATAATCTCTATAAAATTCCGTGGGCAATTCGATTTTTTTATCCAGGATCATAATCTGTTTTGCCGGGTGCGAAGGATAAATTTTAAGGCGATCGAGTTCTTCTTCAACTTGGTCTCCGCCCGCCTCGGAATATTTCCAGGGCAGCCATTGTCTCAAAGCATTTCCGGGAAGTTCGATTTCCTCACCCCATACGTCGATTTTCGCGGGAACCTCTTTCCATAAGCCGGGGATAACCTGGGAGAAGGCTCCCAGCACAGTTTTAACCTCGCGAACCTTGGCGTTATCCTCAAAGACAGTCTCCAGGGCTCGGTTAATCGACCGCCAGAATCCAGAGAAAGGAACCATCGAAGAAAGCTGCCGAAGCCCCATATTGGCAACATTGCCATGTCTCTGAAGCATCTGAACCGGCCCGGAAAAATAAGATGTATCGAGAAAGTTTTCCAGAATCCCACGGGTAACATCGTAAAAAATATTTGCCGCGTCATCCTGGCTTTTAGCATGCATGATTTTGTCGTAAGCTATCGCCACGGAAGCAATGACGGTATTAAATGGTTCAAGTCTCCGGTATTGGAACCATCTACCCCCTATCCGGATTGACCATGGAAGTTTTCCCTGTCGATAGAAAGATTCTCTTTCATTTGGGTTTTCAGGGACCGGCCCCGTAATATCACCATCCAGACATTTTTTCATTACCCAAAAAGAGATAATCGATCCCTCAATTTGCTTCGCAATAACCTCCGCTGGCATTCTGCCCTTCCCCATGAATGCGCCGATTCCAGGAGTCATTTCCAATCCGCGTTTTAAAAGATTTCCGATCGTAGTTACAAAAGGGACTACAAGCCGCCCAAGAGGCACCTTTTCTCTTAATTTCAAAATTGATGTGGCTATCGGCCCAGGATCATCCATGAATGTTATGTATTTTGCATATTCGCCAGCTTCTTTCATCATGGCTTCGGTCGGTTGAAGTTCACGCTCGAATTTTTCAAGTTTTTCTCCTTCAAGCCCGCGTTTCAATCCTTCCCGCCTGATCAACCCCTGCATCTTCGCATCATAGGCGATTGAGTTGGCCCAGATATCCATAGCCCGTAAGGCCCTGCTCGGCGCAGTTATATATGGCGCAATGGCTCGGATGCCAGCATATGGGGATCTTTCAAATGCGCTGACCGCTCCCCCACCAATTTCCTTATCCCATTTGGTTTGAAACTCCGTGGCCTGCCCGGTCCTGATTACCTCTTTAACTCCGCCCCAACCTTTTTTTGCCCCGCTTTTAATTCCCGCCAGCATCGGGAATATTTCATTAAAAAATATCTGTCTTTCGCGCCCGGTGAATTTAGAGATTGTTGCGTCCACGGCTGAAACAAGAGGGTGATGAATGGGTATGTTCCATGCTTGCCATAATGTATTACCCGAAAAATTGACAAGATGCGTCGGGATCCCGGAAAGAATGGAATTGTACCAGCACTCAAAAAAATAGTCTTTGAGTTTGGGGTCTGGAAGACGGTCAATAAACTTCTGGACTTTCCCCATATCCATTTCGGTAAGGGCTTCAAAATCCTTGCTCAACAAAGGAGCGATTTCCTGAAACTCTTTAAACTGGCGCTCGTTCATCCCATTTTTTAAACTTTTAAGAGAAACAGCCAATCTTGCCGGGGCTACGAATTTCTTATGAATGTTCAAAGCCCGACCTGCCTCGCTGGAAGCATCCGAGACGGTTTTGAAAATATTATCCGCATAGGTCTTTATAAGTTCATTGGTTTCTTTTATCCCTTTCGTTTCGGCCATCTCAGCCAAGCGGTTTACGGCGGTCACATTTATTCTTCTTGCGGCTTCTATTTCTGCGGCATTGAGAGCATAACCTTTTTCAGCTTTGTGCAAAGTCTGTCCAATTTTTTGATAATCACCAAGGATCTCATCAGCCAACTTTCCGGTTTGATCCCAAGTCTGGACTTTTTTCTTGGGAAGCAAATCCGCAAGATCAACCTCAAAGGTTTTAAATTCTTCCCTGATTGCCTGACGTTCCAGGTTGATAGATCGGGCATATTTCGGTAGGGGCTCAGTTCGTTTTCTCAGTCCTCGGAGAGATTCGTAAACTTTTTGAAGTTGTCCCGTAGTCCCAAAACCAAGGATAGGAGATCGTTCTTGGGCAATCATCTTTTGAACCCCAAGGACTGAGGCATCAAATAATTTTTGTCGATATTCATTTGGACCGAAAACATAGTCCGGTCCTTCCTTTTTAAATCCCAGACCGGCATAATATTCGCCTGCCCTTTCAGCGTTTTTCGCTCTTACCTGCATCCCTTCTTCAATGGCTTGGTCCATGATTACTTTTAGGGCTTCGGTAGGCATGCCTTTGCCGGTTTCTTTTGCCCTATTATATCGGCCAATAGCAGAAACAATGTATTCCTGCCCTTTCTGCCTTAATTTAATCCCTCCAATTTCTTCGCCTTCGGCCAGAAGTGGTATCTTTATAGCCCCGGTTTCTGTTTGTTTTAGCTTGCCGATGCTGATATTTTTCTCTTTAAAGATTTTTTCGTAAAGAGATTGAAGCTCGGCGGTAGGGCCGATTCCAAGATCGAATCCCCTTTCCGTGCTGCTAATTTCTGATTCGATCTCAGAAAGGTTTCTTTTCTCCGTCAACTCCTCAACTTCCATTTTTATTGCCTTTAAATTTTCTTCGATATTGATCTGTCCTTTTGCTTTTCCTGTTCCCAATTTGGCCAATCTTCCAAAAATAAAAGCCGGAATAATGATTTCAACTGAACCCCCGATAGTAGCACCTATAGATGACCCCATGGTTTTACCTAAAACGGGTGTGGTAATTTTTTGGGCACCCCCTCCCAAAAATTGACCCAATTCTCTGACTTTTTGAAATGCCCAGTCTACAATCTTTTTGCTCCCTTTTGCCGCTTCAGTTTGAGGTTCGTAAACCAGATACGGATGAAATTTTTCTTGCAATTCTTGAATTACTTGCGCTTGTTCTTCGGGGGATGCGCCGGTTAACATTTTTCCAATTCCAGCAAGTCCGGGTATGGGATTCAAAAACTCAATCATTCCTCCAGCAAAATGAGATGCAAGTTCTCCAGCTGCTAACCATTGTTCTCCGTATTTTATTAGAGTGCCCATAATAACATCACGGAAAAAATATGGTTCATCTGTGATCCGTGGTTGTATTTTCCGGGGCCTTTCAAAAGAAACTCCTTCCGGCCCCATAACTCGCTCTGGCTCGGGAGATCTCTTTAAAAATCTTGTTTCTTGTAATTCTGGCGGTTTTTCGCCGAATGGCCCAGGATACTCTTTGCCAAGTTTGGGCATGGGTTCACCGGCCTGTGGAGCATAACCAGCCAACGGGAAAAAACCTACTCCCGGAGCCCTTGCGGCGATTTCTTCAACATAACCGGGCGTGGTTTCGGACCATCCAGGACTTGGTTTTTCGGCAGGAAGTACAGACGGAACACCTCCCCCGGCAAAGTCAAAAAGATCTTCCCCGGTTCCCGGAATCGATTCTTGCCCCGCAATATCAAAAAGATCGCCTGTGGGTTCTTTTTCTGATTCCGATCCTGCCAGTTCGAATAAATCCATTACCTAACCTTTAGGCCGATCCCCATCGGGGCGATCCAGCCTTTTTTCTCGATTTTCTGGTTAAAGATTTTCCGGGCCTTTTGCGGGTCGCCCCCGGCTTCGCCTTCAGCCTCCCTGCGAAGTCTTCTTAAAACGGCAATGTGCTCCTTGTTTTTAACATCAATCTTTGTACCTTTTGGCAGTTCCCGATATTCAAGGACTTCTTCAGGTGGTTCGGGCGGAGTCGTTTTTCGAATTTCCGCGAGTCGCTTTTCGTATTCATATTTTTTCTCGGCATCGGTAGCCCATTTGAATTCTCTATCTACATAGGTTCGCGCCTCTTTTTCTTCTTGGGTTGCCTTTTCCGCCGCTTTTTCCTTTTCTGTCTTTCCCTTCGCCGGGGCAGGCATTCCCACGGCTTGGGTTTTTGGCCGATAAGTAATATCCCCAGCTTCATCAATAACTGGAATGAGTTGGCTTATTGGGGCTTCTTTTCCTACAGCCTCGGTTCGCCTCCGATAGACTATTTTATCACCTTCCTGGACCGGGACCAAAGGTTCTTTGCTTGGTTCCTTTGCGGCCTTACGTTCTTTTTGCATTTCCTTCCAATCTGCAAGGAATTTATCCCGGATCTCAATCCCGCTGCGCCTCATCCAAGTGGCTTTCGTCTCCTCGGCCTTGCCAATTCTTTCGGCTTCCTTGTAGATCTTTTCGACCAATTTTGGATTCATCATGTCCATTTCATACTTGGTTTTATTCCCAAAATTCTGCCTGATAAATTCGTCTCTTGCTTTTATAGCGGCTTCGCCAGGGTTCAAGGTGTCCGGGTCGAAACCGAGTTGGCCCACAAGATGTTTTTCCTTGAAATCTTTCCAGGCCTCCATCCCACTTAAATCTTCCTCGGTCGGCCTGGTCGCTCGGACATCCCGCAAAACTTTTTTATATGATTGTTCGGGCACTTTCTCCGCAAGGAATTGCTCCGTTTCCGGTCGATCAGAGAGGAAGTAAACATCTTGGCCTCTTTCCGCAGCACTCTCCGCCGTTTTAGGAAGATTGGTCAGCATGGGAATGCCAGCTTGTTCTTCTGGAGTCAACTCTTCGACCTGATACGGATAAACTTTTTTTCCATAAGTCGATGCGTAAGGCATTTTAGCCCTCCTTAACTGTCTGCATCCTGCCCAAATATTCACGCCAGGCGTTTTGATACTGTGCCATCATAGTATTCATCTGCCCGCCGTATTCGGCTGTCGCTTTGGCCATTTGTGGCGCATATTCAGCCGCGTATTCGGCTGTCGCTTCCTTACGGGCTCCGCCCAGAACCTTTTCAAGGCCCATTCCGTAACCCGCCATAGCATCCCGGAGAGTCATGCGACGGACATTCGGGTTTTCGTAATATCGCCCCTGGGCTTCACGCATTCCCTTTCGGAGTTCGCGTAATCCTGGACCTGCTGCCCGCTGCGCCTTGGATTCAATTTTCGATTCATCCCAGGTCGGAAGTTTAAATTCCGGCATCGGCCCCATTGTCGGCGTAGCCATAACCGTCGTTCCCCCTCTTTCGGTATATCCTGGATATTTTCCCGTTCCTGCCCCGTATTCCGTCCCGGAACCCGATTGAACAAAAAAGGGTCTATTTCCAAGGGCTTGCGGATTATACCTAGCAGATCTGGGGTTATACGCGCTTTCGCTTACGTAGGAGTCTTCTTCCGTGGCGTTTTTTGCGTAAGGCATTTTACTTCCCTCCCTTGAGTTTATCTTGAAAATCTTGCTCTTTGTTGGCTCGCGCTGCGTCAGCATTTAGCCAACCAATGTTTATGAAACAGGCCGCCCGATGAAAAATTAAGGCATAAGTGACCAAAGGAACTTCAAACCAAAATAAATAAGCAGCCACGATAAACCCGCAATGAACGCTAACGCAGGTAAAACACGCCAGAAGTTCCTTGAAAAACCAGGAACGTCCTTTGAGCCAATTTCTTGTCCGATCGAATATTTTCCATTCTCTTGCAACATTTGTCGCCACCTCTGTCAGGATAATACCCTTTATAAAAAAAATAATCCATTCATCCATTTTTCAACTCATCGCTAATCTTTTTTCGAAGCAAGGCGATTTCTACTTGCTCCAATTTTCTCCACAAACCAATTTCCCTTAAATGGCGGATTAAAACACGCAACCCATCATCAAGGAAGATCATTTCGCGGGGTGTCAGTTTCAGGACGTAGGGTTTAATTCGCGTAGCCATTCAAGGTATCCTTTTTTTGAAAGTTCACGGAAAAGACATTTTGAACAGGTCCATTTGCTCAAATATCCCGCCTTCCCCTCCACACATCCCCCGCAAACGCTTTCCAGGACCATTTCCCCATCGCATCCGGGTTGAGTGCAGGGTTTTTTTGCCGATTGCTTTAAAACCTGTTTTGCTGCCTCAATGGTTTTATCTCCGGTCGTGATCATGGTCGCCTTTTCTCCACGGGCCTCTTTCCATTGGCGATAGGCTTTACCAATCTCCATGCCAGGATAGACTTTTTGGGCTTCGATGATTTCTTGCTCTCTTTTAATGTATTCTTCCGGTATCATAATAATTGTGCCGGGCAGCATCCCGCCGTTTTCATGGCCGCCGACCGAATATCTACATAGCGGGTTGAGCAATCGCATCCAAGAGCGACTTCTGTGCATGGTGACGAGCCTTGACAAGTCGAGCTTCCACAGCAACACAGAGGATCACATTGTGCAGGATAGTTAGATCCACCGCAACATGCTGCTGATCCTCCCGCCGTCCCTTCACAATTATGATACTGCGTATAAATTTGTGCCCATTCCGCCCAATACCAAACGTGTATGCTCGCATTGCCTCCAGCGCCTGCGCAATTCACGGCAAGTTTCAGGGTTGCCGTCTGGGTACCTCCACCAGGAAGTTTTGCGGTTAGAGTGATTGTCGGATTATTTGCGCATTCCGGATTTGAAGATGGAGCGGTATAAGTAACGGCATTCCCCACATATAGATCAAGAGTTCCCCCCCCGGAAACTGCCCATGAATAGCAATCATTATTCCCGCCCGAAGGAATGACGGTTAAAACTTGGGTACCATCACAAGACATTTGTTGGCTTGTATACCCGATACTTATTGTTTCTTTCAAACAGCATATCCTTTCCTCCTCAAAAGATTTCCATTTTGAAGGTTCTGAAGGATTTTCACTTGACTGATATTTAATATCAAGGCTATCCCTATCGCTGCAAATAATAATTTGAAGTCGATCTCCTTCGAGGGGAGTCATTTCTGAGATTACGCAATTACCGCACATGATTGCTGTTAACTTATGGGCACAAGTAAAAATATAGGCCGCGCAACTATTACCAGGGTCACATTCTCGCCAATCTTTTAAAATGCCTCCCGCCTCAAATCCAACTCGGCAATCAGGGATAACACTATCTCCTGGGGTTGGCGGGGCATATCCTGGCCAATCTGGAGGATTATAGGAGTATTCCATGCCCACATAATCGTCTTCAAGGTAAGGCTTTTTAAATTCGGATTGTTTTATGAGCTTCACGGAATCCATGTATTTTTGAGAAAGTTGGTCCATGGCCTCCTCGTAGGGGAGGTCGCTCGCATAGAGTCTTCGCCCAAATTCGCGCTCTACAAACTTCGAGCGGTCATCCTTTCTTTTGATCTGCGCGCTCAATCTTCAATTCCTTGTGTTCCCGTTTTTTCCAGAACCCTTCCCGGTTCATGGCCGGTTCGTCGGCAATCTTTTTGCACTCAAAAAACTGCTTCGTCCAGTGTTTCAGACTTTTGTTTCTGATTACCTTATCATTCATGCCGTTTCTTCCTCTTCTTCCCAGGGACTTTTAAGCCCTTTCCATTTTTTCCTTTGTTTCTTTTGCTCTTTAAAAATACGATTAAACTCTTCCGGATTCTCTTGATATAGACGTTGGGCAGGATTCCCATAATTTTTAAATTCCTGCCCAATTTCTAATATTTCCTCTTTCTCTTTGCGTGCTCCTATTCTTTTTCTAAAAGGCATTTTCATTGCTCTCCATAAGCGTATAATCTCAACCCCAGGTCTTCCAAAACGCAATCCTGGGTTTCTGTGTTATGCTGAATCTTTAGCGCAAGGTGCTGATCCAAAAGATCAAGATTAAACCGGTGTCGGCGCGTGGCTTCGCTCGCGTTCTCCGCCGTTTGAGAGAGGGTTAAGGCTGTCTGCGCAATCCCATTTTTATATGGCGTGACAGTCAAGTCGCCGGCGCTTTGAGCCTTAACCCTGAGAATCATTTCCCGGAGACTTATTCTTTCGCCTCGGCCATCGATTTCGATGGTAACGTAAGAGTCAATCGGGGTCGAAACGTCATCCTGTGAATTGTTAAGAATGTAGACAAATCCGTCAGCCGTCCCGCCCCCGAGTTGCAAAACCGGGATGTTTCCGCTGGCCGCCTCAACTTCGGTCATGCAGGAAAGGGCTTGCCCCAGGCTGTCGAAGTACCATTCCTTATCGGTCAGGTCGAAAACCGGGAAGACGTTGGGAACCGTCGCCGACGATCCACAGACCAGGCCCAGGCGCAGGACGTTATAGGCCGAATCGTACTCCATCCACATTTCGGACTCATAGCCGCGCCGAATGCAGTTAGTCGTATCCGTGGGGTCAAAGTAATTCGCGATATCTTCCGAGACAAAAGAGCATGTCCGGCCATCCGTTACGTAGACGCCATATCTGGAAAGCGCGAAGGCCAGGGTCTTGATTTTTTCTTCGGTCGCGGTGGAAGTTAGGACGCCGTCCACGACGCAGACCGCCTTTGCGTTCATGGCGCCCAGGCGCGAGGAAAGTATGAGTTTCCCGAAAGTCGTAGGGGAATAACCTTCAAAGAGGGTGAGACAGCCCCCTTCCTTCCCTCGCTCTTCCTGCCAGACCATGAGCTCATTATGAAACTTTCGCATGGCCATGATCTTGTTGGATCGCCCGTCGCCGGCCTCCAGGATTCCATAATCGTCGCCATTAAGGGTCATGGGCGCGTCTTTGGCGCTTACATAGATGTATTGGCCCCAGCGATCGAAGGAATAGCAGGCGCGATCTTTCCAAGAGCAATTACAGTACCCTTTCCCGAGCTCGCTGATGTCAAAATAGGGTTGATACATCATACCAAAGACGACGTCAGAGCTTAAGGTCTGGTCAACCGTGAATTTCCACCAATACCCGTAATATTGGGTCTGATTAAATTCTTGCTCTCGGTTTGCAACGCGGGCGAATGTAACCCATCCGGATTTTGAAAGGCCAGATGTACCATCAACAATAGTCCCAACTGATACCCATTGGGTTCCGTCCCAATAATAAACCGCGTTTATCGTAGTTGATCCGGTCGTGTTGGGAGTAGAGCCCACATCCACGTAAAAACCTTCGATGAGATCCAAGCCGGTGTTAAAATAGAAAATATCCGTTGAGCCCACAGCATCGTCGAGAACGATGGAAGAAGCTCCGAAAGTCCGATAAGTCCCTTCAGAATTGTCGTAAAATTGAAATTCAACAATATCCAGAGGCACTCCGTCGAAAAGATTGACAATGCTCTGGAAGTTGCTTTCAAAAGTAACTTCGGAGACTTCAACCTCTGAATCCAGATCCCCGCCAGTAAGTGAAAAACGATACCAAAAGCCATAGGTGCCGAACATGAAGCGCGGGATCTCATCCGTGGGCGCCGTCCAGGTCATGGTTCCGGTTTGGGCCAAGGTCTTGCCGGCGTCCGACGTATTGTCAGTAATAGAGGCGTCAATCCAGGCGCCGGTGTTTTTCCAGTAATGTCCCTGCGCGGTCGCCGCCGTTCCGTTGGCTTTCCCCGCTGCGATCGTCCAGTTGATCGTGTCCGCCTGGACCGGGCAGCATACGAAAAGGGCGTCGTAGTCCACGGCCAGGTCCCCCAGGGAGTCGAGAACCGCAACGGTCGAGCTCAACCCGTCCGTGACTTCGTTCGTATAGTCTTCGCCCTTGGTCGGCAGGTAGGGGATCGCTTCCGCGCCTTTATAGACGATGAATTTCTGGACCGGGTAGACGTTTCCGCACCAGATTTTATGCTGGTCGACGCCGTTGGAATGAATAACCTTGTCATTCAGAATAGACCAGGATCCCGGGATTTGACTCGCCGATCCGTCAAAGACTTCAGATCCAAAGGCCCCTGCTGTTACGGTCGGGGGATTGTCGGTAGCTTCCAGAATATCGCCATCGCTCATTTGGGCAAAAAGATGATGTTCGGTCCGGCGTGCCTTGGAATACTGATAAAGAGAAAGGACTTTGTTGGTTCCGTCCGCAGTCGTATGCTTTACGACGCAGCCTTTTCTTTTTGTCATTCCGGGATATTGGCCCCGGTAATTCTGTACCATGGAATACCGGCCAGGGGGGATAAGGACAGGTTCAAGGCGTGTGTTGCATCCGCCCCGGAAGGGAATGGTTTGAATTTCAGTTGTGGGCCTGATCATAACTCTTGCCTATGGTGTCAATTTATTGACAGTATATGTCATGTTTTTGACTTTATGCGTCAAATATTTGACATGTCAAATTATTAACCATGTCAAAATAAAAACTCTTGACACCGTTTTTTGCGCGCGATATTATTCTTTGTCGTTAAAGACTGCTTTCTTAAAGACTTTCTTTGAGATTCTAAGTTGTCTCTCATTCCTCTCAACCTTCCCTAACCACTATTTTGATAACCGATTCAAACTCCGACCAATTAAACCACGCGCGGCTAAAGCCGACGTTAAGAGTAAGCTTTTGGTGAAAGGTCTATTCATGGGATAAAAGGCTCCATGTTCAAGATTATTTCTTCCATGGTTTCATCGTCTGCGTCGCCACAGAGAGACCGGATAGATTCCGTAAGATCCTGCATGAAAAGATCAGTTTCAAGTTTAGAAAGACCAATGCCAAGTATTGGAGCATCCGGCAAGGTCTTCATCAAAATAACGGCCCTTCGCCCTATAAGGTGATGAAGTTCTTCGGGGAGTTCTGAGACAATGCCGTAAAAATCCGCCGTCCCTGCCGTCTGGGCAACCGTGGCTACCCGGGCCGCCGAATAATCGGAAATCTCCGAGGAGAAGTCCGCGGTTATGTCCTCAATATACATGTCGTTGTAATAATCGGCCTCTTTCCGGGCCGTAGTCGCCAGAGTCATTGAAAGGGCCCCTCCAGTTTGAACCTTTCCCATGGTGATCTGTCGCGGGCGTGTGTAATACCAAAGGGTGTTTATGTCTCCCAGGGAATCTTTATCTACCCGCAGGCTTTTCCCATAACGGTAATAAAGATATTTTGAGCCATCATCGTCATTTAAATGCCGTTGCGTCACAGGTATGGGATGAATCTGCACCCGGTCTGAAGTCTCAAAGAGACGCAGTTTAAAGAAATCGGCGGGAAGAGTGTAAACGGAAGAAGATCCGGTGATGGTAGTCGAAGTCAGGAAAAGATGCCGTTGGCGGGCGAAGAGAATATCGAAAAGGAATTTCTGGGCATCATTGATATATTTAATGATGATCTCATTGGTGAAGGGACCGCTTGTGTCGGTCCCCTGCACCTTGGCTGTGGAATGATCTTTGATTGCCCTTCTAACTTCCGCGACGAGCTCATAACAGTTGTGGGTATACTGGCTCATGGTCCCTTTCCTTTTTTGGGCGGTTCATCTTCAAGAATTTTGCTCAATGGAGTCTTTTTAGATCCATCTCCTTGCTGCCCTTGCTGCATAAGAAGAATTAATTTTTGAAGATTGTCTTTTAATTCCCCGATTTCGGCAGTCTGGGAATCCAAACGTCCTTTTAGATCCATGTTTTCTTTGACGACGTTATGGATTGCGGAGACCTCGGCATCTTTTAGAGAATAGGGCTGAAGAAGCTGAATCCCGAGTTCGAAGGCGTATCTTTTGACCTCTTCGGTCGGTGGAAGATATCCCATCCCGGCCATTTTCCTCTGCTCATTCTGGGTGTTGTACCTTACAACTTGGACCTTTTTAAATTCCGTGTTTCGCTCTCTTCCTTGATCGCCCACGGTTTTTTCATCGTCTCCAAAAACAAGTTGACAAAGGCCACGCTGAGCAAAGGCATTCAAAAGGTGTTTCCCCGTGGGGTCTTCCACATTCAACTTGTTGGAAGGTGCTGGCACAGGCTCCATGATGATCGCAACTCCACCGTACATCATCTTGAAAGTTTCGTTTGTCGGGTTAAAAAGTGTTATCATTTTCGTTTCTCCCTTCTGGTTATTTTATATCGGAGAGGAAGGGGTCGCCTTACTCGCCGTATAAGTCATCGGGAATGGTCCTAAACTCCTCGCCTGGGTCATTCTGGGCGCTGGAATGCCATATTTCATGACCGCCCGGGCAACTTCCTCAGGATCGGGCAAATAATCCCTTACATCGCCCTTTCCCGTCGTGGTCCACTCGATCGAGTTGACCGCCATGGGGAAGTCGTTTTCCAGAAGCTTTTTATAGACCGCCCGGGCCTTATATTCCTGGCTGCCCTTCCTCCAGGGCAAAAGGTGCGCTGGGTGCTTACAAGTCGGGATTAAAACGATGTTATTGTCAAAGGCTCCGGCCAGGTGGACCGGGGAAGAGTCGTTTGTTACCAGACACCATGTTTTTTCAATCATGGCCCAAAACTGGCCCATGGTAAGCTTATCCCTGAGATCCAGACCGCAATCCGGGCAGTCGACCGGCAAAACCCCATGTTCCGGGGAAACGTTCTTCCCCACGATCGCGATTTTGTAATACCTGGAAATCAATGAAATGACCTCATTCCACCATTCCAAAGGAAAGGTGTTAATCGGCCATCCCCGGCCAGGGTGAATGAGAACGTCCGCATTGTATGCCGCAACGGCTGCCCGGTCAGTTTCATTAACCTCAAGGGTTATAGTTTTTAAATCGGTCGGAAGGGTCCGCTTCAGAATCGCTATGCTCGCATAATCGACGCCATGGGTGAAAAGGTGCGAAACGTGCCGTCTTAAGGACGTTTTTTCTGCGGGATGGGTCTTGATCTCGAAGATCGCATCCCTCGCAATCTCTGGAGTTTTGGCGAAGGCTTGAACGTTTTTCAGGTGATTAAAAATCTCCGGCCAGGTGCAAAGAACGAAGATTTCCGCCTCCGGATGCAGTTCTTCGGATAAATACTTCAAGGCTGGTTCTGCGCAAACCTGGTCTCCCAGGCCGCCGCCAACTTCGATAAAGACGCAAGGCCGGTATTTATAGGCTGGCGCGTCGTTCTTCCATCGTTCGCTGTCCTTGTCAATCACTATAACGGTCGCTTTCGGGTTATTCATGCCCGCATAGTGAACGATGTAGGAGTCCAGGCGGGAGATCCCCAGCCACTTATTCATAAGGCTCATTCGGTTAAGTTGCCAGGGAAGTTCATGGACGGGAACCTTCCGGGAAATAATCCGATGATTCAAATAGGTTTGCTCACCGAAAGGGTATTTGAGGGGCTTCACTGGCCCCTCGGGAAGGTTGAAAACGTGCCGGTGATATCGGGAGACTACCATCACGCCGGTGTTATAGTAAGTGTACCCGTCCCAATCGGGCAGGTCTCCCATTTTGATCTTGGCGTCATGCAAGACCATGGCCCGAGGAGTGAACTCTCCCTCATTGAAAAGACCCATCTTATCTTCAGGCACAATCTCAAACAGGTTCGGGCAATCCGGCCGGATAATCAGGTCTACATCTAAGTAAATCAACCGCCGATATTTCTTGTGCAACCAATGACTTATTGACAGTTTCAGCCAATGCGCAGAAGGATAAAGCGGCATCTGCTCATAACGGATGATCTTCTTTGAAACCGCCGATTCAAAAATGGGCCTCTGCACGACGGGGATCTCCGTCATTTTGACCAGATCGGCGCCCAGGCGATCCGCGTAGGCCTCAAAGTAAGGCTTCGTCTTCTCCCAGATCAATTCAGCCCCGGGCCCCACAACAATCGTCATTATGGCTAAATCGTTTTGTTTCATGTGACCAAAGGAAGAAAAATGTCCACTTCTCCTTTACTTATTTCTCTGTATGTCCGTTCAAAGGTCTCTTTGGGAGACCAGGAGACATAGCCGTCCTCATAGCGGACTTTATACCCCTCACGGTTTTCTTTTCCTTCTCGCCATGCCGATTCGGTATTAAGATACGGCGCATTAAATATCGCCCTTTTTACAGTCCATTCCTTTTCGCTCATAGGCTCCGCCGCAATGATCTTAGTTCCGATGTAAATCTTTTCCATGACTAACCTCCTTTTATAAATACTTTCTATTGTTTAGTAATTTGTTCCCACCAAGCGAAAGGCCCCCATGTCCGTTTTCGAAAACGCTCCTCCTTGATTGGTGTTTCCCGCGTGAGGACCTTCAAGCCAAATGAATCCACACTCGGAGTAAATCGGAGTTCGCGCTTTACAGTTGTCTGTAAAATGTCATTTCCAGGCAAGGTCTTCTCACAGATGAATGTGTCTGTAAAATGTGTCTCCGAAAGATAAGCCTTTTTCATGATCAACCTCCTTTTTTTAGAAAGAATCCCCAATATTCATCAGGACCCACCATTGTTTGAAGCTTCATAGGGTAGAATTTTATAATCTCGAATCCTGCCCGAGCGAAAAGGCTTTTCCACATCGAATAAGGGAAAAGGGTATAATGGTTCTTGTTGTCTTGATGATGGCAGCCCGTGTCCGCTGTGGGGACCTCAACGAAGAGGAGTCCATCCTTTTTAAGTACCCGCTGAAATTCCCAAAGCGTAAAATAAGGGAAAATCGAATGCTCCAGACAATGCCGGCACCAGATCAGGTCGAACCAATGCGCCGGAAACTCCAGGAAGGATTGGTCCATAAATTCAACCTGGAAGTCTTTTTGGAAACACACGTCAAAATCTTCCTGATTGATTGTTATACCGATCGCGTTAAAGCCCTTTTCCCGGAAGACCTCCAGGGCAACTCCCTGGCCACATCCCACGTCTAAAATAACCGATTCCTTGTTGAGATCCTTTATTTTCAACGTTTCCTCGATCATCGATTTAGTCAGGGATTCGTGAATTTGCGATGGATGCTCGGGATAAGTTTCCCCTTGAATCCTGGTCAGGAAATTCTCGAAGTGCTCAATTTGGGCAAAAGAAAGTTTCATTTAGTTATATTCGCATTTTTGGTCGCTGCCGGGTAAGAGGCATCCCATGATACTTCATTAGATGGTCCGCTCTCATTTGCGGACGTATCAAAAGCAGTTACCACAAAAAGATACGTTCCTGGTCCCAGACTCAGGTTTAAAAGATCATACGTTGGAGTCGAAGAGACGGCCACTTGAACGCGGTTTGTGTCTAAATAGGTGCCGGTCGGCGTTTTCCAATAGGCATAATAACCGGCGAGATCGCTTTCGGAATTGGCATCCCAGGTCAAAATATGTAGTTCTACCTTCGGCCCCATGGCGCAGGCCGTCATGGGTAAGAAGAGCACTACAGAAACGGCAACGGCAAAAATAAGACCCACGCTTATTTTGCTTATAGGAGATTGTCTAAGATGATTCAGGAGTCCTATGATCGCCCCACCCAGGGCAACGATCCAAAGCTTCCCAAGTTCTGAGAAAAGCTCGCCCGTTGTCTTGGGTATGACGAAAAAGGAAACTCCCGCCAGGGCAATTCCATTAAGAATTGAGTCGACCAAAGAGTAAAGCCATTGTTTCCAGGTCATAAAGAACCTTCCTTTCCGATAATTTCTAATGGCCCATATAACCCTGAATTTTTCATTCTCAAGGAATACAAAACCCAAGGATCTTCAATGTTATGTATAGCATTTTCATTTTTGGCAAATTCATGAGCAACGTTATATCCTTTTTCCCAGGCATTCCAACATTTCAAATGCCAAGAGGAGTTTGCTCCAGTCTTTTGAAAAAACCAAATTCTTGATTCACAACATACACACTTTTGCATTTTCCACCTCCGTTTAAAATATTATCCCCTTTGGTTTAACTTTTACCTGCCTGAATCCTGCGTTGCTCTTGCTTACGTTCCCGGCTTTGGCGAAAGCGTTGCGGAGTTGAATGCGATTGTCTTTCGTCATATCCCGGAAATTCTCCTTCCGCTTCCTGCGGGCGTTCTCTTGCTCGGTCAGGTATTCGCTCATCTTGCCCATGCGCATAAATTTCTCACGATAGTCTTCCCGGGCAAGATCGGACGCCTTCAATTTCGCAATATCCCGTTGGTCAGGATGCCGGAAGCCGCCCCCGGGATCCCGGATGCTCATAATCGGGACGGCGCCGCCCTGGGCTCGCTCATAGGTGACCACAAAAAACTCCCCATTGAATCGGCATCCGAGGCACTTGTCGGTCCGCTTTAACTCATTCGTAAAGGCCGGATCTGGCTTGTAATCGATCATTTTCCTGCCTCCACGACGGCCCTCATCATCTTAAACATGGCCTTTTCTGTAATTTTGTTTTGTTTGGCCATTTCGTTCATCCATCTTTCCCTGCGTTTATGCTGCCAAGTTGTGCGTTCTTGCTGCCTGATTTTAAATTGATTTTCCAGTTCTTTTTCAAAGACTTTAAACGCTTTTATGGCCCGCTTCATTTCAATTCACCCCTGGCGGCATTTTGTTCGTTACCATGATGTTTTTCTGCGGCAACGCAATCACTTGGAAACTCGGCCCATGAATCGAGGAAAAGGTTACTCTCACGTCAAAAACACACCCATACTTTTTAAGCACTTCAATGATCTCCTGCATGCACTGAGTTCCGATCTGCACGTCTGTCTGGTCCATGACCTACCTCCTTTAAAAATTTTATCCCCGTTTCTTTGGCTTCCCCGGCTTGTCTGGTCCTTCTGGTTTGCTCTCGGGGGGTTCCTGCTCGGGCGG
>Ga0180007_10003167_pt1 | contig 18624 bp, 21 predicted proteins | sample MM_PC_MetaG_FD_121122 | JGI IMG/M metagenome (GOLD analysis project Ga0180007, IMG submission 121122) | Groundwater microbial communities from the Aspo Hard Rock Laboratory (HRL) deep subsurface site, Sweden - MM_PC_MetaG | ecosystem: Environmental > Aquatic > Deep subsurface > Groundwater... | reverse complement strand
CTCTTTCTCCCAAAAACCACTTGACCTTCCATATTCATCGCCTACAATTCATTAGCTCTCTCCCAATTTCTGCTTTTAGCGGGACGGGAGGCGAGATTCCTTTGTCCCAGAAATATATTCAAGTCGGCTTCTGCCTTCTAAAAATATTCTGGGCAGGAGTGCGTTTTTAAAAAGATCTTTCACATCATCGCAGAGTAGAGAAGCTTAAATCCTTCGGATTAACAATCAACACGCCCTTCGGGCTCTCAACAGTCGACACGCTTCGCTTTCAACGGCGCTGTCGATAGTCGATTGTCGAATGTCGATTGTCATCCGTAAGGATAGTAAACCTCGTAATAAAATTAATAACCTTTGACCTATAGTTAGGTTAAATCTCTGAAATTTTTCAGTCGATTGTCGATAGTCGATAGTCGATTGTTATCTTAAAGAGTTTGATCCTGGCTCAGAGTGAACGCTAGCGGTGCGCCTAACACATGCAAGTCGAACGCCCCGCACCCTTTCTGTGTGTAATAAATAATGATATCGAAATTATTCGATAACAGTGTCAAAAGACGCACAAAAAGGGTGCGGGGAGTGGCGAACGGCTGAATAACACGTTGGAACCTGCCCCGAACTCAGGGATAATCTACCGAAAGGTGGACTAATACCGGATGGTCTCGGTTCCTCTTTGTGCTTGAAATTAAGGACTATGTCGCAATTAGAGCGACAGGGAAATTGAAAATTGTAAATGGTAAATGGAAAATTGAGTCTCCATTAGAGACTCAAAGTCGGAGTCACTTTAGTATTTTCCATTTTCCACTTTCCATTTTCCATTCCCCCAATCCGAGCATAAGGAGGAATCGAGTAAAGATTTATCGGTTCGGGAGGGGCCTGCGGCCTATCAGTTTGTTGGTAAGGTAAAAGCTTACCAAGACTATGACGGGTAACTGGTCTGAGAGGACGACCAGTCAGAATGGGACTGAGACACGGCCCATACTCCTACGGGAGGCAGCAGTGAGGAATCTTCCGCAATGGGGGAAACCCTGACGGAGCGACACCGCGTGAAGGATGACACCCCTTGGGGCGTAAACTTCTGTTCTGAGGGACGAAATTTTTGACGGTACCTCAGGAGAAAGCACCGGCTAATTCCGTGCCAGCAGCCGCGGTAATACGGAAGGTGCAAGCGTTACTCGGAATAACTGGGCGTAAAGCGTCCGCAGGTGATTTGATAAGTCTGGCGTAAAAGCACTTAGCTCAACTGAGTGTACGTGCCGGGAACTATCAAAATTGAGTCATTCAGAGGCAGCTGGAATGCCGTGTGTAGGGGTAATATCCGTTGATCCATGGTAGAACGCCAAAAGCGAAGGCAAGATGCTGGGAATGTACTGACACTCAGGGACGAAAGCGTGGGGAGCGAACGGGATTAGATACCCCGGTAGTCCACGCCCTAAACTATGTGTGCTCGGTGTGGGGACGTTCAATCTGTCCCCGTGCCTCAGCTAACGCGGTAAGCACACCGCCTGGGGAGTACGATCGCAAGATTAAAACTCAAAGGAATAGACGGGGACCCACACAAGCGGTGGAGCATGGGGTTTAATTCGATAATAAGCGGAGCACCTCACCCAGGTTTGACATCCTAAGAACGTTCCAGAAATGGAACAGTGCCGCAAGGAACTTAGAGACAGGTGGTGCACGGTCGTCGTCAGCTCGTGCTTTGAAGTGTACTGTTAAGTCAGCGAACGAGCGCAACCCTCATCCTATGTTGTTTTTTCATAGGAGACTGCCGCCTCCAAGGCGGAGGAAGGTGAGGATGACGTCAGATCTGCGTGTCCCTTATGCCTGGGGCAACACCCGTGCTACAATGGCCGGTACAGAGGGCAGCGAACCCGCGAGGGGGAGCAAATCCCAAAAAACCGGTCTCAGTTCGGATTGAAGTCTGCAACTCGACTTTATGAAGTTGGAATCGCTAGTAACCGTGAATCAGCTACGTCACGGTGAATATGTTCCTGGGTCTTGTACTCACTGTTAAAAAGCGCTCGGCAGCGCATAAAACTAGGTGGTTAAAATCCACCCCTCCTTTCATACCCGTAAAGGAGCGTAGCTCAAGGACAGTCCTGTTAGCCGGCCATAGCCCGAAGGGCGACGGCTGGTATCTGCGAAGATCAGGGCGAAGGGTCCGATATGCAAATTGCAGCCAATATTAAAAGACCGATCGACCTATAATCGCGGTGGGGTATAGGGAAGATCATTTCCCAAGGTCTAATATTGGATGTAAGGAATAGTTTTATACGTAACCCGAGGAGATCTTGTCAGCCATTGGCAGACAAGAAGTCAGCTGGATCGTAGTACTGAATTGGTGTAATATTGTACACCTAATCAGGAAGGATCCTCTCCTATGCATCTCACTCCAGACTATATTGCCGGCTTGGTTGACGGAGAAGGTAGTTTTACCTTCCGAGTCAATACAAATCCGAGTCGTCGCAATAGAGTTGAACCAAGGTTCTACCTTAAATTAAAAGCAGAAGACAAAGATCTCCTTGATGCACTCAAAGATTTCTTTAATTGCGGCAAGGTCTACATACAACGCGACCGAAGACCGCGACATTCTCTGTGTTATAGATTTGAGGTATGGAACAAGACGGACCTTATTGAAATAATTATTCCGTTCTTTAAAAAGAATTCTCTTCGATCACCATCGAGGATTCGTGACTTTAATATCTTCTGTAAGGCAATGAGGATCATTGCGAGAAGTGATCATCGTACCGAAAAAGGACTGAATGAATTGATTTCACTTAAGAAAATGATGCATTGAGAGCTCGCTGGATGCGGGAAATCCGCACGTCCAGTGGGAACGTGAACGCAAAGTCGTATCACATTCCGCCCGTCAAGTCATGAAAGGCAGGGGCACCCGAAGGACCTTTACCCCGCACCCTTTTTATCTACGTTGTCGCAAGACTCCGGTAGAAAGGGTGCGGGGGGGGTACCACGGTGAAACTGCTGATTGGGACTAAGTCGTGAAGAAAGTTGCGACCCTTTAGGAGTAATCCTTTAGGAAAAACTTGGCTATATGCTGGAATACCTGTTTGAATCTGAAGGTACTTGTGGTGTACAATGATACACTCATGAGTGACAATCCTATCAGTGCAGACAATCAGCAGGGAAGTCTCCCACATACACGGGATGACCCCTCAGAGACTACACGCCGAGCCCTTCGTGACATTTGACTTTCGATCTTTGACATTTGACTCTCTGTTAATTGTCAATTGTTAACTGTCAATTGTCCATCATGAAGGTGATGATATAGTCCATACCTTATAGCGATATAGGGAACCATATGAACAAGGTATCCGTAGGAGAACCTGCGGATGGAACACTTCCTTACCAGGGAAATACCGCTTGTTGACTATCAACTATCAACAATCGACCAACCTTCGCCTCTTGGCTACGGTCGGCAGGCACGCTACGCTCTCAACGGTGTAGTCGAATGTCGATTGTCGAATGTCGATTGTCACACAAGCGTCGTGCATGCTCTAGTCGATAACTAATAGTCTATCGATGATAGACAAACTAACATGCAATGATTGCTCAGGAGTTATCTCCCGCCCGCAAGGCGCGGGACCTGAGAGCGTCTCTACTCTGCGATGGTGTGATTTTTGACAATCAACTTTCGACAATCGACACGCTACGCTTTCAACAGCGCTGTCGAAAGTCGATTGCCAATTCGAAGTCACCATTAATCTACTTTTGCGCTAACTTAAGGGCTTTTTTAGATGCCGTGTAATCTTGCTTTATTTATATATAGTGGTCTCTTTATGGATAGAATGAGACATGTTAGCTCACCGGATAAAACAGATGCAGGAAAAATAGATCGGGTTGCACAGAGAATCTGTAATAATGTTCAGAATAATATGTTCCATGGAAGAGGTCGTATCACCGATATAATCGTTTGTGTCCACCTCCCGATAGAATAATGGGGTACACCAGACACTGCAGAGTTGATGTCAGATTAGTTATTGCAAAAGTTGTTCTACCGCCTACAAATAATAATCAATCTTTATCAAAGAAGATGGATATATCGTTTCAATTAGATGAAGAAAGGGAATCCAAATCATGGGAATTAAATTAAACAAGAATCCAAAAATCCCTCTCTGATTATCCCCCTCGCCTCCTCCTGACCAATCCCCCTCGAAGAAAAATAAAACAAATCTTCCGGATTAATATTTCTTACACTCGCACTGTGACTCGCCTTAACATCATCATTTTTAATTTCCATCGCAGGAATCAGATCGACTTTTGCCCCATCATCCAAAATCAATACTTCCTCTGCTAACGCGACATTCGACATTCGACATTCGACTCCCACTCCAATAAAGCCCTTGCATACTACTTCAGCAAAATCCTCCGCAACTCCCTTTAATACAACCTCGCTTGACCCACTCGGAGCATTAAACACATTCCTAACTCCTATTCTCTGCTTCTGATCATCCACCGCATGAAACACCCACTCAACATTACTCACTGAATTCTTTCCATTAACTTCGGACACAATCTCATGATCACAATTACCTTTTGTAAATATCCTGCACTGAAATGCAGAACTTTTTCCAATACAAACTTTCTGACTGATGTGAGCCTTCGATGAACGGTCAGTTGTGAATCTAAAACTAAGTCCACTTGAATCTTCAAGGTTAATATTAATATTTAATGATTCAGTTTTCTTAAGCTCAGCGTGAATCTCTGCATTAATTCCACTGCTAACTTTGATATTTAGATTTCCGTCTAATTTATCACAATCAATGTAAATCGGCGCTTCAGACGGTTTATCTAAACAGATGGTGCCTGTGGAATTTTCTTGAGAAGTTAATACGGTCATGTTTAGTTTGATAGTATACTGGAATTCTGATGGAACAAACTGAACAAGCTAGGGTTTTTGTAATCGACGACGATCAGCTGAATGATATTTTAGAACAGGGGGATGTGCCCTTTGAACATATTACTGACTATGACAGGTGGCGAGAAGTAATGCCCTACAGTTTAGATGTGGTCGTGAACACAAACGGAAAAAATGCTTCGAGGGGTATAAACCCCATTGTATGCATAGATGATTATCATGAATTTGTTCGTAGAGTATTTGAATCAAATGAGCCCCCTTACCCACTCCAAAAAGGGGAAATATGGCAACCATCCGCAATACATGATGTTGATACAGAAATACCTGACAGAACTGATAAAAGGCTAATTAGAATGCTTAGAGGATTCAGAAAAAGAAACAGGCAGATCATCAATGCGCGCCGAAACCGAGTTAGTCATATTGTCGGACCGGAAAAGCTTAATCAAGCTGTTTCGCATACGCTCACAAAAAAAACTGAGGAAGCAGAAAAGGCAGTAAAAGAAGGTCTTACAATTCGATATTCAGGAAAATGTGACAGATACCTTGAGCATCACATATTTAGTGTAGAAAAATAGCCCTTTCCGCTTATCTTAGCCAAAATCAGCCCCTTGTATTATTCCTAATTGCTTGTATACTTTATTTCACATTTTCCACTACTTATGTACGACTTGAGACACTCAATGGACTTATCCGAAACCACAGAAGTGGAGCATGCTATTAACATGGCACAGACCAGAGTTAATGAATTAAAGGCTTCCTTCCCCAATGTAGATTCGGACTTGCTTCAGGGTGCAATTCATAATCAACAACAACGTATGTTCGAATTGGATAGAGACGAGTTTTCTGGTGATCCAAGAAGGATAGCAGAAGCAATTATTATTCAAGGCGCGAATATAACAGCGAAAAGAGCACAAGATATTCTTTTAGAATTATCAGTTTAATCATGCCCGAACAACTTCCATCAGATAACAACGATGAAGCTAAGACCTTGACCCCTGAACGACAAGAGCGTTTGAGTAGAATACTTGATACCATGCTGGGACAATATAGAAGAGGTGGTGGTATGGGATTACTTACAGGACTAACTGATGAAGCCAGAGCCAATGATCTTAAGCAACTTAAGAAATCTGATTTACCTGAAAATATAGTCAGAGCACTTCCCAATTTCCGCAAAATAGAATTAGAGCGCGCACAAAATGGCAACGGTCGTGTAAGGAGTGAAATAGATTGTAGGTCTGCTCAGATATTTATTGACCAAAACTGGAGAAAATCTGCTTAAGATTTCTTTAACAAAATAGAATATTTGAGCATATTTGTTTTAGTTGTCTTTTTATTGTATAATAATATTATGGAAGAAGGTTTCCTCCCCTTCGAAACACAAATAGGTAAAACGGCTTCAGGCGAGAACGGTGATATTGAATTAAGAAAAAATCTTTTGGATCTTCCAGTTATCAATGAGGCGGGGAAAGCTGCACTCGAACTAAGTGATGAAGCCTTAAAAGAATTGGACAGACTTCTGGATATGGAGGGCTGTGGAATTTTGGATGTTGCCAGACTTAAATCAGATTACTACGAAACAGAGATCTCCCAAGCAATACAATTAATAAACCAATTTGGAACCGGTGCTGTTGATGAAATCAGGAGGAGCTATGCTAAACAGATTGCTGACCTGGCGGCTTAGATAAATGTTCTTCTACTTGTTTTGCTCTTTGAATCATAGTGTCAAGAACTTTTAATAGATCGGTGGCAGGTAATTCCAACAACTTTTGTTGTCTGCCTTTAATAAATGACTGGATTAGCGGACTGTTTGTCCCATTTCTTAATACATCATTCAAAGCATCCCGTATCAGATAGCTTGTTCTCACTACACTATCATCAGACTGAATTTGTGCTTCTATTGTCTGCCTAAATGTAATAAGGTCTTCTGAGGAAAATGACATAATGAGGTGGAAGATTAGCGGGTTGATTGACTAAATTCAATATATATAGAGATAAAATTCCAAATTTCAGAAACCAAATTCGCAATGAAATTGAATAAAATAATTTCCAAAAATCTAAAGATTTCTATTGTCTCTTCGGAGCTTTGAAATTTTGAAATTTGGATTCTTATTGTGAATTTGCGAATTTGGAATTTTTCACCCAACACCCCCCTCCATCTCCAATTCAATCAGCCTATTCATCTCCACGGCGTATTCCAGAGGCAATAAACGAACAATCGGCTCCATAAACCCATTTACAATCATTGCCTTTGCCTCTTCTTCGCTAAGCCCCCGTGAAGTTAAGTAAAAAAGATCTTCGTCGGAGAGCTTCCCCACTTTTGCCTCGTGTGTAATGGTTACATCGGAGTTTCTGATCTTTAAATCCGGTATAGTATCCGTTCGACTCTGCGAATCCAGAAGTAATGCATCGCAATCAACACTGACTGTGCAGTCATGAGCATCCTCAGTGACCTTTACAAGTCCACGATACGCACTTACTCCACCTGCTTTGCTAACCGACTTGGAAACAACCTTGCTGGAAGTGTGTGGAGCCAAATGGATCACCTTCGCACCAACATCTTGCCACTGATTCTCTCCTGCAAATGCAACGCCAAAGTGATCTGACCGTGCCCCCTCCCCTGCAAGCACACTGCAAGGGTAAAGCATTGTAACTCCTGCACCTAAGTTCCCTCCAACCCACTGAATCAGTGCATCTTTTTCTACGATCGCACGCTTTGTATTTAGATTGAAAGTATCTTTGCTCCAGTTTTCTACGGAAGAGTATCTAACGCGTGATCCTGCCTTTGCATATATCTCTACACAACCTGCATGCAAACCTTGCCGACCGTACTTAGGCGCGGAACAACCTTCTATGTAATGCACATCCGCACCTTCATCAACAATGATTAACGTATGTTCAAACTGTCCCATGTTTGGAGCATTCATCCAAAAGTAAGCCTGTAGCGGTTCTGTAATTACAACTCCTTTTGGAACATAGAGGAAAGTTCCACCTGACCAAACTGCTCCGTGAAGAGCCGCGAACTTGTGATCTGTATTTGGAACGCACTTCATAAAATATTCTTTTACCAAGTCCGGATGCTCATGCACAGCCTGATCCATGTTTATAAATATTACTCCTGCCTTCTCCCATTCTTCGTGAAGAGAGTGGTAGATGATATCACTTTCGTATTGTGCACCAACCCCCGCCAGCCACTTGTATTCAGCTTCCGGAATTCCAAGTTTGTCATAAACTTTTCTGATGTCATCGGGAATCTTCCCCCAGTCATCTGTCTCTTCTATTCCCGTCGGAGCATAGTAAGTTATTTCATCTAAATTCAATCCCGAAAGATCCGGACCCCAGCTTGGCATATCCATTAATTGATATTTTTTGAATGAGTCGAGCCTAGATTTAAGCATCCACTCAGGTTCATTCTTATCAGATGATATCCGGTCTATAAGATCGGTTGAGAGACCAGAGGAATAATTGATGACTGGAGCAAGTGGCATGCAATAGTACCGTAGCGGAAGATCTCTATCTTCCGCTACGAGATTTGCTGCAATTATTTACACCACATGTCCTATTAATTGCCATTTCGACAATTTTCAAGCGCAGTCTTAGCAGCTCTAAATTCGTCGATTCTGATTTGCAGAGTCGCGTTGGCGCTCTGCATATCACTATTCACACCCCAACAAGATGGCCACCACCAAAAGCTGCAATCTTCATAATGCATTTGAGCTCCCAAGGCATAAGTCTCGGCAATATCCATTACTAGTCTTGCCTGCTCAAATGCCATTTCTTCAGTAGAACAATCCGGTGCATGAGGAGCGCCAACTTCGCCGGTACAATCAGGACAACCCGGACAATTATTACATGGCAAAGGTGGAGGTGGCGGATTATTCATCGGAACCTCTTCTTCCTGTGGTGGATTATTTGTAAGAGCATTAATTTCTTGTTGGTATTGTATTATGTTATCTCCAATGCCCGCTTGGGCATCCTCCTCCATATTATCCTGCATATCATCTTCTATATACGCATCAAATGGCCCCTCTTCAACAGGATAATCATACACTGGCATATCATTCATCATCCCATCGTCCACTGGCATACCTTCATACATATTATCATCCATTGGCATACCAATATCATTTATCATATTATCAAACATAATATTCATATAATCATTCTCGATACTCGACCTAAGCCCTCCGTAATATCCTGCCAATGAAAATAAAAGAGATGTAACAAATATGCCAATTGCAATTCCAATAATCAATGAACGCTTTTGAAATTTTTGCTGTTTTTTTGCCATAGAATTTATGGGAAGAGGTATAAAATGCTTATTAACTGTCAATATAGCATAATTGATTCATTAATATCAAGATTTCTTCGGCAATGCTCTTAAAACCAAATATGCAAAAATATAACAAAGTATGGCAATTAAAATAGTAAACCTATACCCAAAGTGAATTCCCAAATACAAAGCCAGAACCACTGCAAATGCTCCTGCTACACTATTAATTGCAAAGTAATACGGTATGTAAGTATTCAGTCCGGCTTTTTTTGCTGCATTTAGACCTCGAGGGAAATAAGCTCCCATCAAATAGCCTGTTGAAGCAATAAGAATAACGGATACTGTAACATTAAAAAAATAGGAGGTGTTTATATTTAGAAACAGATCCGGTGCAACGATTGCAAATAGTGCTGTAGGAATCAGCAATAATGTTACAAATGCCAAAGAAGTATTTTGTAATTTTGCCCCGCCAATCCCCGAACTAATAAGAAGCAACCCCAGCACAAATACAAAAGATGACGAAGAACCGATAAATACATTTTGATAATTAAGCATCAAAATGATTTCAATAAGAAAGTATCCCACGCCTATTAAAACATTGAAGGCATTTAACGCATTGGAATGCAAAATATTCACCTTTGATTTTCTTGAAATTATAAATGTGAATAAACCCCATAATAAAAGTGTAACTATGCCGGAGATGATAACCGCGTTGATAACAGGCTCAAATTTACGATGCACAATCCCGACAAACGGTCTGTTATTGGTTACTATTGCAGAATTAAATCCTTCCTGTTCAAGGGAACCAAAGTCTCCGCTTTCGATCATGCTGAATATTTTTTCAAATTCTTTTTGCCCGCTTTTCCCATTTGCATATGCAAGCCTTGCCAACCAATTTCTGCTGTGCCGCTCCTCTATCATTCCATCAAGAACATTGAATACCGATTCTCTAAACTCTCCCCTAAGAGGCTCTTTGGTTACTATCAAACTGATGTAATGATTTGGATTAATTTCATAGTCTTCATGCTTAACGATGCTGGACATCCACTCCCAGACAACAAAGTGCTCACTTGGATTTTCTGCACCTCTCTGTTTAAGAGTTTGCCAGAGAGTATTCAGCATTCTGATCATCCCTAACTCACCATCTCTGTTGGAAACCTGTTCTTCCATAAGCAAATAACCCTTATCCGATAAGCGATCGAAAAACAAATCGTATGTTTGATTGGTATGAAGATAGTCCGGAGCACCGGGAATAGAAATAGACTTCGATGCATGTGTATTGATCATTGTAATGATATCGAACTTTTTTTTAACCGACTTAAGTACCGAAATTCCATTGCCAAGATTCGGATTCAAATTTTCATAAGCTCTTCCGCTTTCCTCATAAAAATCTTCCTGCATGATTTTAATTACATTCGGATTAAGTTCCACGGTATATATATTTTCCGGAGGCGTTATTGTTTTAAGGGGCTTAATAATTCCTTGCGCAGAAGAACCTATTACAAAAACTTTTGGTTCTTTTACCGGACCATGTAATACCCTTATATCCTTAGTTAATACTTTTTCGCCTTTTTCCGGACGGTAACCAACCGATTTGCTGTTTTCGAAATGATCATTCCCAAAGCCGTTATATGCAACAAGATACGAAGAACCACGATCAAACAGATCTATTCGTCCCGCAAGAGAGTCGTAACTTTTGACCAACATTTCCGGCTTATAATTTGAAAACATAAACAATTTCCTTGTATTTAAACCAGCATCTCTATTGATAATTCTAAAAAGATTTAATGAATCGTTTTTTATTTGAATAACCAATAACGCACAACTCGAAATTGCAATACATAAAAGGGATACATATATAAACTTCATTGTTTTTGGTGCAAGTTTCTTAAGACTTAGAAGCCCCGCAACGGAAACAACTAAAATTAATAAAAGATAAATCTCCTCAGTAATAAATAAATCAAAAAATTTTACTGTAAAAATAACACCTAAGCCTGCGCCAATCATATCAAACAGATATACCGACTTAACCTGTTCATCGGTGAACATACGCATGATAAATGCGACAGGAAAGATAAAACAAAGCGGTATTACCAGCGCTAAAACCCATATCTTTGGATAAAAGACAACAAAGACTGCGGTAATAAATAAAGACACCACCATACCAAGGCAGCAAACTGAGAATAAATCTTTTACTTTTAGTTTTATTTTAGGAACAACCAAGGCTCCAGCCGCTATGCCAAGCATAACTAAGCTGATTGCCAAGGTGGCAACGTAAAAATTGTGTATGTAATTTAATACATGAAACAATAATGTTTCTGTAAGCAGAATACATGCTGCCAAAAACGTAACCTTAAATAAATTGTTATCTTGTACAAACAACATGTATTGAAGCATAGCGTATAACCTTACTATATCGAAAACAAGCTGCCGTATTCCGTAACGAAAAGGCGTCAGAAAATTGGATCAGGGATCAATGCCCAATGTTGTGGAAAAAATAGTAAACCGAGTTATAAATCATCTTTTGTTGCCATCTCAGATCTAATTGTCTTTAAATCACCTTTTGTTGCCGGCGAAGTATCATCGTCTTTTTTCATTGGGAGGCGAAGTGTACAAGACAACCAAGGTGTACACAAAGACACCATGTTGAAATATTATCTAATTTGTGTTCCGGATAACCAAAAAGCCATTAAGTTTGTTGATAATTAAACCCAAAAAGTACAGACTAAAGCCTCATAACCGTATATTGTCAAAATCTCCCTTTTATGCTATAATTAGCTAAATAATGAACTATGAAATACCCCCTGCGCCGGCCCCTCAGGCGCCTTCTAAGCAGAAACTGCTAAAGCGTGTTTATGGCTTTTTTATACTAAAAGCTCTGCTTTTTGCCAAAAAAAGGTGGAAACTGCTGATAATTCTGACAGTAATACTCCTCCCCTTCCTGATTCTCTTCTGGTGGCTTTTTTCACCTGATGAACCGGAGGTCATATTGGCTACTGCTAAACGTGGAGATTTGGTTCAGACTGTGGAGGCAGTGGGGACAGTGATTTCTGAAAAAGATTTGAAGCTCAGATTCCCCATTACAGGTGTTGTTGGCAAAGTATTGGTGGAAGAAGGCGACAAAGTTACCAAAGGCCAGGAGCTAGCGAACTTAAGGAATGATGCCTTGCACGCCGACGTGAGTGCAGCATCTGCAAATCTGGCGTCAAAGAACGCCGCACTTAATGAGCTTAAGGAAGGAACTCGTCCTGAAGATATTTTGATAGCAGAAGCAGGAGTAGAGAATAAGCGTGCTGCACTTGAGTCTGCTTATGCAGCTCTTACAGGTGCCGAAGATAAATTAAAGAAAGCTGAATCCAAACTTGTAGTATTACTTAAAGAGGCTGAAACAAGTTTGGCCGGTTACGTTGACTCAGCACATAGCGAAAGTTCTGAACAGCTTGATGCCGTTCAGTCAGCTATAAGAAAACTTGAAGATATTTTTCTTGATAACCCATTTCGAAGAGCTGCAACCTTCCGCGAAGATACAAAATTCAGAAATCTGGAACTGGAACAAAGAAGGGTCTTGATGGAGATTGAATCTTTAACTATTTCCATAGGATCAAACTTTAAAGATTACAAACAAGCACTGGAAAAGCTCCAGCAAGTCAGAAATGCGGCATCTAATGCTGCTTCATTGGCTAACCGTACATATTCGTTTGTTGCCAACCTTCCTTTGTATCAAAACTGGGACACCGGTGATCGCGAGAATCACAAAACAACTGCCGCAACACAAAGCAGCTCTGCCCAAGCTGCTCTTGCTTCCATAGACTCAACTATTAAGAGTATACGAGATGCTTCTGCAAATTTTGATACCAAGATAGCAACAGAAGAATCTACGGTTGCAGCTGCACTGAGTACAAAGGAAACTTCCACCGCCGATATTCAGTCATATGAAGCTTCACTTAGGGGGGAAGAAGCGGAACTCGCCAAAAAGAAAGCAGGTGCAAGACAAACGGAAATTGATGCATCTAAAGCAAATGTAAATCAAGCCTATGCAGAACTACAACGAGCTAAGGCAAAACTTGAAGATACCATTCTTCGCGCTCCGATTGATGGAACGATTACAAAGGTGAATCTGAAGGAAGGAGAATTTACCGGCGGACTGGATCTGGAGGAATATTCCTTCAGTATGCTTGGCGCTTCACCCTATAGAATAGAAATGTTTGTAGCTGAAATTGACATTCCAAAAGTTGCACTAAGCCAAACCGGTTCTATTGATCTTGACGCATTTCCGAATGAAGAATTTGAAATTTATGTAAGCGAGATTGATCCAACAGCAACTAACAGGGATGGAGTATCAAAATATCGTGTAAAACTCGATTTTTCTGAACAAGACGATCGTCTTAAAATCGGAATGACAGGAGATAGCGAGATTTACACAGACTTCAGAGAGGATGTTGTATACATTCCGGGTCGTGCGGTATTTATGAACGAAGAAGGCAAAGATATTGTCAGATTTATGGACGGCAATGAAGTGGTTGAACGGGAGATTAAAATTGGAATGGAAGGGGAAGGCGGAGATGTGGAGGTGATTGATGGGGTGGAGGATGGGGAGATGATTATTCTGCTAATTAAAGACTAATGATCACCCTTCATGATGTTATTGATAGAGGCACGATTCGGAATCCGGAATCCGGAATCCGATTATCGATTTTTAAGTCACTCAAGCCTTACAAAAACACAGGAGTAATATCAACATTACCGATACATAACGGATTCCGGATTCCGGATTCCGAATCTCAAGCACTATAATCAACATCAAATGTCCTCACAAAACAATCCCACCAACGGCTTCAACGGCGAAGACTCCCCCCTCATTCAAACCAAAAACCTATACAAATCATATTTTAATGAAGGTCTGGAAACCAAAGTTCTTTTTGATATTAATCTGACAATTAACAAAGGTGAGTTTGTAGCAATCATGGGGCCATCGGGCTCTGGCAAATCAACTTTGATGCATATACTTGGGTTTCTGGATAATCACACAGAAGGAGAATATGAGTTCCATGGAAAAGCAGCGCGGACAATGGACGAAGATATGCTTGCAAAAGTAAGGGCTACCAGAGTCAGCTTTGTTTTTCAGGCATTTAATCTGTTGCCCAGAGCTTCGATTTATCAGAATGTGATGTTGCCTTTGATATATCATCCAATAATTCCTGCAGAGGAACGTGACTCACGCGTAAATAAGGCTATTGAATCTGTTGACCTTACAGATCGTACGAATTTTTTAAGCAATCAGCTTTCCGGAGGACAAAAACAACGTGTTGCAATAGCAAGAGCACTTGTAACTGAACCTGAATTGATATTTGCAGATGAGCCAACAGGCAACTTAGACTCTGCCTCCGGCATACAAGTAATGAAAGTTCTTCAGGATCTGCATGATTCGGGACATACGATCATCCTTGTTACTCATGAACAGAGCACGGCCGAACATGCGGACAGAATTATTGAATTATTTGATGGGAGGATAACGAGGGATACGGAAGAGTTTAAGACGAGGTGGGCGGTAGATGAAGATAAACTCATGAAATAATTGTTCTTTATTGGTTCTTTTGGGGGTCACTGGTCGCTTGTCACTAGTCACTGGCCCCAAAACCACCGGACTAGCGACCAGTGACTAGTGACACTCAACACTCTTACAGCTTACAAAATACAAAAGAAAACCGACCCCCAACTCAATCACCCCCATGCTCCTCTCCGACCTTCTGTCCACCGCCTCCAAAGGCATCACCGTCAACCGGATGCGATCACTCCTAACCATGCTTGGGATAATTATTGGCGTTGGAGCGGTAGTTTTGATGACCGGAGTTGGTAAAAGTGTCGAAGGAGTAATTTTGGGCCAGATCGATTTTATGGGACCACAAACAATGGCGCTTTTCCCGGGGAATGAGGGACCGGAAGGAGGAAACAGTTCCATGCGCCCGGACTTTGACGCAATCACTTTTAGCGATACCGAAGCACTTAAGACACTAACAACAGTAAAATATATTGCTCCCGTGGTTTTTGTTCCGGGAAATGCAGTGTATGGAAGAGAAGAAACTGATCCCCGTATTGCCGGCTCTACTCCTGAATATTATTTGAATCAAAATATAGAAGTTACGGAGGGAAGATTCCACGATCAAAAAGATGAGGAGGCCTCTAACTCCGTTGTGGTAATAGGATCTGATATTGCGGAAGATTTGTTCTTTAATCAATCTGCAGTTGGAAAAAGAATGGAGCTTGCCAATAAAAAGTTCACTGTAATCGGAGTCCTCAAGCCTGTTGGTATGGTATTTTTCCAGAATGTTGACGACAGAATAATAATGCCGCTGTCTACGGCCGTGGCAATGACAGGAAGAACTTACGCCGACATGGTTTCCATGCAGGCAGTTGATGATTTTGATATAGCTTTTGAGGATGTGCGTGCACTTCTTAGACAACGACATGGAATCACTGTTCCGGAAGACGGTTCAACCGATAATGACGACTTCCTTGTAAGATCCGCAGCTCAAGCTGAAGAAATTCTGGGAACAGTATCCATCAGTCTTACGGTATTTATAACATTGATAGCGGGGATTTCGTTGTTTGTCGGTGGAATTGGAATAATGAACATCATGCTTGTGTCGGTTACGGAAAGGACCAGAGAGATAGGATTGCGCAAAGCAATTGGAGCAAAGAGGAAGGATATATTATTGCAGATATTACTTGAATCTGTGTTCCTTACTTTAATCGGAGGGTGCATTGGAATAGTATTGGGTATTGGTCTTGATTTTTTAATTTCCGCAGCTGTTAATAAGGTGCTTAGTGAGTATCAATTCGCAATTAGTATTGGTGCAATATTTCTTGCACTTGCGATGGCAACGGTAACCGGAATTGTATTTGGTGTTTATCCGGCGAAGAAGGCGTCGGAACTTTCTCCTATTGAAGCTTTGAGATATGAATGATTGCATACCAACAGTCACTGGTCACTCGTCACTGGTCACTGGTCGACTAGTGACCAGCGACCAGCGACCAGCGACCCCTAACAGTTCCTCAAATATATATTAACTATGCTTTTGTCCGACACCATCTCCGCGGCAATGGAAGGTCTCAAACGATCCCGTATGAGATCACTCCTAACAACCCTCGGAATCGTAATCGGAGTTGGATCCGTTGTGCTGATGGTTTCCATAGGTGCTAGTTTTGAAAGGTACATTCTAAGTCAGGTAGAAAGCTTTTCCGGTGATACTTTCGAAATCCATGCAAAAGGAATTCAGGATGTAGGTAAAGATGTACTAAGTATTACGTTTGGAGATCTGGAAGCAATAAGTAATCTGACAACTGTAAAAAATATCGCACCTGCAATATTTCTGACTGATCGAGTTAAATATGGAAGAGAAGAAATAGCCCCCTTTGTATTTGGAACAACAAAAGAAATATTTATTAACTGGTCGATGAAACCCGAATACGGAAGATTATTAAATGACGAAGACGACAGAGGGGCCAAAGCTGTGGTTGTTCTGGGTTCTCAGGCTGCTGAAGATCTTTTTACCAATACAAACCCGATCGGAAAACGCCTGACAATAGGTTCGCGTAAATTTACCGTAGTTGGGGTAATGGAAGCGATGGGATCCCCTCTTGCAGCTCAAATGGATTCTATGGTTTATGTTCCATTCTCTGTGGCAAAAGCAATTCAGGGTCGCACAACTTACATTGATTACATAGCGTTGCAATCAATGGGCGGAGACAACGAACTTACAAGACGGGACATTGTATCTTTGCTCCGGCAAAGACATAACATAGACAATCCGGAAGATGATCAGGATAAAGATGACTTCTATGCACGATCTTTTGAGCAGGCAATGGATATTATTGGAACGGTGACAATGAGTATCACTTTATTCCTTGGTTTGATTGCAGGAATATCTTTGCTTGTTGGTGGTGTCGGGATTATGAACATAATGCTTGTGTCTGTAACCGAACGAACAAAAGAGATTGGACTGCGCAAAGCAGTGGGAGCACGAAGGCAAGATATTCTTTTGCAATTTCTGTTGGAAGCAATCGTTCTTACTTTGATAGGAGGTGTTGTGGGAGTAATAGGAGCTCTGGGACTTGGCTACTTGCTTACTATGATCGCTAACAAACTTCTTGGAGGTATTACTTATGCCATTTCTTTACAGGCAATCCTTCTGCCACTTGCAACTGCAATTATTGTGGGGCTTGTCTTTGGAATCTATCCGGCAAGGAAGGCAGCGGGGCTAAGGCCGATTGAGGCGATGGGGTATGAGTAGTAAAAGTTTACTGGTTAACTAGTTTCTGGTTTCTAGTTTGCATGCAAAATACAAAATTTAGAGTTCATTAACAATATATTGAGTTGAATCCAACAATAGCGAGGAACTAGTAAACTAATAACTTGAAACTAGTAAAAACTAAACAGCTCCTTGCTCAATATGCAATTTCAGCGGTTAGTGGCAGAGAACTGCTTAAAAGGCCTCTCAACGTCTTTACAAAGGCCGTGAAAAGACTTGAAATATACCCCAAAATAATGCACAATACGTCGGTATTATTTCTTACCTCTTTTTTATCATGTTTTTTGATGAAGATGGTGACTGCGGATGCGCTGATGGAACTTGTGACGCACCTGCCGAAGCACCAGCAACAGAAGAAGCAGCACCAGAAGCACCAGCTGCCGACGCTGAATAATTCAGTTTAATTAGTAACGAAAAAATGGTCCCATAGCGGGCCTTTTTTCGTAATATCATATTTAATCTCAAGAATTACCTTACAAAACCACCATCTCCACAAAAAGAATTCATTACATATTACAAGTATTCGTACTCTGCCAAAAAAGATCAATTTGACATAGGTTATCTGATCATTCACGATCCCCCTCCTATGACTACCATCCTCCAATCTATAAAAAACCTCAACGGAACAATTCTCCCCGAACCACCCTCAACCGACGAGGAATTTTTGTCTGAAGAGTTTTCTGCCGATGGGCCCACGGCTCCTCCTCCGGATGACCTGAAAGCCAAGGTTATTAAAATAGACAAAAATACAAATCAGAAATTAATCATAGTAACTCACGATAAAACACTTCTTTGTTTAAAGAGAAATATCGCACGCCTTGGAAAAAAAGAGTGGGTTGCTCCACTTTCCACAGTTACAACAATTATTCTGGCACTTATAACCGCAGACTTTCGCAGTGCTCTTTGGCTTGGACCTGCAGAATGGAAAGCTATGTTTGTACTTTCCGGATTTCTGGCAACAGGGTGGTTGGCTTTTTCGCTCCGACGATCAATGCATGCTTTGACCGTGAATGAAGCAACTTACAATATTGTTCAGCAGATGGGGGGGAAGGCGAACGTCAGTAATTGAACTCTTTAAGGTTTTGAAAATAGAATGCTAGTAGGGCAATCGTTTATTTGTTAATTCGTTTATTCGTTTATTAGTTATCTTGCTATGATAGTAATATGAATAAACT
>Ga0180007_10003166_pt1 | contig 18624 bp, 19 predicted proteins | sample MM_PC_MetaG_FD_121122 | JGI IMG/M metagenome (GOLD analysis project Ga0180007, IMG submission 121122) | Groundwater microbial communities from the Aspo Hard Rock Laboratory (HRL) deep subsurface site, Sweden - MM_PC_MetaG | ecosystem: Environmental > Aquatic > Deep subsurface > Groundwater... | reverse complement strand
CATTGTGCCAAAATAAACAGGAGAACCTGCAATAATGCCATTAGCTGAGACAAAATCTTCTCTTGTCACATCCCTTGCCTTCTTCAATATAGCCTGAGCATCAGGGGTGCTATCCACCCCTCTGGCCACAGCCTCTGCCAAGCCTTCAGTATTCCCACTATTAGATGTATAAGCCACCAATATCTTTATCATAATTTTTATTATATGCTTTTTATCTTCGTCAGGTCAAGGAGAAATCCAGTAATTCGTAACCGTTCAGGTTATACATCAAAAGTGTAAGAAGGGGGATAAGGAGATACAGGGGATATAGAGATTATTCATTTTTAATTTTTAATTCAAAATTTTATCCCCCTATCCCCTTCCATAATCCCCATATCCCCTTTTCTTACACTACATGAACAGTTACAGTAATTCTCATTTTGAGAAAGGAGCAAGATCAAAAGAAGAGGGCAGAGAACCTTCTTTTATCTTAAAAAGCAGATTAGCAGCAATCATAGCCCCGTTATCTGTGCAAAGCTTTTTTTCTGGCAGATATAGCACCAGCCCCTTCTCTTTTGCCAAAAAACAGAGTTCCTCCCTGAGCCTATTATTGGCTATAACCCCACCCCCGGCAATTATACTCCTTGCACCTGTTTCTGCGACTGCTTTAGCTGTATTTATAAGGAGGTGTGAAACAACTGCTTCGGAAAAAGATGCGGCAATATCCTCTTTCTTTCCTTCCTCCTTTAACTGATAGTAAACTGCTGTTTTTAACCCGGAGAAGCTAAAATCAAGTCTACCACTTTTTATCTTTGGGATGGAAAACCTTATTGCTTTAGTATCCCCTGTCCTGGCTATTTTCTCAATCTCTGGTCCACCAGGCCAGCCCAAGCCAAGAAGCCTGGCTACCTTATCAAAGGCTTCTCCTGCGGCATCATCAAGTGTTCTGGCTATTGACTTTCCTACCCCCCATTTTTCTATATAAAATAGCTCGGTATGCCCACCTGATACAAGAAGCCCTATGGCTGGAAACGGAATCTCAGTCTTAGTAAGAAGTGGAATAGAAAGGTGTGCTTCCAAATGGTTTATTCCAAAGAATGGTATAGACAATGAGTAGCTCAATGACTTTGCGAAAGATAGACCAACAAGCAGGGAGCCGATAAGACCCGGTCCATAAGTGACACCGACAGCCTTTAATCTGCGTTTTGTGATTCCTGCCAGTTTTATCGCCTCATTAAATACTGGAAGGATTCTTTCAATATGTGCCCTTGCTGCCAACTCAGGAAAGACCCCTCCAAATTCCCTATGAATCTCCTCCTGAGACGAAACAATGTTTGATAAGATATTATAATCCTCATCAATAATAGCACAAGATGTCTCATCACAAGATGTCTCTATTCCTAAAAACATATATCCTCCATTTATAGTGAAGAGTGAGCAGTGAAGAGTAAATCGCTATAAAAAGTAGTAACTACTTAATAAGGCATTCAGAATTCAGGAGTCAGAATTCAGAATAATACCAGAGTAAGATTCTAATAACTTGCTGACCTCTTCGAGTAGTAATAGTTTTGAAGAATCACCATATCTCAAAGTCTTGAAAACTACATGCAACGGTGTTCTTATTCTGTATTCTGAATTCTGTATTCTGTATTCTATCTTTTGTATTCTTGCTGAAACTCATCTATCTCTGCCTTCTGCCTACAATTATCCTATAAAACAGGTCAAAAAGTCAATTGACAGATTGACCAGAGTAATAGTATTATAAGGGCTATGGATTTATCTAAAAGAATGTTTTCTATAACCAACAAGATACGGTGGCTGATAATTGTTTTGTCCATCTTGACCCTTCAGATCTTTGATAGAGAGAAGATTACTACCATTTCTATCTATATCCCTCTTGTTATCCTTATTATTTATAATATATCTTCCTACTTTCACAAGTGCATCTCCTTTAAGATATGCTATGCTGAAAGTGCCCTTGATACATTCTTTATCAGTAGCCTCATCTTCTCAACAGGTGGGTTTGAGAGTCCATTCTACCTCTTCTATCCTCTCATCATTATGTTCGGGGCTTGCTACTATAAGATTTTACCAACTATTCTTTTATCTTGCGGAATCTCTATAATCTATTTGGCTATCTGTTTTCTCTCTGGAGAACCTGTTGTTCTTTCTCATCTTATGATAAGAATCCCGCTTTTCATTGCTACTGCTGGTATGTGCTCCTTTCTTGTTGCAGAGACGAAGATTGCCGAAGATGAGCTTGAAGACCAGAGACAAAAAGCAAAGATGCTTCAACCAAAGATTCAAGCTACGCTTTGTGATATTAACGAGGAGAGCGACAAGATAAAAGAGCTTTACAACATATCTTTGAAGATAGAGGGAGCATCTTCTGAAGCAGAATGGCTCGTGTTTGCCCTTGACTATGTTATCCATTTTCTACACCCGGATTTTGCGATGATATTCCTCTTTAATCCAGGTTCAGGCAGATTAGAGGTAAAGGCAACAAAGGGCGAGGATATAAAATTCCCATCCTTCAGGATTGGAGAAGGGCTCATTGGTCAAGTAGCTAAAGAAGGAGGGAGTATTGTGGTTGGGGATACCTACATAAAGACAGAACCTATGTATTCCTTCCTTAAGGACGCAAAGGTAATCTCTTTTATTGCCGTACCCCTGTTTTTAGAAGGAATAAACGGCGTTGTCTTCTGTGGATGGCGGGTAAAGAGGAGGCTTGAAGAAAAGGATAAAATATTTGTAGAAATGATTGGAAAGATTATCAGCCTCCGTCTTAAAAATGAAAGATTGGATGAGGAGATAACTCGCTTAAGTATCTGCGATAAGTCCACAGCCTTATTTGCATATCCATTCTTTGAAACGAAACTCAAGGAGGAACTGGCAAGGAGCATGAGGTTATTCAGGCCCCTTTCCTTGATTGTCCTGAGAGCAGGAAAAGAAGACCTTTCTTTAGATGCTCAAAGGTTGGGTCTGGTTATTAACTCTCAAACAAGGGCAGATGATATGGTCACATACCAGAACAAGACCTTCTTTATTCTGGCTTTGCGAACAGGTGAGGATAGGATACGAATCCTAACTAATAGGATACGGGAGGAGATAGAGAAAAAGATAGGAACAAAGCCTACAATAGGGATAGCCTGTTATCCTGATTCTGAGGCTTCGAACCACATTGAGTTGATGAAAAAGGCTTATGCAGCTTTAGCCTTAGCCGAGAGAAAGGTAGAGCGGATGGCTATTGCCAGTGAGTGTGGAATGTAAGGAACTGTAAAAAATAAGCGTTATAATTTCTTGTGCTAATTCAAAACACAAGGCTCTTAATTTCAAGTAAGGGACGATTAAGAAGTTTATTGATATAGATACCTATTGTATAGGCATATAGCTTTCTGGCTACTAAGTAAAAATAACTTCCCGATTTAATAATAAATATGTTATATTCTTCGTATGATATGAGTGGAGAAACAGAAAAACATATTATGCCGAGAATAAATCAGGTTTCCAAAAAAGGTTCTGACAGAGCCAGAACAAAAATGAAATTCCTATATAATCAAGTGTTATGAAAGTTTTAATTACAGGTATAACAGGTTTTGTGGGAAGTCATTTGGCCGAATATATTTTAGCAGATTTTCCAAATGTTCAAATTTTAGGTCTGGTGCGTTGGCGGTCGCCCAAGGAAAATATAAGACACATCCTTGACAAAATCACCTTGTGTTACGGCGATTTAGTGGATATACCTTCTTTGAAAGCCGTTTTTAACGAACATAAGCCAGATATTATTTTTCACCTGGCAGCCCAGTCGTATGTTGATTTTAGTTTTAAGTCGCCCATAGCCACATTAGAAGCAAATATAATTGGAACCTGCAACTTATTAGAAGCAGTAAAAGAATTAAAATTTAGCTCGCCTTACGACCCCATTGTCCATATATGTTCATCCTCTGAGGTTTATGGGCAGGTTAAAGAGGACGAGGTTCCGATAAGTGAAGATAATCCCTTTAGACCCGCTTCACCTTATGCTGTAAGCAAAGTGGCTGAAGATATGCTGGGTTTTCAATATTGGTTATCGTGGAAGATAAATACGATAAGAACAAGGCTTTTTACCCATAGTGTAAGTAAATGGACCCCTGTCATCCTAAGAGATTCTAAAAGTGGACTGATAGATATTAGATATATTTCAGAGATAAGAAGTCCGTTAAAAAAGGGCGGCTACTTATCGGGAAAAATGCTTGAAGATGGCACCCAAATTTGGGATATGGAAAGGAGTAGTCTTGAGGTATGGAATGATAATAAATGGACAAAGATTAAGCGTTTATCCTGTCACTGCCTTAATAATCATAAAATATTGGAAATAGCCTCCAGGGGCGGCGTAGTGGATGTTACTGATAATCATTCCATAGTAAACGAAGATGGAAAAAAGGTTAAAGCCGGAGAATTAGCTCTTAACGATAAGGTAAAATTGACATCTCTTCCTGATGTAGAAATAACTTTTCTTCCGGAAGAATTAGCTTGGTTGTATGGTTTTTTTGTTGCTGAAGGATGTGTTACTGGTGGCCGAATGCGGATAGATAATGAGGATATAAATAAGATTAAAAGGGCACAAAGCATTTTGCTTAAATATTTGGCTGTTGATAGCAATATCAAAAGCTGGGGAAATATGTATCGGTTGACGGTGAGAAAGCCCTTTAATATCGCTAAAAGTTTTTATCAAAATTGTTATGCCAGTGATAAAAATAAAAAAATCCCAAAACTTATTTTAAATTCAGATAAAAAAACGAAACTTTCTTTTCTTCGTGGCTATAATGCAGGTGATGGGGATGAGAACAATAAAATAAAAAGCGAATTTTACAGATTTAAAACAAAATCTCCTATTTTAGCTACAGGATTATGTTATTTAGTGGAAACTGTATTGGGTGTAAAATATAGGATTGTTGTTGAGCATAGGGATGAGAATAGATATTTTGAGATAAGATGCCTTTCTCAAAGAGATACCAACAAGGGAAAATGGTTATTAAAGGATGATAATAGCATTGTTAAAATAACTGAATTGCAATATTTTGATGAGGTTTGGGATTTTGAAACTGAAAATCACTGGTTTCACGCGGGTATTGGTGGCAATATTGTCCATAATACAGGTCCAAGACGGGGTGAGGTTTTTGCGGAGTCTGCTTTTGCCAAGCAGATTGCGGCGATTGAAGCAGGTCTGGCACCACCAGTAGTTAAAGTAGGAAATTTAGATAGCATTCGGACTTTTTTGGATGTTAGGGATGCTGTCAAAGCCTATTGGTTATTGGTAAATAAGTGTCTGCCAGGTGAAGTCTATAATGTAGGTGGAGCTGAGACAATGACCGTAAGAGAAATGCTACATAAATTGGTCAAGCTTTCTACGACAAAAAATATTGCTATTGAAGTTGACCCTGCCCGTTTAAGACCATCGGATGTAACATTGCAAATCCCTTGTATTGATAAATTTGTGCAGGCTACAGGCTGGAAACCAGAGATTGGATTTGACAAAACATTAGAGGATCTTCTAAAATACTGGCGGAAATATTATAAAGTAGAAAAAGTTAGATGAGGGGAGATATCCGTATGAAACTTGAGAGTAATATCTTACAGGAAATAATCGGAAGGTTAACTAAAAGTTTTACTCTTGAAAAAATAATTCTATTTGGTTCCCAAGTTTGTGGCAAGCCTACTATGAATAGTGATATAGATTTGCTGATAATCAAGAAAGATGTTAAGTCTAAAAGGAGTGAAGCTGTTAAAATAAGAAAAACATTGAGGGGTTTTAAGGTGCCTTTTGATATAATTGTTACCACTCCTCAGGAATTTGAGTTTTACAGCAGAGAATGGATTAATTCTGTATTTGCAGAAGCCAGGGAGAAGGGAATAGTTATATATGAGAGAGCATGAACAGTTTTTAAGCTTAGCCAAAGCAGAATTGGTGCTTGTGAAGAAAGTTATAGATGATGATGAAATCAGAAAAGAGTTTGTTCTTTTTCATATTCAACAAGTTGTAGAGAAGGCGATAAAAGCGATTCTTTCACACAAAGGGGTAATTTTCCCAAAGACTCATGATATTGAAAATTTAATAGAACTTTCTTGGGCAAAGGGAATACAACTTCCAGACTATGTTGAGAGATTCCCTGAACTTACACCTTATGCCGTGGAATTCAGATATTGATTTCCAGATGAAGAGGCAGAAGACGCCAATGAATTTTTAAGATTGGCAGAAAACTTTATTCACTTTACTGAAAGCATCTTAAAAGAGTAACTACTCACAAAATTTTCGGAATTTTTGGCAAGTCTTGTTTAAAAACCTTGTTATGATGGGGTTCTTTGTTTGAAAAGCAAACTTTCTCCCCAAAATTATGAGTAGATACTATATTTTGAAGCATGTTTGAATAAGGACGATGCATACTGTCGGGAACGATACTTAAAAACTGATATGGGCAAAAGATATTTAAGAAATCGCATACAGGAAGGTCTAACGGGATGAAAACAGAAAAACACGATGCCATTGTTTTATCAAGTTCGGATGAAAAAGCTACTTTTGAGAAGTTTGTATCCTATTTTAAGTCTATGCCCATACCAGATGATGAGATTTTAGCGAATCTTGGTTTATTTTTAATTTCGAAGAATTTATCGCGGATACTATTCTTTTACGAGATATATAAAAAAATTCTTTACCAGCATGGCATTATCATTGAATTTGGCGTTAGATGGGGCCAAACATTATCTATTATGTCTGCTTTAAGAGGCATATTTGAGCCCTTTAATAGACATAGGAAGATAGTAGGGTTTGATACATTTGAGGGTTTTAAGGGAATGGGTAAAGAAGATGGCGAGCTTTGTAAATGTAAAGACGGATCATTTTCAGTAGCAACAGGTTACGAGGATTATCTTGGTGAAATCCTATCTATGCAGGAGAAGCTAAACCCAATGTCTCATTTGAAGAGGTATGAGCTGGTGAAAGGAGATGCAGGCGAAACAGTACCCGCATACTTAAAAAAGCATCCAGAGACCATTGTTTCTTTAGCCATTTTTGATTTAGATATCTACGCCCCTACAAAAGCTGCTTTGGAAGCTATTAAACCCCATCTATACCAGGGAAGCATTGTAGTATTTGATGAGTTATGTGATGATATATTCCCTGGAGAAACAATGGCGTTGCAAGAGGTTTTTGGGTTGAATAATGTTAAACTCCAGAGGTTTCCTATGACAGCCAGACTTTCATATTTTGAGATGAAATGATGCCAATTTGTAAGGATATAAGAAAGGATATACTCAAAATTTCTAAGGTAAGCGGGCATGGACATATTCCTACCTGTTTCTCTATAGTAGAAATCTTGTATGCTATTTATGATACCATAAGACATAATTCTAAAAATCCATTATGGGAAGATAGAGATGTATTTGTTTTGAGTAAAGGGCATGCCTGCCTTGCCCATTATTGTGTTCTGGCTAAATTCGGTTATTTCAATATAGAGGGAATAGACTCATTCGGTGCTTTTATGTCTGCTTTTGGTTGCCATGAAGACAGATTTAAGGTGCCTGGAGTTGAGGTTTCATGTGGATCTTTAGGGCATGGAATTGGAGTTAGTGTGGGTATGGCCCTTGCGTTCAAGATAAAAAAAAATAAGCAGAGAGTATTTACAGTAATTGGTGATGGCGAAGCGAATGAAGGTTCAGTCTGGGAAGCGATTATGGTCGCAGTAAACTTGAAACTCGATAATTTAACCATCATTTATGACAATAACATGTCTCATTCAAGGGGCTTGCAAATACATAATCCTGCTGAACGATTTAAGGCATTTGGTTGCGAGGTAGTAGATATTGACGGCCACGATGTGCATACTCTCAAGAAGGAGATAGTCAAAAGAGAAGAGCAGGTAAGGGTTATTGTCGCCAATACAAAAAAGGGATATGGGTGCCAGACTTTTATCACAGATCATTATGCGTGGCACAGAAGATCACCAAATGATGCTGAATTTGACAAACTAATGGAGGAGCTTAATGAGGAAGCAATTTAGAGATACTATAATGGATTTAGCCAGCAATGATGAGCGGATAGTCTTGTTATTTGGTGATGTAAGCGTCTATCTTTTTAATGATTTTAAGCTGAAATACCCGGATAAATTTTATAATGTAGGTATTTGCGAGAATACAATAATAAGCGTTGGGGCCGGGCTAAGTTCACAAGGGTTTATGCCTTTTTGTCATACCATCACTCCTTTTATCACAGAGAGAAGCTTTGAACAGATTAAGCTGGATATGTGTTATAACAAGTTTGGCGGCAATATCGTCTCCTGCGGTGCATCTTTTGATTACGCCTGGGATGGGGCAACTCACCATTGCTATACTGATTTAGCTATTTTAAGACTGTTGCCGTATATGGAAGTTATTCAGCCAGGCTCAAGGAAAGAAATTGACATTTTAATTAGAAGCCAATATAATAATGGCAAAACAACTTATTTCAGGCTATCGGACCACCCGCATAATATTGATATTCCGGTTGAATTTGGCAAGGGAGTTATTCTAAAGGATTCTGGTTCTGAGGTGACGGTGATGACTGCTGGCCCAATACTTGGTAATGTCGTAGAAGCCTGTGGGGATTTAGATGTAAACCTTGTCTATTTTCATACCATAAAGCCAATTGACCGAGAGATGGTCTATAAGTTTAAGGATACTAAGATTTTGGTCATCCATGACGCCTTCGGTTTATATGAGGCAATTTGTGAAGTGCCTAATCTGTCTATATCTTATCATGGTCTGCCAGATGAATTTTGTAGTTGGTATGGAGCATTGAGTGATATTAGGAAGAAGATAGGTCTTGATGTTGAGTCAATTAGAAATATTGTAATAGAAGAATTAAAGAGATTATAATACCAATTTGCATTCAAAATGATAACAAGGCGGATAGGAGGAGCCGACGACGAAGCCAACGCAGTTAGCGTTTGAATGCGACTTGGTATAAGAAGAAGATGTTTTATAAAGGGAAAGTTGCCTTAGTTACTGGAGGAACTGGATTTGTAGGGACTCATATTGTTCAAGAACTTTTAAGGCATGAGGCAAGAGTCCGTGTGCCTATTCATAAACGACCCTTGGTTATTAAAGACGAACGAATTGAGACTATCCAAGCAGATTTAACAAAATACGAAGATTGTTTGAGGGCAGCAAAAGGAGTCAAGTATGTTTTTCATGCTGCTGGCTGTGTTGGTTCTGCGGCAGCAGGAACTCCGATGGCGGGTATTATTACAAACCTGATCCTTACGGCACAAATGCTCCAGGCTGCGTGGGAGGAGAATGTTGAAAGATTCTTGATTTTTAGCAGCAGTACAGGGTATCCTGTTGCTGACTACCCAATTAAAGAAGAGGAGATGTGGAGTGGTCAACCCCATCCTACATATTTTGGTTATGGATGGATGAGACGATATCTTGAAAGACTTAGCGAATTTGTAGCTTCTAAATCGAAAGTGAAGGTTGCTATAGTCCGTCCCACAGCAGTTTATGGCAGATACGATAATTTTAATCCCAAAACAAGTCATGCAATTCCAGCTTTGATTATAAGGGCTGTTGATAAGGAGAATCCGTATGTGGTATGGGGTACTGGAGATGAGGTGCGGGATTTTTTGCACGTTTCGGATTTGGCAAGAGGATGTTTGTTCATGTTAGAAAAGTATCCCACGTGCGATCCCATAAATATTGGCTATGGCCAAGCGGTGACCATTAAAGAAGTAGTAAGTTTAATCCTTAAATTTGCAAGACATGAAGACGCAGAAGTTATATTCGATACCTCAAAACCCACAACTATACCCGTAAGAACGGTGGATACTTCAAAGGCAGAAAAGATTTTAGGTTTTAAGCCCCAGATATCTTTGGAAGAAGGCTTGACTGATACTGTAAATTGGTATATCCAAATGCTTTCTTCCAACTAACGCATATGATTTGATAAAAGATGAACAACACAACAATCCTTGTGACAGGGACTTTTAGCGGACTTGGCAGACATATCCACGAAACCTTAGGGGGAATCGGCTGGACCAGACAACTGCCTAGCAGTAAAGACCGCAACGAAATCAAACTCACTGGAGTAGACATTATTATTCATTGCGCCGTCAACGCCCGCTGGTCTATTAATGTTGATTCTGATGTTCTCTACGGTTATTTGGCAGATAACGTGCTACTTACTGAAGAGATGGTTTCTATTCCACATAAAAAGTTTATATACTTTTCAACGACAGCCGTATATCCACGACAACTGAGCGTCTTTCAAGAAGACCAAGTCATCGAGGTTGACGCTGTCAGTGGAGTTTACGCCATCACAAAACTAATGTCCGAGGCAATCGTCAAACAGTATTGCCCGAATTACCTCATTCTAAGGTGCGTTGCACCACTCGGCAAGTATTCGAGAAAAAACAGCTTAATGCGCATCTTGGACGATGAACCTTGTACGCTCACATTGGCGGCCGATTCAACCTTCAACTACGTGCTTCACTCAGATATTAATGATTTTGTTTATTATGCCATCCAAACAGACATCCAAGGGATTTTTAATGTGGCCGCCAAAGACAATCTTACCCTGGGCGAGATTGCAGACTGGTGCGGCAAAAAAGTCAACTTTGGCAGTTATCACCATGATATTGGCAATGTAGATAACACAAAGATCTCGATGATTTTCCCAGCATTTAGAAGAACTTCGCAAGAGGTTATCGCACAGTTTATTCAGGAACGGATGGGTAACACATTCATAGCTTAAACATAATAATAAAAGCCGGTAGAACCATAATAGAAATGGCCATAGAAATGAACTATGAATAAGATAAGTAAGTCTTTAAGCATCAAAGATTTCGCCGAGGCATTTGGCACTGATGAAGGTGAGATACACCGCTTTTGTGGCGATCTCATAAAATCCATGAATTTCAAATACGAGATTTGCTCTCAGGTAACTCGTGAGAAAATACTTTTTGATGTCATCAAAAAGTATGATGATGCCAAGTTATCGGTTTCGGGTTCCCACAGACGAGATGATTGGCGCCGTGGTTGGGGAGAGATTCTACAGGAATTTCATGTCTCAGGTGGAGACTTAAAAACATTGGCACCTAAATACTTACATGGTGACCGTCCCTCAAGATATAAAGGGAACTATATTGTATCCAACTCCAATTCATTTGAACATGATTTTGCCCTGGTTTTTAAGCACTGGTTATATAAAAAGTATTTTGGGGATTATGAAAATATCTACGAGTTTGGTTGTGGTACGGGCCAGAACCTCACCATTATGGCAGAAATATTCCCGAGAAAAAGGTTTTTTGGTATGGACTGGGTCCCTGAATCACAGGAGCTACTGAGTGCTATTGCCAGGAAGTATGGGTGGCAAATAAAAGGTATCCAGTTTGATTTATTTAATCCGGATTATGCGCTGGAAATATTGCCAGATAGCCTGGTTTATACCTTCTCATCACTAGAGCAGTTGGGCAGTGCTTATGGTGGTTTCCTAGATTATTTACTGGCCAAAAAGCCGAGCCTATGCGTCAATGTGGAATGCATAGCAGAGTATTATGATGAAAATAAGCTCTATGATTATGTGGCACTCAGGTATCATAAAAAAAGGAATTATCTGGACGGCTGGTTAACACGGCTGCGAGAACTGGAAAAAGGGAAATCGATAAAGATAATCGCTACCAAGCGAATGAGATTCGGCAACCTATATCATGAAGGATATATGTATGTCATCTGGAAGATATTATAAAAAAACGACAGATAACAGATAGGAGTCAAACTACTTTGATAGAAGAAAGTATTTTAAGAAGTTTTAGAGAAAAAAATGTCCTTGTTACCGGAGGTACCGGTCTTATCGGCAGGCAGGTGGTAGATATGCTATGTGGTGCAGGGGCTTCTGTGAAAATCATCTCATTAGATAAGATTAATGTTAATGATAAAGCAGAACATGTTTTGGGCGATCTTACGAGTTTCGATTTTTGTAAGAGCATAACTGAAAATATGGATTTTGTTTTTCACATCGCTGGTATCGGAGCACCAGTAACAACCTCAGGAAAAAAAATAGCCAGCCACTTTGTTCCAATGTTAATGATGAATACAAATGTTTTAGAGGCTTGTAGGTTGAACAAGGTTAGAAAAGTTATATATACAAGTTCTGTCGGTGCCTATGCTCAGGCAGAAGTCTTTAGAGAGTCTGACTATAGGTTGGAGAGTACCCCTATGGACTTTGCTGGGTGGGCTAAAAGAATGGCTGAAGCCCAAGTTTATGCATACAAGGTAGAATACGGTTTGGATAATTTTTCCATTGTCAGGCCATCAAATGTTTATGGTCCAGGTGACAATTTTAATCCAGAAAATTCACTTGTAATACCTTCCTTAATGTATCGTATTTATCATAAGGAGAATCCACTTGTTGTCTGGGGAGACGGCTCTGCGGTGAGAGATTTTGTTTATAGCGGGGATGTTGCTGAAGGGATCATACTATCTTTATATTATGGTACACAGTCAGGCTTTGTAAATTTAGGTAGTGGCAAACCATGTTCTATCAGAGAGTTGGTTGAAACTCTTGGCAGTTTTATAGGCTTTAACTATCTATTTGATTTATCTAAGCCTACTGGGGCGCCAAAAAGGGTTATGGATATTTCGCTAGCCAAAAAGATGGTCCACTATGAACCTTCAACAAGCCTTAAAGACGGCCTTAAAAAAACATGGGAATGGTTTATAAAGCATCCAGATGAATATAACAAAAAAAAGAATTATTTCACAAATATATGATAAAAGAGCTAAATGTGCAATTAAACAAACAAATAAAAGTGGGTCTGGTTCAGATAGGTGATAAATTTGGAGATCAATATTATCTTCCATATTCAATCGGTCTTCTTCAAGCATATGCCCAAAAAAAACTAAAAAATCCGCAAGAATTTATCTTTCTATTGCCAATCTACAAGAAGATGAAGACAAATGAGGCTATAGATAATATTTTGGAGGCGGATATTATTTTTTTTAGCACCTATATATGGAACTATAAAATAAGTTTGGAAATAGCCAAAGGCATTAAGCAGAGGAAGGATAATTGCATTATTATTTTTGGTGGGCCGCAAGTTCCAGAGTCCGCTGATGATATGAAGACATTTTTGAGAAATTATCCATTTATAGATATTGGTTGCTATGGTGAAGGTGAAATTCCATTTTTAAGTATTTTGGACAATGCTAAAGAAAGGTCATGGGAGAATGTGCCGTCTATAGGTTTTTCTACTTGGGATAATAATTTTATGTATAACCCTAAAGTAGAAAGGATTAAAAATCTTAATGAAATCCCATCCCCTTATTTAGAGGGGATTTTTGATTTATTGATTGAGGCAAATCCACAAGAAGAGTGGTCAGCATTGATAGAGACAAATAGAGGATGTCCGCATACCTGTGCCTTTTGTTACTGGGGCAAAAAGACAAGAAACAAGGTTTATAAATATGAGATAGAAAGGGTTTTCAAAGAAATAGATTGGATTAGTCAACAGAAGATTGAATTTGTTTTCTGCTGTGATGCAAATTTTGGTCTTCTAAAAAGGGATGTTGATATTGTAGTAAAAGTTACGGAGAATAAAGAAAGATATGGCTATCCTAAGGCATTTTCTATCCAAAATACCAAGAATTCCACTGAAAAGATATTTATGATACAAAAAATCCTAAACGATTCTGGGTTACAAAAGGGGGTAAATCTTGCACTTCAATCCTTAAATGAGAGCACATTAAAGGCTATTAACCGTAGAAATATAGCTAACAAAACTTATAGAGATTTACAACAAATGTTTGCTCAAAACAAAATACCAACATTTAGCGATATGATTATAGGCTTGCCAAATGAAACCTATGATACCTTTACTAATGGTGTATCTGAATTGATTGAAAGCGGTCAACACAATAGAATTCAATTCATTAATCTTGAAATATTAGAAAATACCGAAATGGATAGACCAGAATATCAAAAAGAATATGGTTTGCTTATTAAAGAATTAAAAGTTACCCCACATCATACTATTGTTGATATAGAGTCAGAAGTATATGAAACGCAAAATCTTGTAATAGAAACAACTACCATGCTCAAAGAAGAATGGGTAAAAACAAGGGCTTTTTGCTGGATAATATCCCTGATTTATTTTAATAAACTCCTCCAAGTTCCTTTTATACTGGTTAGCAAAATATGTTCTGTAAGCTATAGGGAATTGACAGAAATATTTATGGTAAAGTCTGATAGATATAGTAAAATTTCAGAAATCCTAACATTCTTCATTGAAAAAGCAAAGGAGATTCAAAATGGCGGTTGTGAGCGTGTAGCTTCAAAGGAATGGCTAAACATCTGGTGGCCTGCGGATGAGTATGTGTTTATCAAACTCTATGTTGAAGGAGATTTGGCAGTATTTTATGAAGAAGCAGAATTGGCTATCAACGATTTTCTTAAAGAGAAAAAAATAAACCTTCATAGTAAATTACTGCACGATGCAATTAGACTTAATAAGGGTTTGATCAAATTACCGTTTATTGAAACGGATTTAGATGTCTCTGTGGAGCATAATATTTTTGAGGTATATCAAGGGGTATTAAATGGATTAGATATTCCAATAGAAACTGGAGATTTTAACTACACTATTGACCGGACAAGTAATAAATGGGCAACATGGAATGAATGGTTTAGAGAAGTTATTTGGTACGGAACCAAAAAAGGGGCGTATTTGTATGACTGTAAAAGGAGATTTAGATGATAGAGGTGTACAAAACAGAGTTGGAAGGCGTCTTGTTAATCAAGCCAACCTCATTTGAAGACCATAGAGGGGAATACTTAGAGCTTTATAATGAGAAATTATATAAGTCAAAAGGTGTTGATATTGATTTTGTTGAGGATGATATCTCCATTGCCACCAAAGGTGCGATTAAAGGCATACACGGCGATTCTTTAACCTGGAAGCTAATATCTTGTCTGCATGGAAAATTCTATCTTGTAGTCATAAATTATGATGAACAATCAAAGGATTTTGGAAAATGGCAATCGTTTACTCTGTCTGATAGGAATAAACATCAGGTATTAGTTCCACCAAAGCATGGTAATGGACACTTAGCTTTGAGCGAAAAATCTATTTTCCATTACAAGCAATCTGCTTACTATTCCTCATCAAGACAATTTACAATAAAATGGAATGATCCGAGATTTAACATCTGGTGGCCAATAAAAGATCCTATACTATCCAGAAGAGATGAAGGAGAAGGATTCTGATGATTATAAGTAGAACACCGTTTCGTATTTCATTTTTTGGGGGTGGCACAGACTATCCAATCTGGTATAAAGAAAATGGCGGTGCTGTGCTTAATACATCTATAAACAAATATTGTTACATTTCCTGCCGCTACCTGCCGCCATTTTTTGATTATAAATATAGAATAAGATATGCCTTGCACGAGGAGGTGCAAAGTATTTCTGAGATACAGCACCCCTCAGTGCGGGAGTGTCTAAGATTTATAGATTTAGACAATCGTGGTGTTGAAATACAACATAATGCTGATTTGCCTGCAATGTCAGGGCTTGGCTCGAGTTCCTCTTTTACTGTTGGTTTGCTTAATGTGTTATATGCCTTAAAGGGCAAAATGACAACAAAGAGGCAGTTAGCACTCGATGCCATACATGTAGAGCAAAATATAATTAAGGAAAATGTTGGTTCACAGGATCAGACAGTGGCTGCTTTTGGTGGATTTAATAAAATAGAGTTTGGTGGTGAACAAGAAATAACTGTTCTACCTATAACTATAAATCAAGAGAAAATAGATATGTTGCAGAATCATCTGATGCTATTTTTTGCAGGTTTTCCCAGAAATGCCTCAGATATTGCGGCAGAACAGATAAAAAAGACGCCAGATAAACACAAGGAATTGAAAATTATGATGGAGTTAGTTGAATCAGCAATTGATATTCTAAGTAATGATAAAGAGCCCCTTGATAATTTTGGAAAGCTTTTGCATGAAGCATGGGATATTAAACGTGGATTAACATCAAAGATTACAAACCCGGTTATTGATGAAATTTATGAAGCTGCAATCTCTTCCGGTGCTTTAGGAGGCAAGCTCCTGGGCGCTGGTGGTGGAGGTTTTATGCTATTTTTTGTAAAGCCCAATCTTCAGCCCAAAATAAAAGAAAGGCTGAAGAAATTACTATATGTCCCTTTTGTATTTGAAAGATTAGGCAGTCAAATAATCTATTATGCACCAGAGGCTAACTTTTGAGAAATAAAGGAGGAAGTTATGCAAGCAGTTCTAACGCCTGAACTTAAATATGAGATTAGAGAATTCGTAGATGAACATATCCGAGAAAAACATGTAACAAGAGAAGATTTTACCGAACTTAAGGATATTGTTAAAGAGATAGCTAATGAGCAGAGAGAATTGGCTGAGGCACAGAAGGAAGCTCAGAAAGAAATCAGAATATTGGCACTGACCATGAAAGACACCAGAAGTGAACTGAAAGAGACCAAGATAGAGTTAAAAGGTGAAGCGAAAGACACCAGAAGGGATTTAGGAGGTGTTACGAAAACTTTAGGTTTTATGCTGGAAAATGAAGCCTACCGAGTATTGCCTGATATACTCAAGGATAAATATGGAATAGAGGCAAAGGAGAGGTTTTTGCGTCGGAGCATAAGAAGTCTTGGCATAAAGGAGGAGGGTGAGGTTAATATTTTCAGCCGGGGCGTATATAAGGATACAGGGACAGAGGTGGTAATTATCGGGGAAGCAAAGTCTCAGTTGGGAAAAGATGATATAGACGATTTACTGAAATTGTCAGCAAAATTGAAGGGAATTGATAAAGGAGAAGAATTTCTTCTGGCGATAACACATTATGCCAGGGAAACGGTGATTGAATATGCCAGGGAGAAAGGTGTGGAAGTAATCCAGAGTTTTGAGTGGTGAAAGAAATTGATGTAGTGATTTTAACTGGGGGCCAGGGAACGCGCCTACGCGAAGTTATCAAAGACCGTCCTAAAACTATGGCGGAGATTAACCAGCGTCCTTTTCTTGATATTCTCATAGATTATGTTTCAAATTATGGATTCAAACGCTTTATCCTTTGCACAGGCCACATGGCTCATGTCATCAAGGATTATTATACAGATAAGAATGCCTCTCGTGAGATTTTGTTTTCAAACGAGGATAAACCATTAGGAACAGGAGGAGCAGTAAAGAACGCAGAAGATTTTATTCAAAGCAGTCCGTGTCTGGTCATGAACGGAGACTCCTTTTGTTCAGTGGATCTATTGCAATTCTTTGATTTCCACTTAAAAAAAAGAGCTTTGTTATCCATGGTTGTGGTTGAGGCTACCGATACCAAAGATTATGGTGTGATTTCCCTTGATGATTCCCAGAGAATTATTCAATTTAAGGAGAAAATAGGCAAAGAAAAGGCATATATCAACGCTGGTATTTATCTTTTTGAAAAGGAGATCTTTTCTTTGATACCACCTGAGACTAAATACTCTCTGGAGTATGACCTTTTCCCAAAACTTGTAGGCAAAGAATTCTACGGATATATCACCCAAGAAAGATTGATAGATATAGGCACGCCTGAACGATATGAACAGGGAAAAAGGTTACTTATTTAGCCACAGAGACACGGAGAACACAGAGAGAAAATGAAAAAAGATAAAGAATTAGATTGAAGACTTTTTATAAATCTCTGTAAGCTCTGTGTCTCTGTGGCAAAATTTAAAAGGAATGAAAGAGGAAATAAATGCAATTACAGAGAAGATTATTGGTTGTGCAATTGAGGTGCATCGTCAGCTTGGCCCAGGTCTTTTAGAATCCATTTATGAAGAGGCTTTAGCCATTGAGTTTGAATTAGCTGGTCTAAAATATGAAAAGCAGGTTATTATTCCAGTAACCTATAAAGGGCGGAGAATTGGAGAGCATCGGCTTGATCTATTGGTTGAAGATATGGTGGTGGTTGAACTAAAGAGCGTAGAAAGAATGGACCCTGTCTTTGAAGCTCAAGTGCTTACTTACTTAAAACTTACTGGGAAAAAGGTAGGTTTATTAATCAATTTCAACAATCGTTTTCTTAAAGATGGAATTAAAAGACTTATTCTATAAATTTTCTCTGTGAGCTCTGTGCCTCTGTGGCAAAAAAGGATATGAACAAAGATTTAATCACGCAAGCGATAAAAGGTAATATAGAAACAAAGAGGAAAATTTTGGAAGATAGAGAAATCTTGTCGGTAGTTGAGAAGGTTACAGAAGATATAATAGCCGCACTTAAAGCCGATAAAAAAGTATTGCTCTGTGGGAATGGAGGCAGTGCTGCTGATGCACAACATTTAGCCGCAGAGTTTTCTGGAAGGTTTTATTTTGACAGGGAGCCATTGTTTGCTGAAGCCTTACATGTAAATTCATCTTATTTGACAGCTGTGGCAAACGATTATTCTTATGATGAAGTATATGCACGGCTGGTTAAGGCAAAGGGGAGAAAAGGGGATGTTTTAATTGGAATCTCTACCTCTGGAAATTCCATAAATGTGATAAAAGCAATTGAGAGAGCAAATAATGTAAAAATGATTACTGTTGGTTTGACAGGGGAAGAAGGCGGGAAAATGAAGGCAATATGTAAGT
>Ga0180007_10003165_pt1 | contig 18626 bp, 14 predicted proteins | sample MM_PC_MetaG_FD_121122 | JGI IMG/M metagenome (GOLD analysis project Ga0180007, IMG submission 121122) | Groundwater microbial communities from the Aspo Hard Rock Laboratory (HRL) deep subsurface site, Sweden - MM_PC_MetaG | ecosystem: Environmental > Aquatic > Deep subsurface > Groundwater... | reverse complement strand
ACATTCAGACTGAGCAGAGCGGCGAATTCGCTGTTCCACCGGCTGAAACCTTCTTTGTTGTATATATTGTGCGCTTTGATAAAGTCGTAGAGTCTGTCCGGGTCGAGCTTCTCGATGGCTTCTCTGACACTTTTTATGTACCATTCCTGACATTCTTTGGTGCCGAAGATTTCTTTCTGGGTGCGGATTCTCAGTGTTTCCTTAGCACCCGGAGTCACAGGGCGTGGCAGTTCACCAAGAGATTTTGTTGTTTCGACACTCGCTGTGAGCTCCACTTTATCCCGATCCGCCGCCTTAACCCATTCCGGCGTCTCTTCGGTTTGCCCACGTTTGTCTATCCAGTCCGTTATGTCGCCGGGGCCGGTCATCTGCGTGACCCGTGTGGGGCGGTCGTCTGTTTTATACAGTCTTTTGCTTGCCCCGTTTTTCCTATAATTGTGGTCAAAACAGGATAATTTCATATCATTGTTTTTATTTTTTTATCCTCATCTGAATAATCTGTTAATTATAGCATTTTTTACCCCGAATTGCAAATTGTATTGGTGGCCTCGGCTGGCTATAATCCTTATAGTTGTTTTCTAGCCATAAAGGAATGATTGAACGTGATAATCAAATCACCAGCACGAAGGGTCAGATGGCCGATAATAAGCTTGATCTGGCGCTTAGGCCAAAGACATTCGGCGAGTACATCGGTCAGGCCGATGCCAAGATGAATCTTGGGGTATCCATGAAGGCGGCTAAAAAACGGAAAGAACCGCTTGAGCACGTGCTTTTTTACGGCCCGCCGGGCCTTGGGAAGACCACTCTGGCCAATATTCTGGCCGGCGAAATGGGCGTGAGCATCAAGACTACCTCGGGGCCGGCAATCGAAAAACAGGGGGATCTGGCTTCCATTCTGACAAATTTAAAGGAGAATGATATTCTTTTTATTGATGAAATTCACCGGCTTAAGACCCAGATTGAAGAGATTTTATACAGCGCCATGGAGGATTACGCGCTGGACATCATCATCGGCAAAGGGCCGGCGGCCCGCAGTATGCGCCTGGACCTGCCAAGGTTTACGCTGATCGGCGCCACCACCAGAATCGGATCGCTGTCGGCTCCCCTGCGGGACCGTTTCGGGCATATTTTTAAACTGGATTTTTACTCCGACGAAGAAATTCAGCAGATTTTAAGGCGGTCTGCGGGGCTTTTAGGGATTAAAATCGACGATCAGGCGCTGGCGGAAATCGCTAAATCAAGCCGAAAAACTCCCCGCATTGCCAACCGTCTGCTCAAAAGGGTCCGCGATTTTGCCACGGTGGAAGACATCAGTCCGGTCAGCCTGAAATTTACTCAAAAATGCCTGGGAACTATGGGGGTCGATATGCTGGGCCTCGATAAGACCGACCGCCAGATCCTGATGACCATTATCGAAAAGTTTCAGGGCGGGCCGGTGGGCGTCAACGCCATCGCCGCCGCCACCAGCGAGGAAACCGAGACGATCGAAGATTTATATGAACCTTACCTGCTCCAGATCGGCTTTCTGGACCGCACGCGGCAGGGCCGGGTGGTAACCGAAAACGCGTATCTGCATCTGGATATCCGGATGCCCACACCTAACGGCGGGCAGGCCAAGAATAAAAACGTAGAACAAAAAAATTTGTTTTAGTTGCCATAAATGAATCATTTAGACGAAATCAGGGCCAGAATCAACATCGAGGATCTGGTGGGCGGCTACGTTCAGCTCAAAAAGGCCGGCCGAAACTTAAAGGGTCTCTGCCCTTTTCATAACGATACTCGGCCCAGCTTTATGGTCAGCCCCGAAAAGGGCATCGGTTACTGCTTTGCCTGCAACACGGGCGGCGATATTTTTAAGTTTATTCAGCTGGTCGAGAAGGTGGATTTTCCGGGAGCGGTTAGGATTTTAGCTGACAGGGCGGGAGTGCGGCTGCCCGAATTCAAGCCCGAAGTCCACAACGAAAAACTTCGGATTCTTAAGGCGAATGAGGCGGCCACGGACTTTTTTGCCGACCACCTTAAAAATTCCAAAAAAGGCATGGCGTATTTTACGGGGCGGGGGCTGACTGAAGCCACTATTAAGGAATTTAAGCTGGGCCTCGCGCCGGATTCTTATACCGCTCTTAGCGACCATCTTCAGAAAGCGGATTTTGATGAGAAGTTACTTCTGGACGCTGGGCTGATCAGCCAGCGGACAATTGCGGACAAAAACACTTACGACCGCTTCCGGAACCGTTATACGTTCCCCATTCACGACCAGCAGGGAAATGCGGTCGGTTTTGGCGGGCGGATCATCGGCAGCGGGGAACCGAAATACCTGAATTCCCCCGACACGCCTGTTTACAATAAAAGCTTTGTGCTCTACGGCCTTCCGCTGGCTAAAGACGCCATCAAAAAGGAAGATCTGGCGATTTTTGTGGAGGGGTATATGGACGTGATCGCCGCCCATCAGGCGGGCACGAAAAACGTGGTGGCTACTTCGGGAACCGCTCTGACGGCGCCCCAGCTGAAGCTGATCAAGCGCTACACCAGGAATATCGCGTTTGCCTTTGACGCGGACAGCGCGGGCGCGGAAGCCACCAAACGGGCCATCGAACTGGCGCAGGAGGCAGAACTGAATATCCGCATCATTCAGATTCCCGAGGGTAAGGACCCCGACGAATGTATTCAGAAGAATCCGGAAGCCTGGAAGGAGGCCGTTAAAAAAGCTGTCAAAGTCATGGATTTTTATTTCGCTCACGCTTTCTTACTCTACGACTCCAAAGATCTGGAGGGTAAGAAGGCAATTCTTAATATGCTTCTTCCGCTTATCAAACAGACTTCAACCAGCATGGAGCAAAATGAACACCTGAAGCGGCTGGCCTACGAGCTAAAAACGGATGCGAAGTATTTGTGGGAAGACCTGAAAAAATTCAAGATTCAGGATTTTAGATTTAAGAATTCCCCCCGTGAACCGGCGGAGGGGGCGGCGCCGAAGAAGGAGGTTTTCAGCCGCGAGGAATTTCTGCTGGGCTTTATTTTAGAACAGCCGGAACTTTATGAAATCGTGCAGGCGAATCTGATTGATATCGCGGGATTTGACCCGGCCACGGAAAAAATTTACAAGACAATAAAAAGAGTGTACAATTCGCGAAGCGTAATTGACATCGCAGAACTTAGGGCGGAGCTTTCTGATCAGGAATGTGAAAGATTAAATATTCTGCCTCTGCTTATCGAAGAATATTATCCGGACTTTTCTCAGGAAGCAGCCAAAAAAGAGGTCATGACCCTTATCCGGCAAATCAACAGAAAGAACGTCCATGCCTCCCAGAAAGAATTTGAATTTAAGATCCGGGCGGCTCAGGATCCCGGCGAACGGACTTTGCTTCTCAATCAATATTCCCAGATTCTCAAACTAACAAGTAAGATTTAATCATCTATGGCCAAAAAGGTTCAAAAGAAGTTTATTGCCCAGCCGGATGACGAAACCCTGGCCAAGTATCCCAAGACAATCAAAAGTCTGCTTCAGAAAGGGCGGGAACAGCGTTTTATCACCCACAAAGAGCTTCTTAAAGCCATCCCGGAGATCGAAAACAACGTGATCATGCTCGATGAGATCTACACGCTTTTTATGGATCTGGGTATCGAAGTGATCGACGTTAAAAGTGAAGTCATCTGGGGGGCCGCCGGAAAGAAGAATAAATCCAGTTTCGATATGGGAGATGACGAATGGATTGAACTGGATGACGAATTTCCGGGTGAAGAAGATGATGCTGATTCCGATAAGGAAGAAAAAGAAGAAGAGGATAAAGAGGATGAGAATGAGCAGGCCGCCAAAAAACGCGCCAACTTAAAGGAAATCGCCAATGATTCGGTCCGCATGTACCTGAGCGAAATCGGCCGCGTCGACCTGCTTTCCGCCGACGAGGAAATCAAACTGGCCAAGGCCATCGCCAAGGGCGATCCGGTGGCCAAACAAAAGCTGGCCGAGGCCAATCTGAGGTTAGTGGTTTCTATCGCCAAAAAGTATATCGGCCGAGGTCTTTCCTTTCTCGACCTGATTCAGGAGGGTAATATCGGCCTTTTCAGGGCAGTGGAAAAGTTCGACCCCAAGCGCGGTTTCAAGTTTTCGACTTACGCCACCTGGTGGATACGTCAGGCCATCACCCGCGCCATTGCCGATCAGGCCCGCACCATCCGCATTCCGGTGCATATGGTCGAGACCATCAACAAACTCACCCATACCCAGCGCCGTCTGTTACAGGAATTCGGCCGCGAGCCCACCGTGGATGAGCTGGCTTCCGAAATGGACATGGACATTAAGAAGGTACGTCATATTTTGAAGATCTCGCAGGACATTGTTTCGCTGGAAGCGCCGGTGGGCGCCGAGGAAGACAGCAAACTGGGCGACTTTATTGAAGACGATGACGCCATTTCGCCCAGCGACTCGACCAACCGACAGATCATGAAGGAGAATATCCACTTCATGCTCCAGTACCTGACGCCCCGCGAACAGAAGATCATCCGCATGCGCTTCGGGCTGGATGACGGCATCGGCCACACGCTGGAGGAAGTGGGCAAGGAATTCGGTGTAACCCGCGAACGCATTCGCCAGATAGAGGCCAAAATATTGCAGAAAATGCGCGACCATCCGACCAGTATCAAAATCAAAGATCGATTCTAAATCAATTACGAATTACAAATTATTAATTACTAATTATTAAAATGGCTGATATCAATGACACCAAAGAAGTATTAGTAACAAAGGCGGGCCTCGAAAAGCTAAAGGTCGAACTGAAAGAGTTTCATGAAGTGCGCCGTAAAGAAGTTGCCGCCAGACTTAAAGAGGCAATTGCCTATGGTGATCTTTCCGAAAACTCCGAATATGAGGAGGCCAAGAACGAACAGGCTTTTGTTGAAGGACGCATCGTGGAACTGGAACAGATGATCGCCCACGCGAGGATTATCACTGATGACAAGCGCGGAGAAGACACAGTTCAGATCGGCACCACTGTGACAGTTCAGAACGTCACAGAAAATGATGAACCTGAGACTTATACCATCGTCGGTTCCACCGAGGCGGACCCAATTGAATCCAAAATCTCCAATGAGTCCCCTATCGGCTCCGCCATTTTGGGTAAAGCCAAGAATGACACGGTAAAAGTTAAGGTTCCGGCCGGCGTATTTGAGTATAAAATCCTCAAAATCAAGTAGTTCCGTAAAAGGATATACCCGTGGTTCCGTATGAAAATGGGGTGATTCGGGCATGTGAGCTTTTTGGCTTGACTTTTCTCAATAAATATATCAGAATAATCATGCTATTTATTATATTGTCCTATTATGGCACTATCGGAAGACATCATCAGTGAAACACTTAAAGATTTGGCGCTGAAAGCTGAAACTGATAAGCTGGCAAAGGAATACAATGAGCTTTTAACGCAGTATAAAAAGCTGGATGAAAGTCATAGGATTCTGGACATTTCTTTGCCTGTTTTCGATGATACTATTGGCGTATGTTTTAAGATGGCCGGGCTGGAAAGAGAGATGAGAACTTTGAGAGGCAAAATGCGGGAAGTTTTAGGAAAACTGAAAACGATTGCCCCTGAACATTGCCTGGTTAAAGAATCAGATATACTGGGCTGATAATGGTGGCAGGCGCGCATAAAGTTGCTTTTATGGTGTTTTTTTGGTATAATAAAGTGATTTGCTGAACCTAAATTTTTATGGCGGATCCCGCAGTAGCCACCAAAAACGACAAAACCACGCTCAGTGTTCCCGCGGACATTATGGAGCGCTTTGGTGAACTTGTGGAACTTATTAAGGGCAGCAAGAGCATGGATGACGGCGAAAGGCAGTACTGGGTCGACGTTCTGCCGATTATGTCCGAAGACCAGATTGAGAATCTGAGGAGTATTTTAGACAACGAAAAAAAACAGCTGACTGAGGCGGCCGCGGCCTATTCGGAAGGCATGCAGAAAAATGTGAAGAATATCGCCGTTGAATTTAATGAAGAGGCTTACCGTGAAAAAAAGCGGGCCAGACTGGAAGCAGAACGTATGGCCGAAGAACAGGAAAGTGCGAATGAAGCGGCCACTCTGGAAGAGATCGAGAAACTTTAATTTTTTTCCGGAGTTTTATCAGTCTTTTCCTCTTTTTTATCGGGTTTTTTTCGGGAATCCGTTTTATAAAAACCTTCTCCTTTAAAATGTACTCCGGGTGCCTCCAGCAGTTTTTCAGTTTCGTGATGTCCGCATTCCAGGCATTTTTGATCTTCATGGGCCGGAGGCAGAAGTTTTTGAAACTCGTGGCCGCATTTCAGACATTTAAATTTGTAGTTGGGCATGATAGAATTTTTTCGTTGCTTGCTATCAGTATAATCACATTTAAATGCTCGACAAGGCCTACGATGCCAAAAAATACGAAGACGCGATTTATAAGCGGTGGGAGGAGTCCGACGCTTTTAAGGCAAATGTGGATTCCGACAAGCCGTCTTTTACTATTTCGATGCCGCCGCCAAACGCTACTGGTACGCTTCATCTGGGTCATGCCATCATGCTGGCTCTGGAAGATATTCTGATCAGGCACAGGCGAATGAAGGGCTATGAGGCCTTGTGGTTGCCCGGTACCGATCACGCGGCCATCGCCACCCAGAACAAAGTAGAAAAGATATTGGCCGAAGAAGGAATCGACCGCGAACAACTTGGCCGCGAGAGCTTTCTGAATCGCGTGCGGGAATATGTTGCAAATTCTCAGGACATCATCCGCAATCAGGTGCGAAAGATGGGCAGCAGTTGCGACTGGAGCCGTGAACGGTACACACTGGACGACGACCTGAATTATGCCGTGAATGAGGTCTTCAGCCGGATGCATAAGGACGGCCTGATCTACCGCGGACACCGCATTGTGAACTGGTGCACCCGCTGCGGTTCGACGCTGGCTGACGATGAAGTGGAATACGTGGAGGTACAGGCGCCTTTTTATTACCTGAAATACGGACCGGTCACCATCGGCACGGCCCGCCCCGAGACTAAATTCGCCGATAAGGTGGTGATTGTACACCCCGACGACAAGCGTTATAAAAAGTATATCGGCAAAGAGATGGAGATCGACTGGATCGACGGCAAGATCAAGGCAAAATTCATCGCTGACGCGGAGGCCGCTGATATGGAAATGGGCTCCGGTGCCATGACCATTACGCCGGCTCATAGCTTTGTGGATTTTGATCTGGCCAAGAAGTACAAGCTTGAAGTCCTGCCCATCATCGATACCGAGGGCAAGATGCTGCCCATTGCCGGGGAATTCGCCGGAATGGACGTTCTGGAATGCCGCGAAAAACTGGTTAAAAAGCTGAAAAAACTGGGCTTGCTGGAGCGCGTCGATGAGAATTACAGTCATAATCTTTCAGTCTGTTACCGCTGTAACACGCCCGTTGAGCCGCTGGTGTCCGAACAGTGGTTTATTGACGTGAACAAAAAAGTGAAAGCGCTGGGCGGTAAAAGCATTAAAGAAAGGAGCGTGGAAGTGATAAAAGATGGTGAAATTGAAATCATCCCCAGCCGCTTTGATAAGATTTATTTTCACTGGATGGAAAACCTGCGTGACTGGTGTATCAGCCGCCAGATCTGGTGGGGTCACAGGATTCCGGTCTGGTATAAGGACGGTGAAATTCATGTGGGTCACGATGCTCCAAAGGGCCAGGGATGGAGGCAGGACGATGACACACTGGATACCTGGTTTTCATCGGCTCTATGGACTTTTTCGACCCTCGGCTGGCCTAAAGAGACTCCCGATTTCAAAAAATTTCACCCGACGAGCGTGATGGAAACGGGTTACGATATTCTGTTTTTCTGGGTCGCCCGCATGATTATTATGACCACCTATGCCACGGGCACGATTCCCTTTGAGAAGGTTTATCTGCACGGACTGATTCGCGACAAAGAAGGCCGGAAAATGAGTAAATCACTGGGGAACGGAATAGACCCGATTGAGATGATCGACAAATTCGGCGCTGACGCCCTTAGAATGAGCATGGTGATCGGAAATACTCCCGGCAACGACATGCGCCTGTATGAAGAAAAGATCATGGGCTACCGCAATTTTACCAACAAGCTGTGGAATGCCAGCCGATTTGTCATCGGAATTTTTGAGGAAAAAGGCCTGCCTGCCGATAGGCAGGGCATTACCAAGGCTCCGAAACCGGATTTGGGGAAGCTGACAGCCGCGGACGAGTGGATTTTAGGCAAACTGAACACGGTTATCAGCGCCGCGGATGAAGCGCTTACTGGCTTCCGCATCAGTGAGGCCGGCCAGCTACTTTATGACTTTTTGTGGAATGATTTTTGTGACTGGTATCTGGAGCTTTCCAAAGGCGACAAGCAGAATCCGGCTGTTTTGTACCACACCCTGGCCACGACCCTGAAGCTCCTTCATCCGATTACGCCGTTTGTGACGGAGCAGATTTGGGCCGAGCTTCCGGGAACTTCAGGCATGCTGATTACCGAACAGTATCCGGAACCGATTAAGGGTGATTTTGATGCCGGGTCAATCGGGCTGGTCATCGAGCTGATCGGCGCCATCCGCCGGATGCGGGCGGAGAATAAAATTGAACCTGCCCAGAAGATTGCGGTCACGCTGTATGGTCGCAAGGATCTGGAAGGCAGTAAGGAGGATATTATGCGCCTGGCCCGCGTGAGCGAGCTGACATGGAAAGATTCCGGCAAAAAGCTTTCCGGGGCCGCGGCGGACGTGGTAAAAGACGTGCAGATTTTTATTCCGCTGGAAGGTCTGGTAGACACGGAAAAAGAGAAGGCAAGACTGCAAAAAGAAATTGAACAACTTGGCAAGTATATCGCTGGCCTAAGCGCTAAACTTGCGAACAAAAATTTTGTTCAAAATGCCCCCGCAGCGGTGGTGGAAGCTGAAAGGCAAAAACTGTCTGAAGCCGAGGCTCGGATGAAGCAGATGAAGGGGCAGGTGGGGAATCTGTAAAACTCAGAACAGGTTTTTTAAGGTCACAAAACCATTTGCGCTATAAAATTTTCGCTCGCCCGCTTCCAATAATGACCCCAGTTTTACCGTGTAATCTTTTTTGGAAAAATGGCTGATAATTTCTTTTAATCCGGTTTTTTGTTTCCCGGAAAGCTCTTTCGTTAAGTTCCGGTCTTTTTTTAACATAAACTCCAGATCATACGCGTCTCTTATCTCCTTTCTGTCTGATAAAGCTCCGACTTTATTGATGAACATTTGTTTTAAAGTGAATGTCACAAGCCTTATCTGCTTGGTACTATGAGGGGAAAAAGCGATATTAAGTCCCGTTTCCTTTGGTTTACCGGTTTCTTTTCTTATTTCCAGCTTGAGCTTCCGGTCATAACCTTCTTTTTTGATTTCCGTTAAAAGCGAAAAATGTTTTTCGTGATGGTCGGTGATTTTATAATGCCGGCCTAATACCTCTTTCATTTTTGAAAAATAGCCGGAAGGTATTTCTTTCTTAATCCAGAAATCCAGATCAACCGAATACCTGTCCAGCCCATAACATAGCCGTAAACAAGTTCCGCCTCCGAATATCAGCGGGGTCAGGAGATTATTTTTTGAAAGAAGGTCAAGTAGCTCCATTTCAAATTCCTCATGTCTTTTTAAGTCCGGCATTTCGTAATAGTTTTAATAATAAAACCTGCGTTTTTTTCGGGAATTTCTTTGCCATTTTCTGAAGTTCCGCGGCCGAAAACCCGCTTAAATCAATGCTATCGACGTCGAGGCTGTATCGGCCCATGGAGGAATAGTAGAGGCAATCGAGTAGTGCCTTTTCTTTAGTCGCGATAAAAAATTTTCCCTCTCTGATAAATCCGAAGTATAAGTCCTTATCGATTTTGCTGTAATTAAAGACCCATTCTTCCGCCTCGTAATACTGTGTGCGCACCGGGCTGACAGCCTCGATGACGTTCCGTGTGATCTGGGTGGTAATGCCGTAGTAAGAAAGCGCGGTCATAAAAGAGATGTAGGAGGGGGTCTGGATGATATTACTCAGATAAAAGAGGTCATCCTGTGATACCTGACGTGAAAGAGACTTCATTAGGTAAAGGTTGTTTCTGAGCCTCGTCAGAATCCCCTTTTTCGCGTAGCGGCTGGCCATCACCCTTGCAGAGGCTTCTTTAATGCCTAGAGTCCTCGCAATGCTCTGGACTGTCCAGACCGGCCTTTGATTTTGCTCAAGTTTTAACAGATTCATGGTTTTATTATAGCTGATTTTTTGGAAATTGTAAATATAATTTATTAACAAAAATGATAATAAACTATATTTATATTAAACCTGTCAGAGGGATAAGCATCCCTTGTCCTTGAGTTTTGAGCTTTTTTTTGGTATAATAATAAGATTTAATTCACCTACCATGATGCAAATTGCGGGAGTCATCTACAGCGAGGAACGAAGGAAAAGCCAGGAGCGGTATCAGGCGGCGGTGGAACGGGCGCATTTTCTGGGTCAGGAAGAGAAGAGACACTGGGCCCTGCTTGGCCATATACTGACCACCGGCCAGTTGCAGGAAGCTGAACGGCTGATTATTGACGAAGACCTGAAGCGCCTTGCCGTTCAGGAACAATTAGAAGTAATAAAACCTAGCTCAGAAAAAAGATATGGGTGATCCTAAAAAAAGCCCCTGGGATTCAAGTCCCGAGGAACCAACAAGCAGAAGTCCCTGGGGGCGCCGTCCGCAAACCGCGACCGAAAATAAACCGGAAACCGGCAGACAGCCGGAAAAAAAGGAGGTGCCTAAAGGACAGAAAGGCGGCGCCCTTGACGATTACAGAAAGAAAGCCGAAAAGCTTAGTTCTGATCCTAACGTGAAGGCCGCGGAGGCTATCCGCGAACTGCAGGGAAATAAAGAAACGGTCGCGCAACTGGATGGGCTGACAGCCCTGAACACGGCTATTGTCAGTGTGCTTACCAAACTCGCCAAAAAAGGTGTGGATGTTTCCAAAATCAGAACGGCTGAAGATCTTCAGCATGAGATTCTGAAGAATGGCCTCACGCTTACCCTGCCTGAAGCCACCGCTGTCGAAAACCTGAATCGCATTGCCGGTCAGCCCGGCCCAACTGCCACCGAAGTGAAGAACAGCTGGCCGGACCGGGTGCAGACCGCGCAGGAGGCCGGCAAGGGCTGGAGTGACAAATATAAAGAATATCTGCAAAAAAACCCGGTCGGAACCATCGCCCTTACCGTGGCAGGTGCCGCGGGCATTTATCTGACCTACCAGGGTATCAAGTCACTTGTAAAAATGGCTTTCGCCTCCGAAGACACCGACAAAAGCAAGGAGAAAGGCGGTTCATGGTTCAAAAAAGAAATCATGATTCCCCTGATCCTACTGGCCGCCGGCGCCTTTTTGGGAAAAGATGTTGTCAAAAAAATCTGCAAAGATGCCGGTCTGGATTGGTTTGACGTGGAGGACAAGCTTAGAAGAGGAGAAGAACTTACCGACGATCAAAAGAGAAAAGCCGAAAATGCCGCCAAGAAAATACAAGACGAAATTGATGCAAGGCGAAAAGGGGCCGCAGGGGGCGCGGCTGCCGGTGCCGCTGCCGGCCCGGAAGCTGCTGAGGAACACGAGGAACCGGCGCCTGTCCCGGGCGCGCTGGAAGTCGAAGGTGCAGAACTGCGGGAATACGGGGAGAAGCTTCTGAAAGAAAATGGAGCTGAAAAACTGGAAGACGGAGCTTTTTTGATTACAACTGAAACAGGGAGAAAAGTTTTCTACAAATTCGATACAGACGCGAAAAAATGGCTGTGGCAGAGTGAAACGCAGAAAAAGGATGAAGAGTGGTCTGATTGCGAGGAAAGTCCTTATGATGAAAAGGCGTGTCCTGATGCCGTGAAGGCGAATGAGATCGCAAGGAGGCTGGCTGGCGTTACGGCCTTACCGGAGAAAGGAGGGGAAAATTCAGAAGTACACAAAAAAGGTGCTGAGGCACTGGAAGCTGGTCGCTATACGGCTGCGAAGAAGGCTTTACTCGCCATTTACTTCAATCCTCGTTTTCACAAACCGGAAGTGTTTGATTTGACGATCGACAATGTATCTCAGGATAAGTTTGCAGAAATTAAGGCCTTGGTAAACAAACACAAAGACTCTAAAAGAATCCCAAAATCTGAATTCCCGTCAACTATCAAATCGGGAATTAGTGAAGAGTATCTATTCCTCTTGTTCGAAAAAATGGTCAGTTTCAGTAAATTGGGCCATGCTGAAGATGAAAACATGACTGTGCAGGTGATGCTTGAGTCTGTTATGAGAAACCCCCTGGCCGATCAGCTGGAAGGAATTAATACAGCTGTCATCAATGCCCTGAAGCAGGGGGACATTGGTGATGCATTAAAGACAATTGCTGTTCAGGGTATTGAAAATATTCAAAGTAAGGCGGTTCAGATGACTGAACGGCTCAATCAAGTGCTTGACATCAATGTGGAGAATCTAAACAAAGAAGAAAAAATTGTTTTTCGGGAAATGCAAGGGTTACTTTTAACGAACCCTACTCTTGTCAAACGTGACCCAAAAGATGTTATTGATAACATTTTGAAGACTAATTCCAAATTCAAGGAACAGCCCAAGGCTGTTGAACTGGCTACGAAATTCTTTGCTGAAGTTAAAAAGCGATCTCCAGCCATTTTAGAAAAAGTAATCAGGAAATTTGAGATTAAGAAAGAAGACTTGCCCAACTATCTGAGAGAAGGTGTTAGTATGGATAATCTTCTATTCTTCAATGCCTGTGAACTGGTTCTTTTGGATCAAGCGATTGAAAGCGAAGGTGATCAGGCAACTGATTTACTCATTCTTGGGGTTCTAATTAGATCCATCAGGGAACCGCGTTTAAAGGAACCCTACATCGGATTGATTAGCGATGAGGTGACTAAAGATATACCGTCTGTCAACATCCCTTGCCTTAAGTCACTTCAGCCCTATTTCGAAAAAGCGCTTCGTGTGGCTGGGGCACACCTTGGCTACAAAGCCCTCGATTTTATGCATCGCTGGAGCCCTTATCAGACAGAGCACCCCACAGCCAAGTCTCATGAAGCAATGGCTGAGGATTTTAAGAATCAAAATATTGTTTTTGGCTCATTGAAAGAATCAGGAGGAACAACTCTAGAACTTTCTTCCGACGCGTTAGCAGCTATTGTACTTGCATTGCCTGGAGTTCAAGATGAACTTGCCTCTTGCGAAACAGGGCAAGAATTTCTTCAGCTGATTCGTGTGAATGGCGGGCACGTTACTGCTTACAAAGACCGAGATGGTGTGATGGGGATACTGATTGATACTGGTTATGAAGTGTTCTTAGCAAGACCTGGTGCCATTGTCTGGGAAGCTGCCAAATCTGCAGCTGAACTCAGTTGGGGTGGTGCCTGGGATGCGGCTAAGATTTGGGTAGGGGGCTCATCCTTCTTTGTAACTGCAGGAGGTATCAGGGGGATATTTAAGGCGTACAGGCCTAAAGAAGGAGGCAGGGTTCTTTACTCAATTACCACACGCACAGTGAATGCTTTTAAGGGCATGTGGTGGGGGTTAAAATACCCCATCAAGGCCCCAATTTTCACATATGATGTTGCCACGCATACAGTCAAAGGCTTGGCCACAGGTGCTGAGGGTCTGAGCTCTATGGCTAAGGCCCCCCTCAGAGGTGGCAGACGGGCGCTGAATTGGACTCGCGATGTTCTTCGGTATGGAATCCCCGGCCAAAACGTTGAAAATATGGTGGATACTGGGCGATTACTTGAAAAACATTTTAAATTGGCTGAAATTAAGGGTGATGTTCCAACAAAAGCTGGCATTAGAGCACGTGCTGGACGGTTTTTGCGGAGAGGCAAAGAACTACTTCAAAAACCTATTGCCACCTTGCGCCAAATGACTGCCGGCGATTGGCATTGGGGCATGGCCAAAAAATTCGCAGAACGATATGCTAGTCAGTATAATGATTTGTTTGGATTAGATGAGAATACTGGTTTTAAACTGGATGAACTGAACACACATGGAAAGGTTCAGAATGTCACAAAGGCCAATGAGCGTCTCAATCGCTTTCTTCAAAAAACTCAGGATGACCCTAAATTGCTTGAAAAAATCGTTGAAGCAGCCAAAAACAATAAGGATAAGACTCTGCAGAAAAAAATACTAGACATTCTAAAGGATACGGGGCTAAACGAAAATGAGATGGAAGCTTTAGCCAGAAGAATAAATAGTGAAGGGATGGCTAAAAAAGTTACTGAGCAGATTAGCCGGGCTTCTAAAAGAATGACTGATTCTGCGGCAGTTAAAGCTGCTAAACCAAGTGCTCTACAAGCTATTAGTGAAGGCGTCCCAAGAAAGCCTGTCAGAATATTGGGCAAAGAACCCAAATACCAATACGGCGGCGAAGTCATCGAACTCACTAAAAACGAAATCAGTGCGATGCAAAAGGCAAAGAATCTTAGCCCGGAGGAAGCCATTGCGGCGCTTTGTGAAGAGAAGTGGCTGGCTAAACATCCTGAAGTTGCCACGGCGGCGGAAAAGCCTACGGGAGGCGCGGAATGCGCGCGGGCAAGATTAAGGAGGGGCCTTCAGCATCTAACTGGCGAAACCCTGGCTTCGGCGGGAGGTGCCGAAAAAGTTCTTCAAGCTGTTGGAAAAGACTTAAAAGACATTCAGGAAAAAGTCGCCAGAGCTGAAAAAACGCTACAGGGTATTGAGGATGCCAGAAAAGCCGGTGAAGCGGTTGGCGACATGAAGAAAATCGAAGATCAGATTGCGAAAGCCCGGCAGGTCATTGCGGACGGACAACGTGCCGAAGCTGAGCTTCACGCGACTGCCAGGGCCATACAGGAAGCGAAGAATGCCAAAGACGCCCTTGACGCGGCTAAGAAAGCCAAAGATACAGCCGCCAATCTGTCAAAACTTGAAAAAGAATTACGGACTGCCACCACTGCGGCAGAAGAAGCCATGAAGAGTTCCGGAACAGCCATGGAATCGCTGAGTAAACTAGGTAAATTTGTCAGACCTTTAAAAATTGCCGGACGGGTCGCGGGCGCCACCTTTGCCGTCGGCGGAGCCGCCTACAGCGGTTATGAGGCAATCATCAGCGCGCATGAGGCCGTCACCACTGACGTCGCGGGCCGCGGAAAAGTTAAAGGACTTGAAGCCGGTATGTGGACCGTCAACGCCGTGGCCGACGGCGCGGCTGTCGCGGTTCTGTTTGGCGCGGAAAGCGCCGCGGTGGGTTATGCCGGAGCGGCGGCATTACCGCTTGCACCCCTCACTTACGCCGGTGCCACTGTTTTTGAAACCAAATACGAAGAAACCAAAACAGATTATGAGTGGGCTCAGGAAGCGGGAGGCAATCCTTACGCGATTCTTCATCATTTTTATACCAGCATAAATTCCATTTCACTGGGTGATGCCTGGATCGGAGCCGGAAAAGCCATAGGCAGGAGTCCGGCATATGGAACTATGGCGCTTTTGTTCCCTGCCGCTCCCGCGATAGCTTCGTATATTGACGGGGATTTTAGCTTTGAAACAAAGGGGCAGAAGGAAGCCTGGGATAAAAACTACGCAGAAAGCGTAGAAAACAAAGTGGATACCATGCGCAAAATTTATCGCGGGCTTATCGCTATTCAGAAAGATCCATCCATTCTGAACCTGATTCAGGATACTAAAATGGATCCAAAAGAAAAGAGCCGTGAAATCGAAAGACGTATTGCCGCGGCTTACACAATTAATCATGAATATTATTTCAGAAATATGTCGCTCACCGGCATGCAGAGTTACGGCAGTGCCCAGAAGTTTATTCTGGAGGCCCAGATGTTTGACGACATCATGCAGATGCGTGACAAGGCCAAAAGGGCAGGTATGCCATTCCCCATTATCGGAAACGATAAACTGCCTTTTAACATGGAGCTTGACCGCTACGATATTGTCGGCGGCATTGAAAATCCCAAAGGCAGGGTGGATTATATTCCGGCCCACGTGGTGCAGGCCTACAAAGAAACACTGATCCGGAATTTTGAAAAAGACCCCATCAGAAAAGGCAATCTTGACCGCATGGATACGGCCTATCTGATAAGGCTGTATATGCAGACCGCTATGGCGCTTGAGGATGAGCTGATGAAAGAACAGATCGACAAAGAGCCTGAACTGCGCGAAACGTTTGAAAAGCAAATTATGCTGATCAGCGGATACCTGAAAACTGCCCGAAGCGTAAATATGCTATTCGCGATGCAGGATCCCGCTTATCGCGAGCCAAGAATGACTCTTGAAACAATTGTCACACATTTGGAGGGCATCGGGGCATATGGCAATAAAACCTACCTTGAATTTGAAAAGGAGAATTACGAAATGACGCCGGCTCTTCAGGCTTTATACAGGCTTGGCGAGTATTTTGGATATAACGGGCCGCCTTCGGAAGAACGGCTTAAAATATTCTTCAGTGAAAGCGGGGCCGATTATCACGGTCTTTACTGGGACGGTTCCCAGTGGTATCTGCGGGAAAGAGGCTATGAGCTTGATGACGCTTATGGCGCCGCGCTTACAACTCATATGATCGACGGAATCATCAAACGCATGAGAGAACAGCCTGACAATATTCTTAAACATCGCTCCGATGCCATCTTTCTGGATGCCTACGATTACACGGCAGAGGTCAATAAAATGGCCGGTATTCTGGAAAACGGGCTGGCGGAAGGGACCAAACGCGGCTATGAGCGAAGTGCGACGGAGCTTAGACAGGAAGTCGTGGCACCGCCGAAGAAATTTGACCCCAAAAAGATTGACTATTCCCAGGAAAAAGAGCCTCTGATGGCTGATTTCGGAAAAGCCATTGAACATGTAAAATCAGCCTGCGCCTGGAAAAAGCTCGAGTACAAAGTGGTTGATGAAAATACTATTGAGCTTTCCAGAAGTGATTCACCATCCAAAATCACTCTTACTCGGAAAGATAACGAATGGAGCGTGGGTGAATATTACGCGCGTCGTTCACTACTGCAGGCGGTCGTGCTGGGCAATCTTAAAAACAAGGTTCAGCATATCATTCGAAGCAACAAGCATGAAGGCGGCAGTAAGCGCCCATTTTCAACCGATGAAGGCAGTATTGATTTTGACCGCGCCTGGAATCCGGTGGATTTAAGAATTCTGGATAAAGAAACCGGCTGGCTTGGCTTTTATAACGAAATTGGCATTATCCCCGAGCACGTGGCGGCTGTTCTTAACAACTGGTACGAAAAGGAAATGTATAAGGGCTAAACCTCATCCATCGGTTTTCTGTGCCCGTCCGGACTGAAGTATTTGAAGTAGAGGGATTTGATGGCTTCAAAGGTGCTGGTTAAAAGGGATTTCAGGGCCTCCTGCAAACGACGGACTTTGGCGATAGCGCTGCTATATTCCTGAGCGGAGCCGGCGGCCAGGTTCTTTTCGAGAGTTTTGGCTTTTCTGAGCTCAAGTTTAATCTGCTCAGTAATGGCCGCGCGGATCTTTTTGATCATGATCTCCTGTGTGGGCAGACCTCGGCGCGCGGCAAAAGCGGCCGCCGCCTGGGCTTTCTGGTCCTGCGTTTGCTGAGCGCCGCCGGTGATGTCGCGTCTTTCACCTGTTTCCCCCTTCTTATCGGAAACGCCCTCCTTTGGCGCTTCCACGCCTGCCATAACGTCGGCCACCTCGGTCTGGACGCCTTCGGCTTTCTGAAGAACGGCTTCACGACCCTCAGCTTCTTTTTCCGTCTTCTTTCTTGTAATCAGGCGTTCAACCGTTTCGACCTCGGATGGCTTTTTGGTAACGTCCCCTTTTTTGTCATGATTAGATTCCAATTACTGGCCTGTTAGGTGCTGCGTGGATTATAACAAGAAATCTTGTCATCAGGAAGCCTAATTGATACGATTAACTTTGATGAAAACTCTTTATTCTTCCACATTTTTGACAGCAGTTTTAGCCTTTTTGATACTGCTCGGAAAAACCGGCACGCCTGTGACTATCATTCAGAATGTCCCGACTCCCGCTTTCCAGACGATCATTGAACCCGTCGGACCGGCCATTTCTCCCGCCGAAAGGGGGAAGGTTAAAATCGAGATTTTCAACACTTTCGGATGCCGCGCATGCGATCTTTTCGGCCAGAATGTTCTGCCTCATGTTGTGGAAAAATACGCGAACAATTCCGAAGTCGAACTGTATTTATACCTGGTTCCCGACAGAGAGAGTGAAGGCGAACTTTATGCCGCCCGCGGCGCGCATTGCGCGGCCAGGTACGATCGCTTCTGGGATCTGATTTATAAAATGCACGCCGCGGAAGAACTGAGTAAGCGGGAAGTGGATTTGATCGGGCAGGAACTTCAGCTGCCCCTTCTTGAGTTCAGAAATTGCCTCGGTTCCGATGAATTCGACGAGCGGATCGGCCAGGATATAGCCTACAGCGAAGCGCGTCAGATTCAGCAGAAACCGACTATTTTAGTGAATAACACGGTGCTGATTGGCGCGCAGCCCATTGAAAACATTGAACGTATTATTAATAAAAACTCGAAGTTCGAAACTCGAAACACTAACATTAATCATTAAACATTAATCATTCAATGATGGAAGACTGTTTATTTTGTAAGATTGCCGCTAAAGAAATACCGGCCGATATGGTATCCGAGAGTGAGGAGTTCGTCGCCTTT
>Ga0180007_10003164_pt1 | contig 18626 bp, 17 predicted proteins | sample MM_PC_MetaG_FD_121122 | JGI IMG/M metagenome (GOLD analysis project Ga0180007, IMG submission 121122) | Groundwater microbial communities from the Aspo Hard Rock Laboratory (HRL) deep subsurface site, Sweden - MM_PC_MetaG | ecosystem: Environmental > Aquatic > Deep subsurface > Groundwater... | reverse complement strand
GGCGGGAACGTCCTTGGGCAGATAGTGGGCGCTGGTGCCTTCGTCTCTGATGCTTGCCGTGGGCAGCAGCAGGTCGCCGATGGCAAGTGAGTCATCGATGCCGCCGCACATGCCTAGCATAAGCACGCATTTCAGTTCATCGAGAAAAGAGAGGCAATGCATGACAATGCCGGCGGAGGGTGAACCGACTCCGTAGTTTATAATGGAGATGTCGGCGTCATGGTCATGGACAACGCTCCAGTTGTTGGAGAGAATCTGTTTTCCGCTAATTTTGGCAAAGGATCTGATATAACGGTGAAAGTTGCAGATGAGGATGTGGGAGCAGAATTCCTTGATCGGGGAACCTGTATAGCGCTCCAGGGTGTGGCGGGCATAGTTGTCCGGGCGCAGCAGTGAGTTCATGAAGTCATATCCCTTTTGTTATGAGTAGTATGGATGCGGCTGTCTTTATTTTCAATTTTAAATTTCCGGCTCGGCCTGTATCGGTTATTATAACGGTCAAACGTCAATTATCAATTTTTAATTTCAGCCGGGTGGAAAATGAAAAATAAAAATATCCCTTTAGATGAGCGGATTATTCTGGCCCTTGATGTGCCGGAGCCTGATGTGGCAAAGGAATGGGTCAGGAAAACTGAGGGGAAAATAAGGTTTTACAAGGTGGGGCTTCAGCTGTTTCTGGCCGGCTGGTTTGATATGGTGGACTGGATTACCGACCGGGGCCACAAGGTAATGGTTGACCTCAAATTCTTTGATATCCCGGAAACCGTCAAGCTTGCCATGATGCAGCTGCAGGACCGGGGAGTGACTTTTGCCACCGTGCACGGCAATGACCCGATTATCCGCGCCTCCCTTGCCGCCAGGAGCGGGAATGATGCCGCTCTGAAAATTCTGGCGGTGACGGTGCTGACCAGTTTCGGCGAAGAGGACATGCGGGCCATGGGCATGACCGGCAGCATCGAGGATCTGGTGTACTTCAGGGCCAAGCGCGCCCTGGAGCTCGGCTGCGACGGGGTGGTTTCCTCCGGTCTGGAGGCGGTCAGGCTGCGCCAGGGACTCGGCGAAAAACTTCTGATCGTCACTCCCGGCATCCGGCCCGGCGCCAATATTGATGACGGCGGCGATGATCAGACCCGTATCATGACCGCCAGGAAGGCCATTGCCAATGGGGCTGATTACGTGGTGGTGGGCAGGCCCATCACCAGAGCCGCGGATCCCCTGCGGGTCATCGCCGGTCTGCAGGATGAGATTGCCGCGGCGCTGGCGCAATAAAATTCTTCAGCTACCAGCTCAGCCAGGTCTTGAGTGTCTGCATGACGAGCAGAGTGTAGATGCCCGCTATCACATCGTCAAGCACAATGCCCAGGCCACCGTGCAGATGGGCATCCGCCCAGCCGGCCGGGAATGGTTTGACGATGTCGAAAAAACGGAACAGGAAGAAAGCAATGATCAGGGGAACTGCTTTCATCGGCGCACCGATCAGGCCGATGAGCATGCCGACGATTTCATCGATGACAACAACGCCGGGATCACCCCGGTCAAGTATCTTTTCCGCGCTGCCGGCAGTCAGTACTGCCACAACAAAGATGATGGCCAGACTTGCATAATAGCCTGTCTGGGAAAGGCGGATGAGCAGAAAGTGCAGGGGGAAGGCGACCAGGGTGCCCCATGTGCCGGGCGCTTTGGGCAGGTAGCCGGTGTAGAATCCCGAGGCAATGGCCATGATCAGTTTATCCATTATGCCCTTTCCTGAAATTTTCCAGGGGCGCCCTGCTGACTTCCCGGTATACCTGCTGTAAGGGGATCCCCTTTTCCAAAGCCAGCCTGCGACAATCTTCATATTCCGGATACAGGATGTCCCCGGCCGGTGTTACCACCTTTTTTACGGCAATCTGCCCAAGGCTGGTGGCAACGGTTCCTGTTTCACGGGGCAGGGTCCAGCGTCCTTCCCGGCGGAAGCGCAGGCCGATGGCCGTGCTCTCCGACAGAATGCAGCGCTTCAGTTCCCAGGCAGTGGCCGGATCGGCCACGACCCGCAGCAGAAAACCGGGACGGCCTTTTTTCATCTGCATGGCAATGAGGGCAACGTCAAGGGCGCCTTTGGCAAAAAGCTGCTCGCTGAGGTAAGGGAAACCTTCCGGCTGCCAATCGTCAAGATGGGTCTCGATAACCTCCACCTCCTGGACTTCAGCGACCTGTGCGGAAGTGCCGATGACAAGCCGCAGCAGGTTGGGGCGGCCGTCCGCCAGCTTGCGGCTGCCCGCCACGTATCCCACCCTCTCGATTTTCATGGGCGGAAAGGGGCCAAATGAGCGGCAGCATCCTTTGAGGATAGCCGCCCCGGTGGGGGTGACAAGTTCCTGGGCCAGATCCGTTCCATAAACCGGCATGCCTTTGACCAGCTCGCAGACAGCAGGCGCCGGCAGGGGCAATCTGCCGTGGGCGCATTCCACCCAGCCGTGGGACAGGGGCAGGGGAGAAGAGATGAGCTGCTCGATGCCGAAATAATGCAAACCGATTGCCGCCCCGACAATATCAATGATTGAATCAACCGCGCCGACCTCATGGAAGTGGACTTCATCAGGACGACAGCCGTGCACCCTGGCCTCCGCATGGGCGAGAGCGCTGAAAATGGCCAGGGATTTTTCTTTTACCCCTGGCGCCAGGGCGCTTTTTTCAAGCAGGTTCCTGATGGTGCTCCAGGTGCGGTGATGATGGTCGTGGGTGATGGTGATGATGATTTTTGTGGCGGAAAGGCTGTGCTGCTCGGTTCTGGCGGCCTGCAACTGGTATCCGTCCAAGTCAAGTCCGGCCAGTTCCTGTTTGAGGATTTCTTCGGGCAGGCCGGCGTCAAGCAGGGCGCCGAGAAACATGTCGCCGCTTATGCCGGAAAAGGTGTCTGCGTAGGCAACAATCATTTGGCCCCGAACCGTAAACCGGTCTTCAGCGGTCTGCCCTGCAGAAAGGCATGAACGGGCATGCGGTTGGCCCCCTCCCGCTGCACCTCCCGCACAAGGAGATAATCGTGGCCTGCGGCGATCATTATGCCGTCCCGGTCAATGCGGCACAGCGTGCCGGGCGGTTCCATCGGTTCCCCGCTGATGACGGATGGGCTGAAAAGGCGAAGGTGCTGCCCGTCATACTCGGTGTGAGCCAGAGGCCACGGATCAAGTCCCCGGATAAGGCAGCTGATCGCTGTCGCTGATCTGGTCCAGTCGATTTCAGCCTCATCCTTGCTGAGCGGCGGGGCCTGGGTGGCAAGGTGGTTGTCCTGCCTGGTCGGCGTGAGTTCATCTCGGCGCAGCAGCACCAGGGCCTCGATAAGCAGCTTGCCGCCGAGCCGGGACATTTTTTCCGCAAGTGTTGCTGACGTATTATCTGCTTTGATGGGCAGACTGACCTGCAGGAGAATGTCCCCCGTGTCCATCCCTTCATCCATCTGCATGATGGTGATGCCTGTTTCCTTCTCACCTTCCAGGATGGCCCGCTGGATGGGCGCGGCGCCACGATATTTCGGCAGCAGGGAGGCATGCACGTTGATTGTTCCCAGAGGGGGCAGGCGCAGAAGCGATCCGGGCAGAATCCTGCCGTAGGCGGTGACGATGATTAAATCAGGGTCGAATTCCCGGATGGTGTCGAGGTATTCCTCGGTTTTGATTTTTGTCGGCTGCAGAACAGGAATTCCGGTATTTTCGGCAAGGACCTTGACCGGAGGTGGTGTCAGTTTTCTTCCTCTTCCCTTGGGACGGTCAGGCTGGGTCACCACGGCCACCACATTTTCCTTGTGGTCGAGAAGGGCCTGCAGGCTGGGAACGGCAAAGTCGGGCGTACCCATGAAAATGATACGGTTGATTTTATTTATCATTGTTCGCTGCCAGTTCCTGTTCCTCTTTGAGCTGTTTCTTGCGTTTTTTCTTGTACAGGGCCCGCTTCAGGGAACTGAGATGGTCGATAAAGAGTTTGCCGTCCAGGTGATCGACCTCGTGCTGGATAACCCTGGCAAACCAGCCATCCGCCTCAAACTCAATTATCCTGCCCTCAAGATCGTGGGCCCGCACCTTGATATGGGAAAAGCGTTCCACATTGGCGCAGTAATCAATTACACTGAGGCAGCATTCCTCGTCAACTACAGATCCTTCGCCTTCCAGGATTTCAGGGTTTATCAAAGGGATCAGTTTGTTTTTTCCGTCTTTGTGGCTGACATCCACCACCACAATCTGCTGGGTCACTCCGATCTGGTTTGCTGCCAGACCGACTCCCGGCGCAGCGTACATGGTTTCGGCCATGTCTGTTATCAGCTCCTTGAGTTGGGCATTGAATTCGGTTACCGGACTGGCCTTCTTGCGCAGCAGCGGATTGGGATATTTTAAGATCTCTCGTATTGCCATTTTTACCAGGAAATTGCTGTTATTGATTTTGTTTTCTCATTGACTCTATAGCAAATGTAACTTTTTTTTACCACTCGCACTATAAAAAAACAGGAATTGAAGAAAATGAAGGACAATGCATCCCCTGATTTCAGCTCTATCTTCCGAGCCAAGGTTGTGCAATTTCACCTCGCAGCTTCTATTTTACTTTAACAATAATTATTACTAATAACCATTGTGTTTGCGGAGGTCAAGCTGTACGGTTTTATTACCGGATTACCCCTGTGTAGCTGAGAGAATATGAGGGAAAGGGCAGCACTGCCGACAGCAAAGACAGATTAAGCCTGTTTGTGCAGAGACGATCTATAGAGGAGGGCTTTGAGCTGGGCATTATCAAAGAAATATGAGGAATGTGAAAGGTGAGACCATGACGAAAAGATTTACAACAACAGCTTGCAGTGCGGGACCCATGCTGAGTGGTGACGACACAGATCTGGCGGATTATTCGGCCATCGGCCGGGTGTTTTTCAGTACTTCACAGGGAGCCCCGCTTCCTTCCATGCGACAAGACCGCCGCTGACATTATAAACTTCCTTGTAACCGTATTTTACCAGCATCTGGCCTGCCGCAAAACTTCGGCCCCCCACCGCACAGACAAGTATGATCGGCGTCTCTTGCGGAAATTTGAGTTTGTTCTGCATGATTGCCCAGAACGGCATCAGGGTGGAGCCTTCTATGGCTCCTTCCCTGAGTTCCTGGGGGGTGCGGATGTCCAGAATCACAATGTCCGGCTGTTTCTCGATCAGCTCTTTTGCCTCGGCAACAGTAATGGAGCGGAATGGAGCGGCAGGCTCCTGAGCAAATAAGGATTTTTGTTGAGTGGATGCGGGTTGTTGTATCTCCTTCTTCTCATCTGAGCAGCCGGCAATAAAAAATACGATGGCCAGCAGGGGAAAGAGAACAAGTCGTGTTAGAACGAAAGAAGCATGCATGTTTAGTGTTATCGTTTAAGTTTAAAAGGAAGAGTGATTATAGGGCCTGTAATTGGCAGAGGGAAATTTTTAGCAGAAAGTATCAGGGGCTGCAAGAAATAACTTGCATAACAGCCTCCGGATACGTGGGCAAAAGGTTGCATGACATTTATAGCATGTTTATAGCATGCTTTCAGGGTCTACGTCCACCACCATTGTGACTTTTGTGGCACGAACAGGGGGAACGGGTTGGGCGGCAAGACTGTCACACAGTGCGTGCAGGTTGTTGCTGTCAGTTCCTTTAACAAGGAGCTGCCAGCGGTATTTGTCTCTGATTCTGGCAAGAGGCGCCGCCGCCGGACCCAGCAGGGTGAGCCGGAAAGTTTCAGCCAGCTGTCGCGCCTGTCGGGCGGTAAGGGTTGCAGCGCTACGGACAAGCTCCTCATTGTCTCCGGAAAAACGCAGGATGATAAGCCGGGAAAAAGGAGGGTATTGCAGGGCCTGCCGCAACTTCAGCTCTTTTTCGTAAAAGCCGCGGTAATCGTGTTTCTCCGCGTTGGTAATGGAGTAGTGGTCAGGCTGGTGGGTCTGGATAATGACGAGGCCGGGCTTGTCTCCCCGTCCTGCTCTGCCCGTTACCTGGGAGATAAGTTGAAAGGTGCGCTCCCCCGCCTTGAAATCGGGCATTCCCAGTCCGGCATCGGCCCAGATGACCCCTACCAGGGTGACATGGGGAAAATGATGGCCTTTGGTGATCATCTGGGTGCCCACCAGGATGTCGGTCTCCTTTTGATGGACCGACTTAAGGATTTTGAGAAATTTCTTGCGGTTTGTTGACGTGTCACGATCAAGCCGGGCAATACGGGCCTGGGGAAAAAGTTCGCTGAGCGCCTCCTCCACCCGTTCCGTGCCGAAGCCTATTTCCTTTACTCTGGCTGAGCGGCAGGAAGGGCATATGATGGGACTTCTGGCCTGGTAGCCGCAGTAATGGCAGGAGAGGATTTTTTCGCTCTTATGCAGGGTAAGGGAAATGTCACAGTGCAGGCATTTGACCGGGTTGCCGCAATCGTCACAGATCATGAGATTGGCGTAACCCCGCCGGTTTAAAAAAATGATGCTCTGATCCCCCTGCTCGAGATTGTCCTTTATTGACTCAAGAAGCACCTGGGAGAAAAAAGGGTGGCCGCCTGCTTCTTTGCGAGTCAGGCGCAGGTCGACAATGGAAACTTCCGGCATCGGCCTGTTTTCGATACGCTTCGGCAGGGTGAGAAGCTGATACTTGCCGGTGGAGGCGTGGTGGAAGGTGGTCAGCGAGGGGGTGGCAGAACCGAGCAGAACAGGGCACTGCTGCAGTTTTCCCCGCAGAACCGCCAGATCCCGTGCCTGGTAGCGCAATGTGTCTTCCTGTTTGTAGGCGCTGTCATGTTCTTCATCGACTATGATGAGACCTGGATCTGTGAGTGGGGCAAAGATGGCGGAGCGGGCGCCGATCACAATCTTTGCCTGGCCCTCCATGATCTGGTGCCACTGATCAAAACGTTCCCCCTGGCTGAGCCCGCTGTGCAGCAGGGCCAAGGTCTTGCCGAAGCGGGAGAAGAAATGGGCCTCAAGCTGGCTTGCCAGGGCAATCTCCGGCACCAGCACCAGCACGCTCCGGTTTTCGGCAAGTGTCCTGCGGGCCGCCTGCAGATAGATTTCTGTTTTGCCGCTGCCCGTCACACCATGGAGGAGAAAGGTGGTAAATGATTTCCTGCCGATGGCCGGCAGCAGTTCGGCGAGTACCTTCTCCTGTTCGGTGGAGAGGTGGGGCGGTTCCGGAAAAAAAGGCGGTTCTTCGCCGAAGGGATCACGGAAAATCTGCTGTTCCTGAAAGAAAACAAGACATTTTTCCCCAAGGGACTTTATCGCCCTGCCTGCCCCACTGTAAGCATGGTTCAGTTCTTTAACAGGGACAACAGGGGGGAAACGATTGACGAGCAGCTCCAGCAGCAGGGCCATGGCCTTCTTTTCGGATGCCTTCAGCCGGGTATCGGCAAGGGGCGGGGCCTTCTGGACAAGCCCGACGCAGATCTCGGTTTTGGCCTTGGTGCGGGTGGCGCTGACGGCTTCGGTAATGGTGACATAGCCCTCATTATGCCATGTTTCGAGCAGCTTCCGCCATTTGCGTGAGCGCCATATGAGGCGGACCCGGGCCGGGGAAAGGGTGCCTCTGGCGGTCAGCTCGGCCAGCCAGGCCGGGGAGTCCGCCCCATTGGCGCCATGAAAACCCACCAGCACCTCTTTGCCTGCCTCGACAAGGCTTATATGACGTTCGCTCTGCTGGGTCAGGCCGCCTGGTAAAGCGATTTTAATGACTTCCCCCAGGGGATAGCGGTAATAGGAGGCGATCCAGCGGAAAAAGGGGATCATGTCTGCCGGGAAAAGAGGTTTGCTGTCCAGGACATCGGTCACCGGTTTTATCTGGAAAGGTGCCTCATCAGCAGGCCTTATGGCCAGCAGGTAGCCGGTGACCTGTCTACGCCCCAGGGGGACGAGTAATCTCATCCCCGGTTTCAGCTGCGAGGAGTCTGCAGCCGGAAAACTGTAGGTAAGAGTCTCGGTGACAGGGGCAGCCACCGCCACTTCCAGGTGGATCATAAGTGGTAAAGCCACAAAAAATTGAAATTGGGGATGGCTAAGCAAAAAACGTCAGATACAAGGCGCGCAAATTTCGAGGAATGAGGCGTACTTATGTACGCCGCAGTGACGAGATAATGCAGCGCAACGCAGTAGCTGGCGATTTTTTGCGACGCCATCATAAGTGGGAGGCGACTTCCTTGAGATGCTCGCTGAAATCATCGCAGAGATCAGGATGGCGCAGGGCAAAGGCGACGATCGCCTTGAGATAGCCCAGTTTGTCTCCGGCGTCAAAACGGGTGCCGTCGAACTCAAAGGCATACATTCCTCTTTTGTTTGACAGGGCAAGCAGGGCGTCGGTAAGCTGAATTTCGCCGGCATGCCCCGGGGTGGTCTTTTCCAGCATGTCAAAGATGTCAGGCTGCAGGATATAACGGCCGATAATGGCCATATCCGACCGGGTCGTGCCGGGCGCCGGTTTTTCCATCATGCGGTCGACTTTGATGACTCGAGGGCTTTCATGTCTGCCTTCGACGATGCCGTATTGAAATGTTTCCTCAAGGGGTACCCGCTGCACGGCCACTACCGATTCCTGCACATCATTGAACAGGTCGATCATCTGTTTGGTGCAGGGCGGTTCACTGAGCACCAGGTCATCGCCGAGCAGAACGGCAAACGGCTCCTTGCCCACGACGTTTCTGGCGGTCCAGATGGCATGGCCCAGGCCCAGGGGCTTTTTCTGGCGGACGGCAACAATATCAATAAGATTTGACAGGTGGCGCATCTCTTCGGCCAGCTTGGTTTTTTTCTTTTCGTTCAAGACGGTGTCGAGATGGAAGTTGTAGTCAAAATGGTTTTCAATGGCGGATTTGCCTTCACTGGTGATGAGGATGACTTCTTCGATGCCCGAGGCGACCGCTTCCTCGACAATGTACTGGATGGTGGGCCGGTCAACCACGGTGAGCATCTCTTTTGGGATGGCCTTGCTTGCCGGTAGAAAACGCGTACCAAGACCTGCAACGGGAATCACTGCTTTGCGTACTCTCATATTATTATCTCTTTGGATTTGACTTGCATGGTATAGTTGGAAAATCCAGAGTGTGAAGTTCTGAATTCTGAATTTGGAGTTATTATTGCCAGCGCAGTTAACTTTCTGCAATTATCAATTATCAATGAAGAATTGTCAATTATAACCATGCACCCATTGGAAAAAGAAATACTGGCGGTCCTCAGGGCAGAGGGACTTGTTTCCTCAGGAGAGTCAGTTGTTGCCGGGGTTTCCGGCGGGCCCGACTCCATGGCCCTGCTTCATGTGTTTGCCGCCCTGGCGCCTATCATCGGAATCAAGATCATTGCCGTGTACGTCAATCACCAGCTGCGTCCGGTTGAGGCGGAAAAGGAAGGCTGTCTTGTTGAACAACAGGCCCGTTCTCTGGGCGCATCTTTTGTCACCTGCCGCATTGACGTGAAAGGGGAGGCGGGAAAAAGAAAAATTTCCATCGAACATGCAGCTCGTGAGCTGCGTTATGATTTTTTTGTCCGGGTGGCGGGAAAATTTCTGGCGGAAAAGATTGCCGTGGCCCACACGGCGGACGATCAGGCCGAAGAGGTTCTGCTGCGGCTTATACGGGGCACAGGCAGAACCGGTCTGTCCGGCATGAAAATGATGCGCGACGGCAGAATCATCCGTCCTTTTCTGACCACGGCCAAAGAACAGCTGCTGGCCTATCTTGATGAAAGGCATATCCCCTTTCTCACCGACAGCTCAAATCTTGAGCGGCAATATCTGCGTAACCGGGTCCGGCTTGATCTCATCCCCTATCTGCGTGGCTTTAACCCCAACATCTCTGAGACCCTGCGGCAGACGGCAACGGTGCTGCAGGATGAAGAGATGGTCCTTGCGGCATTGACCGACAAGTACTGGGAACAGATGGCCACAATACTGCCCGGCAATCTGGAGGAGGCTCTGCCCGTTGTGGCCGTTGACCTGGCAGGCTTTCTTTCCCTTGAGCGGGCCATCCAGCGCCGCATTGCCGAAAAGGTTTTTATATCGCTGGGGAGCCAGCCGCAGTTCAAGAAAATTGAGCAGATTCTGCATGTGGCCGCTGCCGGGGAAACCGGCGCCAGACTTCATTTCTCCAGGGGGCTGCGCATGAAGAAGGGCAGGGAGCATCTTGTTTTCAGCTATCCTGAGGGTAAAATCGCCAGAAGAGGCAATCTGGATGACGTCTGGCTGGGATGACAGGGAGGCAATTCTTCACCGGATATTACAGAGCATTTTGGTTGGAGGTTGATACCTGGTGGAAGGATTACAAGAGCGAAAGTACGGTGATGATCGAGGTGACGAGCAGGATTGCTTTTGTTTTGGCAGGCATTTTCAGGGATTCAAAAAGGTGCAGGCGTTGTTGGAATCTTTTGGTGATGAGAATTCTGAGGGGGTGTTCTCCTTGGTCAGAAAAACCTCCTGTCAAGGCTGCTAGCGCCGGTTAAGGCAACCGATGGGAAATCTGGCGGTCAAGAGATTCTGTTAATGGGAAAGATTGTTTTTCCCTGTTTTTCGGTCATGCAATGCTCGACCAGTCTCCAGCCTGCGGAGACTGGTCGAGATTTCAACAAGTTACCTTGTGTAAAGGGTTAATTTGCCGCACACCAGCTTATCCATGACTCGTTATGCACTCTGACGTCATCAAAGCCGAGATAGCGTAACATGAAATATGCGCTGCCGGCAAGCTGACCGGTGTTGCACGTCGTGACAATCGTTTTGTCAGGTGTGATGCCGTATTTTTTCAGCATCCACAGCAACTCCACCGGTGTCTTCAATGCGCCGTTATCCATATAGAGCGCGCCGAGCGGTAGATTGACGGAACCAGGGATTCTTCCAGCCCGTTTTGCCTCTGCGTGTTTGCTGAGTCCTTTGGCCTGCTGGATAACACGGGTATCAACGACAACCACCTTGTTGTTGTCCAGATTTGCCTTGACGTAGTTGTTGTCAACGACTGTAGCAGCATTGATTTTGCCGCCGAAAGTCGTTGCCGTCGGAACGGTTTTTTCCGTGGTTACATGGTAGCCTGCCTCGTGCCAGCCTTCGATTGCTCCTTTAAGATAGGAGACATTCGTGGCGCCGGCATAGTCCAGCATCCAGATAAGGAATCCGGAGTTGCGGCCGTCCTTCTCGTAAACGACGATATGGTCATCCGCCTTCAGGCCATGATCACCAAAGATCTTGACCAGTACGTCATCAGCTACGAGCTGCATCGGATTTTCTTCCTCCCAGGAGTAACGCAGTCCTGCTTTGAGAGGATCAAGAGACACAGCACCTTCGATATGGCCTTTTTCATAGTCTGCCGCGCTTCTGGCATCAATCACCTTGACCGCGGCCAGGTTGTTATGCAGCCACTCCGCGTCGACAACCATACCGGTTCGAACCTTGCTTGTGTCGATGTTGATCGGCATGGTTTTGTCTTTTTTCTTCGGGACCTTATTGTCAGGCACTATGGCTTTTGAATTTGCCTGGATTTCATAGTCAAGCAGATCCTTCTTGTCCAGGAACAGATCGCGGTTGCCGTGACAGTTGTTACAGTTGGCTGTCTGCCATGTCTTGCGCTGGATATTATGCGGAGAGGTCCGCTTCCAGGTTGGGGTGTTACCGAAGTTGGTAAATGCGTCCTTTACATAGAAATCAAAAACTTCCAGGTCGCTCGGCTCATGCCGGACAAGGATGTATTTTGCCGTCTGGTTCGGCTCTTCCTTGTCGTAATTGAGAGCGATCTTCATGCCCTCGGTTTCCTTCTGGTTCTGGAAATAGCGTAAACCCTCGGCATCTTTTCCGGTATGGCAACTGTAGCAGTTGACATAGGTCTGGGAATGGCATATCTGGCACTGTACCTTGCCGATATGGTTACTATGTTCCCGTACCGAACCGTTTTCCAGGCCCTTGTGACAGTCTTCGCAGTTAACCATTTCCGGCAGGTGATACCTGCCCTTCAGGTCCGCAGGGGCGGCTGCATGCATTTCTTTGGCCTCATGGCAGGAAACGCAGTCCATATCGTATTTTGCCACATGGACGTCGCCCTGGCCGCGGGTTCCGTAATATTCGTGTCCGACCCTGCTGCCGTGACAGGCTGTACACTGGTTGAAGGGATCGCTGCGCTTCTGGAAGTTATGGCCGTCAATAAAACCTTTCTTGGCGAATTTCGGCCGGCTGACATGGCAGCCGCCGCAGCTTGTATGGCAGGAAAAACAATGGCCTTTGCGGGCCTCGTCGATTTCATGCCATTTGTTCATGTCGGATCTTGATTTCAGCACTGTGATAAAGGTCGACAGGGTGGCATGGAGAGAATCTTTGGCTGTGGCAACAATTTCTTCATGACATTCACCGCATGCCTTCTCTGGATTGTTGATGGAGGGGTGGGCATCAAAATCCTTGTGGGCCGCCTCCTTGGTTTTTTCTGCAGGATTACCGCCATGGCAGTTTTCACATTCAACCTCGCCATGATCAGTTTCAAGAAAATTTTCTGATACCAGTACTTTTTCTGCTGGCCCCAACGGGGCCACAGCACCACCTCAGCCGGCGCCGGACGTCATTGCCGATCCCTTGGCTATAACGGCGGAAAGATTTTCCTCCAGCATGTCTTCATCAGTGTGGCACTGGATACAACTCGATTCGGCTGCATAGGTTTTGCCTGCGCCGATGAACGGGACAAGCCCTGCTGCAAGGATAGTGATGAACGCTCCCTGCAAACACCGTGTTTGCCATTTCCTCATACTTTTTCCTCCTCTTTTTTTCATTTTAGGGTTTATGAAGTCCTGCCCAACTTTTTTATCTGCATATCGCCTCAATCAGCATCGCTGTCACTGGCAGTGATCTTCCGAGGCAATCTTGTGAATTCAGAAATAAAATCTGCACCAAAAACTGAAGTAATTGTTCCCTGGGGCATTAAATTTTTCTTTAGGATATTTTGATTTGCTTATTTTGATAAATGTAACACTTCGTAGCACTAAGATGTATGACAAGCTGACACTAAGATGTCAAGGGTAAATTTGAAAAAATCATTTTTTTGGTATTCAAAATTGCTGGGTTAATCCCCAAAGGGAATATTCCAGTTTCCCGTTTAGTTGTATTTGCTGACAAGTAGATGTTGTCTATGCCTTGTCTAAGTTGAAACTTAAAGTGCGTTAGGGAAATCGAGCAATTCAGCTGTCAGGGGCAATGCAATAATATGCGAAAAACTTTTCTATATGGGATGCAGCCGCAAGGACAAAAATCTTTACGGTCCAGTTGATTCATGGTAAATGAATTGAAATATTATCTGTGGGCGGGTAGCTCAGCTGGATAGAGCGTTGGCCTCCGAAGCCAAAGGCCGTGGGTTCGAATCCCATCTCGCCCACCATTAGTTACACTAAGGGATTCAGGGTTTTCGTGGGCCCCTTTTTTATCGCATTAAATTCATTCCCCGCACTATTCCACGCACGCGCTCTTGTTCACCGCAGCCCAGACCAAATAAATCCACTCACAAAAAAACCTATGCGAAACTGAGGTGGTCTGACTTGGTCAAGTAAAAATGGACAGTTAGCAACGATTAGAAAGGAACTTAATTTGACAGTTGCCCTGCTGAAGGTATTCATATCAAATTTTCAGGATAGAATACTGCGGGGTTTTCAATGGTGTTTCCTGCCGAATGGCTCAGGAATAATATCAACTTGCTGTTTTGCTGAACCGCTAAGGTTTCCCGTGGAAATTCTCATCTACCGCACATACGGAAGGGAGATAGTTCAACTTCGGTGATATATCCAAGAAAGGAAAACAGGCGACTCAGCTTGCCATGAAACTCTGCGAATGCAATGGGGTCGTCCTTTGTTATGATAGCAAGCCGGATAAGGTTGAGAAGTACGAGACAAAAATACAGGTCCTGCGGGCAGAAGTCGAAAGCATGAAACAGTCTCCGCTATTTTGTTTCAAATTTTGGGGCGTATAGTAGGGAGCTATCTTGACTTTCACCTCAGTCAAAATCCGATATAGCTATCTTAACTTCCGAAATCAGGGATAACTGTATATTCTTGTTGCCATTTGCACTTTTACAATTTTATGGCTTCATAAAATTAACCTAAAATCACCAAATCAAAAAACTATATTTTCCTTTGTTAATGGAGCTGTGAATGAAAACTTTTTCTTTTCCCCTAAAGTTGTTTCCAGTTCCATGTATGTGCCAGATTTTCTAATGAAAAGTAATGAGTCAACCTTACTGGTAAACACCTGCACATCATCTAATCCAGTAAGTTTAGCAATCTTCTTTCTGTTAAGAATTTCTATTGTTTTCTTCCCAATTATCAGGTGAGAAAATTTTGCCAGTACATCTTCATAGGTTAATTGAGTGTGTTCAGATACTGTTTGAAATTCTGGAAATTTTCCATTGATAATATATCGAAGATGAATTGCTCTTTTGATCATAACAAGATGCTCGATATCTTTATTTGTTGGCCGAATGGAAGTAGAAAACCTTTGAGATAATAATAATCTGTAAATTGAGACTCCTAACAAAATATCCTGTACCGTTCTTATTAATTCAATCCGCTCTTGATTGTCTACGCTATTATCTATAAGATTGTAAATGATCCATGCAGAAACTCTGGATGTATTTAGTAGGAGATTGTTAATTTCTTCAATATCAATGTGTAAATCTTTTATTTCATCAAGATAATTAAGAATATAATAATTGAGAATGTCTATTCCTTGGAGCCATCGTGATATTTCAATTTCATCGGTCTTCTTCTTTTTCACTATTAAGATAATATTTTTCAACAGCTTATCAGTCTCTCTTGTAATTATATTAACAATGCTTCTATACACGACGACATTAATTCTTGCGCATAATGCCCCAAACCTTCTGTATCGCACTTGCGAGAGAGCGATGGAATTTTAAAGTCATGCGCAATTACTTATGACGTCATGTATAGATTGACTATTCGATTTCGACCTTTTCCCTTTGTCATCATTAGTGAAGTTTTCACTGTCATTTTTGTCTTTAAATTTGATCACCCGCTGCTTAATAAAAGATTCTAGATTGATAATTCTAGACAGGCGTGACCTACTCTTAAATTGCGGTAAACGCCAGAAACCTTTGCGTGATAATATAGTGGTAGGACTGCTACTTTTTTGGGGTGCATTACGCGTTTCTGGTAAACCATAAAATGGCGACCTTGGCCTGCAAGAAATACACTGATTTAACCATCAATGTGCACAAAATTGATCCGATTCGCTGATTTTTTCTGTAAAATTAACCTTGATGCAGCGTCCCAGGCTATATTATCAGAAACGCGTAATGCTCCCCTTTTTTGTTTGGGAAGTATTAAATTAAAGGGCTCCTCGCTATTTCAGGTGGGTAAACGGAAATCAAGTTTCCCACCTATTTGGTAACAAATTGTTTCCACTGGATTAATCACTGATCTTTTCAACGCCCTTTATTTGTTATTCAAATTGATCTCATTTTAGTATAAAATTCACGGATTAGAGGTCAAGCTTGACAATTGGGTATTATCCCAGCTAACGCTCTTTTTCATCTACCATTGAGGCAAGAGAGAAGTCTCTTTTCTTTATCAAACCTCATCAAAAGCACGACCGCATACATGAGTCTGTTGATTTAGTCTGTTTTTTTGATTTTTATAAAAATAATATCCAATAAAATCAATATGTTGAAAATTTCAATTTCTTCAAAAAGGTACTAAATCAACAGGCTCATACATAAGGAAACAAACGTCATGGGCGGAATACGATTCATAGTGGCGGGAAGCTTTATCGACGGCAGCGGCCGCCGATGTGTGCAGGAATGTCTTTCTGGCAGTGAAGGACGGCATTATTACCGCCATTATTGGCTCCGCAACAGACCTTCCCCGCAATGACGGGGCTGCAATCGATGACTTCTCGCACTGTACCATTGTGCCGGCGCTGGTTGACTGCAGCGTATCCCTGTCGCGATCGCCCTCCGTGGACAGGAGGGTGCGGTCATCCACTGAAGAGGCTGGCTTTGCGAAAAAGGCGTCCATGTTGGAGCAGCATATCCGCTACTGCCATGTACACGGAGTGCAGGGAGTGGCCGACAGCGATGATATAACCGACCTGGTGGAACGTTATCAAGAGGAGATGGCGCAGGGGAGCATAATTGACATTCGAACATCTGGCCGTCTCTGCCAGAGCCGGCAGGATTGTGCAGCTGGCAACTCGGCAGGCGGTGATTTTCTCAAGATCGGTTATTCCGGCAATATCGAAGACGAGGAAGCCCCATATCCTCGGCTTAACCATGAAGACCTGTGCCGCATTCTGCAGCACAGAGGCGAAAAAAAGGCGGTAGTGGTGGCCAATGGCCTGCTACAGGTAGAGGAGGCGCTTGAGGCGGGGTGTGATGCCATCGAACAGGGATACGTTATGGGCGAGGACAATCTCAGGAAAATGGCGGAGAAGGATGTGCTGTGGATTCCTAGCGTACTGCGGGCCAAGAATGCCTTGGACGGTGCGGGCACCGGCGGAGATGTGTGTTGCCGTTTCTCCCAGCGCTATGTGGCACCGGGAAAGCCGGTCCCCGGCGCGGAGGCTTTTTGGAAAAAGATGCTCGCCGAACAACTAACGCAACTGCGTTTTGCCAGAAAATTGGGCGTGACAACGGCTGTGGGAACCGGTGCCGGCAGTGTTGGCATACTCCATGGCGAGTCGATGGTCGAGGAGATGAAATTGTTCATCAAGGCCGGCTATTCACTGGAGGAGACCATCCGGTGCGCATCGGAAAATGGAGCCAGATTCTTCGGCATGGAGAAGTTGGGAACGCTTACTGTCGGGCGGAAAGCAATATTCCTGATTGCCAGGGGCACGGTGAAACAGCTGCCAAGAAAACTCTCCTATCTAGAAGGCATCTATGTTGACGGCGTACCCAGCATCACATATCGTAAAAATCCTGTCAAGACGGCGTGATAGGAGTGCTTTGCACCGCCTGCAAAAGATAACCGATCTTGAAATTCTGTATCATGTCCCCAAACTTCCGATACTCGCCAGTAAACTGAACAACAAAGCCAGTATCGCTTTTCGCACCTTGTTTATATAGCCGGGAGCGACATTCAACTTATAGACAGATAGATTCTGTCCAGGTAAATCCGGCCACCTCACCGAACAGACCGGTTGACACACAGTAGCCGCGTGCGGCGAGCCGTCAAACAAAAGTCCTGGTCGGTAATCGGTAAATCAGCTTCCTACTCTACCCAGAATTCCGAGGAGCAGGCGATCTCCAGTGGCCGGGTTCCTCTCGCCATGCTAGTACCATGTAACATTTAAATTTTCGTAAATATCGATTTTATGATATACTGGTGGCAACTTATTCAAGGAGGCCACCATGTCACCAAGATACCGTGTAACACTGACAGAACAGGAGCGTAAAGAACTCGAAGCGTTGACACGCTGCGGCAAGACCCGCGCCAAAAAATTTATCCATGCCCGTGCATTGCTGCTATGTAATGCTGGCGCCCAAGGCCCCGGATGGACTGTCGCGGATACCGCTGCTGCGCTTGGGGTGACCAGTCGTACGATTGAACACCTTAAAAAACGCTTCGTGGAAGAAGGGTTTGAGGCCGCATTACAGCGAAAGCCAAGGGAAAAGCCGCCAAGGGAAGTCAGGTTTGACGGTGCTTTTGAAGCAAGGCTGATATCTTTGGCTTGCTCAGATGCTCCAGAGGGGCGCCGAAGATGGACTGTCCGATTGCTTGCGGAGAAGGTTGTCGAACTTAACATTGCTCCATACGTATCACATATGACCGTGCAGCGGGTTTTAAAAAAAACGAACTTAAACCTCACCTCAGCAAGTACTGGAAAATCCCGCCGAAAGAAAACGCGGCCTTCGTAGCAGCGATGGAGGATGTGCTGGAGGTTTATCACTTGCCGTACGATTCTGATTATCCGGTGGTATGCATGGATGAATCTTGCAAACAACTGATTGGCGAAGTCCGCGATCCTATACCGTGCGAGCCTGGCAAGCCGGTTCGCGTGGATGATGAATATATCAGAAATGGAGTGACGGAAATTTTTATGGAGGTGGAACCGCTTGCCGGCAAGAGGCACGTGGAGATCACCGAACATCGTACAAGAAAAGATTGGGCATCCCAAATCAAGCAGATGCTTGACGAGCGCTACCCTGATGCGATCAAAGTACGCTTGGTAATGGACAATCTGAACACTCACAACATCGCCTCTCTCTATGAAACATTCGAGCCCGAGGAGGCCAGACGCCTCGCGGAACGGCTTGAAATTCATTATACGCCCAAACACGGCAGCTGGCTCAACATGGCGGAGATCGAACTCAGCGTGCTGAAAGGACAGTGCCTTGACCGGCGGATTGCCGAAATGGCAACCATGCAGGCCGAAGTGGCCGCATGGGAAAACGACCGCAACAACGGCATAAAAAAAATCGATTGGCAGTTCACAACATCAGATGCTCGCGTCAAGCTGAAGCGTCTTTATCCAAAATTATAGATGTTACGTGGTACTAGGAGCCTGTCCGAAAATGCCCTTTCTGCAGAGTCTCGCTTGAGCTCGCTTACCTGCCCAACTCTTCGTTATTTTGAAAAAATAATGCTCCGGTAAGCGAGCTTGCGAGACTCCGAGATATCACATATATGACTGCGCTTATTTTTTCAAAAT
>Ga0180007_10003163_pt1 | contig 18636 bp, 8 predicted proteins | sample MM_PC_MetaG_FD_121122 | JGI IMG/M metagenome (GOLD analysis project Ga0180007, IMG submission 121122) | Groundwater microbial communities from the Aspo Hard Rock Laboratory (HRL) deep subsurface site, Sweden - MM_PC_MetaG | ecosystem: Environmental > Aquatic > Deep subsurface > Groundwater... | reverse complement strand
CGGGGCTTATGCTATTCAGCATAGCGAGTTGCGGAGGTTCTAATGAGCGTCAGTATTCCGAGGAATTCAATGCAGAATCTGACCAGAATGCACAATACGCGAAAGCGGATTATTCTTATGATTATGAGGATGATTACGCTATGGAAGAGGAAGTGCCTGCTGTGAGTTCGTTCAAGGCATTTCCTGTTTACACAGACGGCAGATCTCCTGATAACCATTATATTCTATCAGGATATATGGGTGACTATTCTGATGTAAAAATCGATATATCCAGTTTTGATAACCCATACTCCGGTTCTACCTGTATAAAGACAGTATATTCCAATGCGATAAGCCAGGGCGCAAGATGGTGCGGAGTTTACTGGCAGAGCCCCGCCAATAATTGGGGTGACAGAAAAGGTGGATATGATCTCACCGGGGCAACGAAACTTACATTCTGGGCCAGGGGAGAGAACGGCGGAGAAAGGATAGAAGAGTTTAAGTTAGGCGGCATAACAGGACTCTATCCTGATTCGGATATAGCCGGCATAGGTCCGGTACTTTTAACAACTGACTGGAAACAGTATGAAATAGATCTCAGGGGAAAAGACCTTAGCTATATCAGCGGGGGCTTTGCCTGGGCGACCAATCTGGATGTTAATCCTGATGGCGCTACTTTTTACCTGGATGATATAAGGTACGAATAAGTAAACGTATAAGCGCACACCATAAGAGCATAAGTAAAAACTTATGCTCTTATGTGACCGGTGAAGTTAATAGGGGTGTTATTCTTCGAGCGAACGGAGTGAGTCGAGAAGCTGGTTATGTTCTCGACTACGTCCGCTTTCAGCGGACTTCGCTCGAACAATAAAAATTTAATTACCTCCCTCTGTTAGCTCATCGATTATGTTCTTATGGCTTGTGTGTTCATGGATTTATCATCCTTCCAAATCTGTCAGCCAAGGCGGACAGATTTGGAAGGGGGACAAAAAATGAAAAAACTTTTTATAACCATAATTTCCGTAATTTTATTAGTAATATTGGGCTATATTATGCTGTCCAATGCCGGCATTCCGAAAGTTTATATAAAAAAATCAGAAAGTAACCGTTTTCAATTGATGATAGGCGATAAGCCGTATGTGGTAAAGGGTGTGGTATACAGCCCTGTACCGATAGGGGGCAATCACAAGTATGACTTTTGGAGTGATCCCGCCAAGCCTCACATTTATGATGGCAAGCTTATGAAGGTAATGGGTGTAAATACTATAAGGGTCTATCAGCCCGGAGAGAGTGAGGATGTCACAAAAAAAGTCATAAAAGATCTTTATGGTAAATTCGGGATCAGGACGGTCATGGGCCATTGGCTTGGGTTCTGGGATGATCCTAACTATGCCGACGCTGCTTTTCGCGAAAAAGTAAAAAAAGATGTCCTGAGCATGGTTGAGACGTATAAGAATGAAAAAGGTATTTTATGCTGGATACTTGGGAATGAGAACAATGTTTCTTTTTCTTATGGACCGCAGACGATAAATCTATGGACGACAACTGAAATAGAAAACATGAATGACCCTTATTTAAAGAGGCAGGCAAGGGCAAGGATCTATTATTCTTTTGTCAATGAAGTCGCTAAAGAGATCCATAAGATAGATCCTAACCACCCTGTTTTATTGGCGAATGCCGAACTTACTGATATAGACGTTGCCGGAGAAGTCACCCCAGATATTGATATCCTTGGTTGTTCTATATATAGAGGTAAAGCGTTTGGGAGTTTTTTCAGGGAAGCGGACAGGAAATTCAAAAAGCCGGTGCTTATAACTGAATTTGGCTGTGACAGGTATAACGCGTTTTTGGATGAGGAGGATGAAGGCATACAGGCGGAATTTATAGAGGCGGAGTGGAAAGAGATAGAAAAGAATACCTTTTCCGGGAACGGCGTAGGTAACTGTCTTGGCGGTTTTGTGTTTGAATGGACTGATGAATGGTGGAAATTCAATGAGACATATGAATACGGCTGGCGTATTCATGATATCGCGAGCAGTTGGTCTAACGGAGCGTACTATTTTGACATAAAGGCTCCTCAGAATTTGAATATAAATGAAGAGTGGTGGGGTATATGTTCATTAATAAAAAGCAAGGCCGGACTTGACGAACGTAAGCCCACTAAGGCATACTTTGTCTTAAAGGAACTCTGGAAGAGGTAGCGTGTCATTGCGAAGGAGCAAGCTTTGCTGGTTTTGGGGCTTCTCGACTCGCTATGCGCTCGCTCGAAGAATATTGTTCGAGCTTGTCGAGAACATAAAGACAGAAATTTTATTATATGAAAAAAGCCAAATTTAGTTTAATTAATATAATAGTTATATCGGCGATGATATTTTCGTCTGTGCCTTGTTATGCCGAGGGGCAGTATGTTGCCGAAAGTTTTGGCTTATATAGTAAAGGTGTGGAGTATTATCGCTCCGGGAAACTTTACGACGCGAAAGATATCCTGGAAAGGTCTGTGAGTCTTGATTCCAAAAATGACGAGGCGCAGGGATATCTGGATCTTGTCAATGCTGAGCTCGATATGCGCGCCAAGGGAAAATTTAATTCTTTCAGGAGTGTGGATGATTTTGAAAGAGAGTCTGATTTTGAGCAAAATAAGCGTTATGCCGAGATAGAACCTGATTACTATACAGACTATGAGCAGGAAGAAGAATATGCGAGTGATGAACGCGGCCAGCCACTGCAGATAACAGGTGAGATACAGTTAGGCATAGGAGTTACTTCTCAGGATATTATATGGAAAGACGCTAATGCTGATAAGGTAGGCGTACCTTTCGAGAAGAGCTGGCGTTATTTATGGGGTCAGGACAGGCATAATACTTATGACGCTAAAATATATGACAGGCTTAGGGTAAATATAGATACGGCTAAGGATACAGGGTTTAATGCTTACACTGAGATAGTGATAGATCCATGGACTTTCGTGGGGACAAAAGATGTGAGTGTCGCTTCTACCGCCGGCGGTGACAGGGTGGATATGACCCTGAAATATTGGTCGAACTCCCGAAGCACCTTGAATGAGATATATCGTTCAGAGAAAGGTAATATAATAAATCTTAACGAGATCAAAATCGTTGACGGAGAGACCACGGCAAACAGGCCTACGGGACTCACTGATTGGGCCACTAATTTCGATCCCATACCCACTGGTACGGATATAGACTGGCAATATATGCCTATCAGGAAACTGTGGGTGGATTATGTGAATGAGGATGAGACCTTTAATTCGCGCGTTTTTCTGATAGGCGACCAGGCGCAGGCATTGACCTCTGATGACCCTTTAACGCTTTCCAATAACCACGTTTACTGGGAAGAGAGCCCGTGGCTTGACGCTTACGAACCCAGCAGGATATTTTATCCTGACAGCGGAGACCTCCCTGTCAAAAAGGGAAGATGGATAAGGAGTTTGTCTTTCGTCTCCAGAGACAGTGATACCCAAAGGCTGGCGTTTTTACGCGGAGTTTCTCTGAGCGGGGATTTTTTAGATAACAGTTCATACGATATGACAGTGGCTACTCCCATGAGCTTATGGGATGATTATGAAAACGTTACAAGTACGCCCGCTGCCTTCAGGACAAAGACAGATGTCACGGATGACTTGACTATAGGTTCTATTTATACATTTAAAGGTGGAATGAATCAAGGAAGCGTTGAGGCGCAAAATCATGTCTTGGGTTTTGACGCCGCGTATGATATTACTTCTGACTGGCAGGCATTCGCGGAAATAGCAGGCAGTAAGACCAGCGTGGACGAGGCAAACGGCATGGAAACTTCTTATGATGGATTTGCCTATGGCCTGGGTTTCAAGAGTGAACCTTTTAAGACAAAAATTTCACTGAAGTACATGGCCCAGGATTTTTATCCCGGCCTTTCTAACTATAGATATACACGGCGCGACCAGTTTTACAGTAAGCACATAAGGTTTTCGGAGCTATATGAAGGGGATGAGGCCATTGCTATAGGAGATGGCGTTGACAGGGGCCGTGTTGTCCTGGGGCTCGAAACATCAAAAGAATTTCCCGAACACGCGTTGGACGCGAAAGCCAATTTCAGGAACGTCCACAAGGATAATGGTAAATATGTGGAAACCGTAGCGAGGATGGAAACTACTTATAAAAAGATTCCAAAGCTTACTTTAAAGGGGTTGGCTATGTACCAACATCTTCCTGATACAATTGCCGGTTATGACTCTTTGATATATGCCAAGACTTCATACGGATTTACGGATTATTATAGCGAGGATGATACATTCTTGGAAAATTCAGATATCGTTGATGGTGAGGACCCGTCTGTGGGGAATTTTGCGTTTGGCGTGAGATATGATTTTACTGATTCCTTGGCGTGGGAAAGTGTTTATGAGAGGACCAATGATCCCAGTGATTGTCCGCGCGGACTGCTGAACGATTCTTACGTTACTACGGAGACCAAAGATGGCATGCTTCTTGATAAGATGGTCCCTTTTTTGTATGACCAGGGTTTTTTCGATCTACCGCCCTATGATTATTATGATATCTATAAGACAAAACTTATTTTTAAACCGATAGCCAAACTTACAGGTATATTGAGTTTTACGCGCAATGTGAACGAACACACGATCGGACTGGATGATAATGTAAATCATTTTGGATTGGAAATGGATTACAAATATAGTTCTAAACTTATGTTTGGTTTTAAATATATATATTCTAAAATGATAGATGTATACAAGCAGACTCAGGGCGAGGGCGTACAGTATGACGGTCATCATAATATTTTCGCGCAAATGGATTATATCATAGACGAAGACCAGAAGTTTAGTTTGTTATTTGGGGAATATGTCGCTTATACGCCCATACAAGATTTAGAAGCCCCGGCAAAGTGGTCATTGTCAGCTTTGGATACACAGCATATAGTAAGAATGTACTATAACAGAAAATTTTAACAAGGAGGGTTTGTTATGCCTATAGTGAAGAATCAGGTTTTCGGGGGTCATTCTCTTTCGGATCATGAGAAGAAAAATTTTTCCATATTGGAACTTATTCGCAGGAACGGGCCTATTACGAGAGCTGACATATCAAAGGCCACAGACCTTAATATAGTAACTGTATCAAATTATATAAATACCTATATTAATGAGAATCTGGTTATAGAGAGCGGAATGGAGTCTTCTTCCGGAGGCAGGAAACCCACTTTAGTTAAACTAAGGGATGATCAGGGCTATGCTATAGGCCTTGACCTGGGACACATGAGCGCGGAAGGCGCGACTATGATAGGCGTTGTCACAGATCTTTCCGGCAGGATCGTAACAAGGGTCGAGAAGAAAAGAGAAAAAGACAGCATGGACAGGATCATTGAAGGTTCCCTGGATCTTATAGAGGAATTAATGTCCAAAAAAGGAGTTGCTAAGGACAGGATCAAGGGCGTAGGCATCGGAGTCGGCGGTGTTGTAGATGAAAGCCTGGGCACGGTAAGAGACTCAAGTAAGGATGGTATACGCACAAGTTATGTGTCTATAAAAGGCCTTATTGAGCAGAGGTTTAATATGCCGTCTTTTCTTGGCAATGACGCTACATTTGCGGCGTTCGGAGAAAAGATGCATGCCCTTCCTATGGATGTGCAGGATGTGGTTTATATGTATTCTGATGTAGGCAGTGGTATTATTATAAAAGGCGGTATTTATTGCGGAGCCAGTGGGTCCGCGGGAGAGATAAGAGTTAATTATCCAAGGAACGGGGAATATCTTAAACTTTCGAAGAATTTATCGTTTTTACTTCCTTTGGGACTGGACCTGGGACTTGTAAATCAGGCAAGGAAATTAATAGAAGAGGGAGGCATAAAGACAGGTATAGCCGGACAGTCAAAGAAAGACCTGGACAGTATAACTGTAGAAGGAATAATAGAAGCGGCTAAATCAGGAGATACTCTTGCCATAGAACTATTAGAAGACGCGGCCGTAAACCTGGGAGTAAGGGTAGCGTACCTTACGAATTTATTCAATCCTGAGATAGTTATTATAGGCGGAGGAATAGAAAAAGCCGGTAGTTTATTTTTGGAACCATTAAGAAGAACAGTAAGAAAATGGGCCTTTGAAGAACCCGCAAGTATAGTTAAAATAATACCAGCGCACCTTGGAAAAGACGCGGTTGCCCTAGGCGCTGCCAGCGTTGTCATAAGAGACGTTTTTATAAAAGCCTAAACCGTATCACTCCTATTGCCGTAACTTCACAGTGCATTGCAGTTTTGTGAAGTTACGGAACAGTATAACCGTATCACCATATCACTATTGACAAAACAGTATCAATATGATATACTTCTCCATTACAAGGAGAAAGTATGCGTATCAAGCGTATCATAGGGATTTATTTTTTTGTAACTCTTTTATTTATAGTAGCTAATCCTACCATATCATTCTCATATATTCCTAGTACAGAAGCAATCTCAAACTATATCATTGGTTTGTCAAAAGATATCAGTAATTCCATCGGGGATCCTGATCAATCAGCGCTTGATGACTCCACAGGGGAATTGAAATTAAAAATGCTTCTATCTCCATGGGGTGAACTAAAAGACGCGTATATTTCTGAATCGTCTAGTAATATTGAGCTAGATAACATATGTCTTAAAGCAGTTTGGATGTATGACAAATACCAGCCTTTTCCTGAAGAATTAGGAAATGCAGAACGCTGGATAGATATCCCTATAATATTTGATATAAAAGAATATAAAGGCCCTCGTCTTATGAGCCGTGTATCAGAACCAAAGGAAAAAGACCAGACCATGATAGATTTGACCATGAACATGGAAGACGCGGTTGATGTCGCGTTGGAAAATGATATGGCCGTAAAAATTGCTCAGGATGAAATAGAACTTTCGAGGTTAAAGATAAGAGAGGCAAGAAGGGCGCTTTATCCGGCAGCAAGCTTGAATTATATGGAGACTATAGGAAAGACTACAGGGGTAGCGGAAGATTTTACGGACAAGGAGTATAAGGTCAAATTTGAATACCCATTGTATTACGGATGGAGGCTTAAGTATGCGGTTGACCAGGCTGTCAGCAATATGAAGGCGTCAAGGGAAAACTATGATAAGGTCAGGCAAGACCTGAGATCTGAAGTGGAAACAGCGTTCTATTCATATCTGTCCGCTAAGGCCAGTATAAAATTACAGAAGTCCCTGCTGGAAGACGCGGAAAAAATATTTGATATAGCTAAAAAGAGATATGATATCGAACTAAGCACCCGCGCTGAATTTTTACAGGTAGAGTCGCAAATAAAACAGATAGATTATCAGTTGGTCTCCAGCGAAAATGATCTTCTCCTGGCTAAGATCACCCTTGAGCAATCAATGAATATAGAAAATATAGATGGCATACTCGGCATTGACACAGATCTGGAATCCATAGAGGCATTGCGTCCGATAGATGTGGATGTAAGGCTTGATGAATGCGTTGAGCTTGCCTTGCGAAACAGGCCTGACTTGAGATCAAAAGAACATATGCTGGAGTTTAATGAGTACGAGAAAAAGATAGCTGAGACCAAGGATCAATTAAAAGTGGATTTGACCGGGACGTATGGCAAGTCCGGAGGAGCTTACGAATCAGAAAGTTTAAATATGGATAATGACTGGTATCTTGGGTTTAAGGTATCTAAGCCGCTCGGAGGAAATACACTTGCCACTTCTTATACAAAAGATGAGACCAGCGAAAAACACGGCCAGACCTCAAGGACGGGGTCAGTCAGCAGAGCATTTGAGTTATCTTTTTTAGATAATCTGCAAAGTTTTTCCGAGAAAAAATCAGCTTCGATAGCGTTTAAAAAAGCCGCCGATGAACTTGAGCAGGTCAGGATGGCTATTTTAAAAGAGGTCAAAGAAACATACCTGAATTACAAAAAAGGGATCATCCAGACAAGGTCCAATCTTAACAAAATAGCGCAGAGGCGGGAAGAGCTGAAGATCGCCAAGGCGCGGGCGGAGTTAAACGAAATAGCGCTGTCAGAACTCATGCAGGCGCATATTAATCTGGCTGACGAGAGATCGTATTATATAGAGGCAATGGGTAGTTTATACCAATCTCTCGCTAAATTAAACAAAGCCACGGGGTATAGTTTATTTATTGACGACGGCAGCTTCAGGCTGGCTAAAGGGGAGATATTGTAATAAAACATGCTGACTTTATATCTTCTCGACTTCGTCCCGATATTTCGGGACTCCGCTCGAAGAATATTGTCCTTCGACAAGCTCAGGACTTTGTCTTAAAAATATTGTTCGAGCTTGTCGAGAACAGTAATAAAACCTTAGCTACGCAAAGCTGAGTAAACTACTTTGCACTATTAAAGGGGAATAAAAATTGAAGAAATCTAAAAGATTATTGATAGGGTTTATACTTTTGTGGGTTATTGGTTTCGCGGTTATCTGGGGGCTTACACTGTTAAAAAAATCTCCGGATAAAAATATCGGTTTGCCTGACATGCTTTCGGGAAACAAGGAACAGGCTGCTGCGGCAGAGCCCGGACAGGCAATGCCCGATGGTTTGAGTTCCGCGAACCAGGCTGTGTCAGTAAGGTGTTACAGGGTAGCTGCCCAGGATTTCAGGGATGATCTTCCTGTCATGGGCCTGGTAAAAGGCTCCTTGGAAATAACTTTAAAGTTCGAGATAAACGGCATTATACAGGAAATAAATTTCAGGGAAGGGGATATTATTTATAAAAAAGACCTTATAGCGGTGCTTGATAAAAAAGACGCTCAGCTAAAAGTCGATTATGCCCAAAGTAAACTGGATTCAGCGAAGACCCAGGAGCTCGCGGCGCTTAAAAAATTAGAGATCCATGAAAGTCTTTATAAAATAGGCGGTATTATCAAGGTTAAATTGGAGGAAGTGCAACTGGAGGCTAAAAGCGCCGGGCTTCAGGTAGAGTCAGCCAAAGTAGAACTTGAATCAGCTAACGCTGAACTAGGAAAGACAAATCTTTTAGCGCCGCGCGATGGTGTCCTTGGTTCAAGGGACTCGGAAGTCGGAGAATTTGTGACGCCTAACGATAAAATGGCTACTTTATACGACATAATGGAGGTTTTTGTAGACCTGGGAATAGTAGAGAAGGACATAGACAAGATCGCGCTCGGTCAGCCTGTGACGGTTACAGTAGACGCGTATCCCGGAATGACTTTTAATGGCATAACGGACAATGTGTTTCCCCTGATAGAGGGAAAATCCAGGACCCTTACGGTAAGAGTGAGAATAAAAAATGAAGACGCGATGCTGCTTCCGGGCATGTTCGCGAGGGCCATGATTACCGTAGCTGAATTTAGCAATGCTATAGTCGTTCCCAGTGTAAGTTTAAATAAGACAGATCAAGGCTACCAATTATTTGTGGTAAACGAAAACAACGAAGCTCTTTCAAGGACTGTTGATGTCGCGTATGTGACTACTGATTACACAGTCATTGCCTCAGGCCTGAGTGAAGGAGATATAGTAGTAGTAGATACGCCGCAAGAGCTTAAGGACGGCATGCCTGTAAATATAGTAGAAATACAGGAATCAGCATCCGAATAAAAGCCCTAACTTCACAACAGTGCATTGCACTGTTGTGAAGTTAAAGAGCAGTGACCTACGTGAAGAATGAAATTACCGGATTTTTCAGTAAACAGACCTGTTACAACCTCCATGTTTTTCCTGGGGGTGTTGATGCTGGGCCTTATATCCCTTACGAGGCTTCCCAGGGAACTTTTCCCTTCTATTACTTACCCACAGCTTACCATAGTTACCTCTTATGAAAATGCCGCGCCTGAAGAAGTAGAGACCCTGATCACTAAGATAGTTGAAGAGGCTGTCGGCACAGTAAGTAAACTCAAACGCATAAGTTCTATTTCAAAAGAAGGCATTTCAATAGTTACCGCTGAATTTGACTGGGGCGCTAACATGGATTTCGCGTCGCTCGGAGTCCGGGAAAAAATAGACCTTATCAAAGAAAGACTGCCTCTGGGGTCAGCGGATCCTATAGTAATGAAATTTAATCCGTTTGAATTGCCTGTAATGACATTAAGCATTACCGGCAATAAATCTTCAGCTGAGCTTTTGAGGCTTTCAAGAAAATTCATAAAAGATGAACTGGAAAAAGTCGAAGGCGTAGCCTCGTGCAATATAAGCGGCGGACTCGAAAGGGAAATACTGGTATCGGTCGATGAGGGCAGGCTTTACGCGTCGCATGTTTCCATAACAAAGATAGTCGATGGGCTGAAATCCTCAAATTTAAATTATCCCGCGGGAACGATAGAAGAGCATTTTTATGAATATCTTATAAGGACGATGGGAGAATTTAAGGTACTTTCCGAGATAAAAGAGACTATAGTAGGCAAGGATGACCGGGAAAAGCAACAGCCTATGCCGGACGTTAAACAGGGCCAAAAAGGATCTTATGCAAAAGAATCCCGACTTATATATTTAAAGGACATAGCGGAGATAAAAGATACTTTCCAGGAAAAGACCAGCATTTCCCGTTATAACGGTAATGAGAATATATCCATATCTATCCAGAAACAGGCAGGTTCCAATACCATGCGTATTGCCCAGAAGGTGCGCGCCAGGCTGGGGGAGATAAAAAAAGACCTGCCTTCAGGAATGGATGTTAATGTGATATATGACCAGTCCATATTCATAAAAAAATCGATCCGGGGAGTTATGACCGCGGCTATTCAGGGAGGCTTACTCGCTTTTTTGGTTCTTTTTGTCTTCCTGAGGAATATAAAGGCTTCGCTCATAGTTGCTTTTTCCATGCCCATATCTATTATGGTGGCGTTTAGCCTTATGTATTTTAACGGCATCACCCTTAACATGCTTTCCCTGGGAGGGCTGGCCCTGGGAATAGGTATGCTGGTGGATAACGCGATAGTCGTTATAGAAAATATCTACAACAAGTTCCATGAGAAAAAAGACATAAAAGAGGCGGCAAAATCAGGAGCCAATGAAGTAGCCGCGGCCATTTTTTCATCCACGTTAACGACTGTAGCCGTGTTTTTGCCTATGATATTCGTGGTAGGGGTAGCCGGCCAGTTGTTCAAAGAACTGGCTTTTACCGTAACGTTCTCGCTTCTAGCTTCTCTCGTAGTGGCGCTTTCCTTGATACCGCGGCTCGCGGCAATAAGGACAGGTCAAATATCTGCCCCACTAAATCCCGCCGCGCATAATAATAAAGACAAGAAAGACGCGAGCGCGTTTAATATTAAATCTTTTTACGCGCGGGCCCTGCCGAAGGTCTTGAGGCATAAATGGATATTTTTGATCTCGATACTTATTATATTTATCCTGAGCATGGGACTGTTTTTGGTGGTGGATAAGGAGTTTATGCCAAAAGTCGATCAGCGTGAATTCATAATGAAGATCAATATGCCCAGCGGTACCAAACTGGATATTACTGACGGCATCTCGAAAAAGATAGAGCGGGCACTTTTTGACACGAAAGAAATCGAGGGCATCTCTGTAAGTATAGGCTCGAGCAAGAAAAAAGACTATGCGCAGGGGCTTGAGACAATGGGTTCTCACCAAGCCCAGATCATAGTGGCGCTGAAGAAAAGCGGCAGGCAAGTCCCTACCTCCAAGATAATAGAAGGCCTTAAGGGCAGGCTGGATAAAATTAATCTTGAGGGAGTAGCGATCGAATATGTTTTGCAGGAAAGTATTTTTAAGAGCGCGCTTCAGGGGTCCGCGCCGATAGTAATTGAAATAAAAGGAAAAGCCCTTGAAAAGATAGAAGAAGTTTCTAAGTATGTTAAAAAGGGACTGGAAAATATAGAAGGCATTTATGGTATCCGTACAAGCCTTACGCAGCCTTCCCCTGAAACAAAAGTAAACATAATAAAGGACAGGGCCGCGCTCTATAACCTTTCGGCGAGTGTTATCTCTCAGGCAGCGCATACCGGGATAAAAGGTGTCGTAGCCACTAAATTTAAAGAGGATGGCAGGGAGATAGATGTGAGAGTGAGATTGAGAAAAGAGGCGCGTTCGAGGCTTTCAAGCCTAAGGAATATACTTATCCATTCGCCTCTTGATATAGAGGTGCCGCTCTCAGAGGTCGCTTATATAACACAGGGAGTAGGCCCGACCGAGATAAAAAGGGTTGACCAGCAGAGGGCAGTTTTTGTAACGGCAAATATATCAGACAGGGCATTGGATAAAGTAATATCTGATATAGGGACGTTGATAAAAAAGATAGAGGCTGAAAAGGTCGGTTTCGGCAATAGGGGGCTAAAGGATTCTGAAAAAGATATTTCTATAACATTGTCAGGAGAAAGCCAACAGATGAGCGAATCTTTCGATTCCCTTAAATTCGCGCTATTATTATCAATACTTCTTGTATATATGATAATGGCAGCGCAGTTTGAATCGCTGTGGCAGCCTTTTATTATTATGTTCACAGTGCCTTTGTCTCTTATGGGTGTGCTCGCGGCTCTCTATCTGACCAAGACGCCTATAAGCGTCGTCGTTATACTCGGCGTTATAATATTAGGAGGTATCGTTGTAAATAACGGGATTATCCTTATAGATAGCATAAATAGATTGCGCGAAAAAGGAGTCGAATTGATCGAGGCCGTAGTAGAGTCAAGCAAGACAAGGCTTCGTCCTATATTTATGACGACGATGACTACAGTATTAGGCCTCGCTCCCCTGGCATTGGGCATGTCTGAAGGGTCTGAATTACAGAGTCCGATGGCTATAACTGTTATGGGTGGATTAGCTGTTTCTACAGTCCTGACACTTTTTGTAATACCGTGTATTTATGTTATTGTTACAGAGTTCCTGACAGGACGCGCGGGCGCGAAACTAAAGCCTGCCCCTATAAAGGAACCGACGGCTTTTAGGACCCAGGTCAAGCAACCTGAAAAGAAAAAACCTGTTATATTATTGCCTATGCCTGAGGCAAAGATAAAGCCTATGATCTTAAAGCAGGATATTGAACCGCCCAAACCTAAGCCGGAACCTCTACTGCCTGCCCCTGAACCTGATCCGCCAGTTGTTCTCCCGGCGCCTCAGATATTGCCGCGAATTCAGCCGGTGCCACAACAACAAATGCCCAAATCCCCTTTATCGAAATTAAACAAACGTCAACAGCAGTTGATCGAACATTTAAAAGGGTCAAAGAAGATCACGCGCAAAGAATACGCGCAGGCCTTTAGTATATCCATACCTACGGCAGCCAGGGATTTGAAACAAATGCTGGATGGGGGATTTTTAACAGCCAGCGGCCCTCTTGGCCCCGGCAGGTGGTATGAATTAAAGAGCAGCGTTGATTGATACCCGCATTGTATGGACAGTAAGGCTGCCGACATTGCAAAGAAATTTAAGCAGCAATCTCAGCATTGAACACTATCATCAATTACGGGTTGTAATATCGGGAGTGGGGCGATGAATCTTTCCGGATTTTCAGTTAAAAGGCCGATAACCATATTTATGCTATTTGTCGGAATAGTACTTGTAGGGTTTGTGTCCCTGCAGCGCCTGCCCGTGGAATTAAAACCAAACGTCGTATACGGAGATATAAGTATAATAGTCGCTGTAAGAGGGGGCATGCCTCCGCAGGAAGTCGAGCTATTGGTTACAAGGCCTATCGAAGAAGCCGTAGGTACTGTAAATTATTTAGAGAATATATATTCAACGTCAAAAGCGGGTGAGTCCAGGATATGGCTTGAGTTTGAACCCGGCACCAATATGGATTTCGCGGCTCTGGAAGTCAGGGAAAAATTTTCAAAGATAAGGGATAAGCTTCCCAGTGAGATAGAAAAACCGATACTGGCGCAGTATAAAGAATCCGATACGCCTATACTCTTACTGGCGGTCATGGGTGAAGGTTATACACCCGAGATGCTCAGAAAGACAGTCGACGAGGAAATGAAGGAATATATCCTTCGTGTGAACGGCGTCGCCAATGTGGATATCTATGGAGGCAGGGAGAGAAAAATACTGGTTGAGGTCGACCAGGCCAAACTTTACCAGTATGGTATTCCTATGGGCCAGGTGGTAAACGCCTTAGGCGCGAATAACCTGAATTTACTTGCCGGTGACATAGAGCGTCGAAAAAATAAATATCTGATAAGGATAATGGGAGAGTTTAAATCGCTCGCGGATATAAGAGGCATAGGGGTCAGCGCTACCCCGGAAGGCGTGATCATAAAACTAAAGGATATAGCGAGCGTAAAAGATTCTTTTCTTGAGCCCGTAAGTTACGCGAGGACAGATATAGAGCCGGTAGTCTCTATCTATATCCAGAAGGAATCTACGGCCAACACAATGGAAGTCGTTAGTGATGTGCAGGAAGAATTAGCGCTTTTAAAGAGGAAACTGGATAAAAATATATTTATAAAGACTACCCTGAACCAGGCTGATACGATAAAAGAAGCTATAAACGCCGTCAAGGTATCGCTTATTTATGGCGCTATCCTCGCGGTAATAATATTGTTTTTATTTTTGAGGGACGCCGGGCCTACAGCCATAATTGCAGTCACTATACCCATATCTGTCATGGCCACATTCGTAATGATGTATTTTAGTAAAATTTCCATAAATGTAATGACCTTGAGCGGGTTGGCGCTGGGTATTGGGATGCTCGTGGATAATTCCATAGTAGTGCTTGATAACATAGATAAAAAGAAGAAAAATATCAGGTTTTCGGAACCTGGCTGGAAAAAAGCGTATACAGCCGCTGCCGTGGACGGCACCTCGGAAGTAGGTCTTGCTATAGTCGCCTCTACCATTACAACGATAATAGTTTTCTTGCCATTTATATTCGTGAATAAGGCTACGCGTATGCTTTGGAGCGGACTTGCCCTTACTGTTACTTATTCTCTTTTGTCGTCACTTTTTGTAGCGTTGACCCTTGTCCCTATGCTTACGGACAAGATGAAAAAGATCCCGCGTCCTTCGGCTCCGAGAAAACCCATGTTTAAAAATAAGATATTCTCGAACATAGCTGTTTATTACAGGAAGGCGTTGAATGTCGGCCTCAGGATGAGATACGCGTTTGTCCTGGCGGCATTCGGACTTTTGGCTGTTACTCTTTTAATAGGGTCTCGTATTGACAGGGAATTCATGGCAGGGACGGAAGAAGGAAGATTTACAATGTTTGTTGAACTGGAGCCGGGGGCAAAATTGGACGTGACCGATAAAATGGTCAAGGAAATAGAAATAGTCCTCGCTGATATAGCCGAGATAAAGACTTTCACTTCGCGCGTAGAGCCCTGGTCCAGCAAGGTGTACGTGAAATTAGTCCCGCTTTCACAGAGAAAACGTTCCACAAAAGTTATCATAGATGAAATACGTGACCGGGCAAAGAGCGTGGAACAGAAATATAAAGGCGGTTTTATATATTTTTCCGAGATAGAGGAGAAAGGTTTAAAAGAGATAGTGTTGGACCTCTATGGTTATGATTATCCCGTATTAAAAGAGCTGGCTGTTTCAATAGCGACAAGATTAGGGGTCATAGAGGGTTTTGAGGATATAAGGATGTCCAGGATAAGCGGCAGGCCTGAATGGGGCATAACAGTAGATAAAGAAAGAGCCGCTATGTATGGCTTAAGTGTTAAGGATATAGCCGAGACGCTGCATTCCGAAATAAGAGGGCTGAGGGCTACGTTGTATCATACCGAAGCAAGAGAAGTAGAGACTGTTTCCCGCCTGAGAAAGGAAGACAGGGAGCGCCTGGATGACCTCAGGAAGATGGTGTTGTTCTCGGAAGATGATAACCCTGTATTGCTCGAGCAGATGGCGAGTTTTATGCCGCAGATAGGCGCCAGCGAGATCGTCAGAAAAAACAAGATGCGCGTAGTCCATGTAACAGCTCTTGTCACGAAACACTCGCTGATCGACGCTGTAAAAAAGATCAGGGCTAACCTGTCGGATATGGATTTTCCAAAGGATTATTATTACAGGATAGGCGGGAATTACGAAAGGAATCTGGAAAACGAAAAGGAACTGTGGGCGTTCCCCTCAGGTGTATTATGGATAACTATCTTTCTCGTATATCTCGTGTTAGCGTCTCTTTTTGAATCGTATACGCAGCCTTTTATCATAATGATCTCTGTCCCTCTGGCAGCCATAGGTATAATACTGGCGCTTAAGATAACCCATAAACCGATAAGCAGGGGTGTTATTATAGGCTCTATAATGCTTGCGGGGATAGTCGTAAATAATGCCATTGTGCTGGTAGACAGGATAAATTTCTTAAAAAAGAGAAAAATCTTTTCTCCCACGGAAGATGCCGCTACGAACAGAGTAAATTTAATGAAATCCCTTGTCGCGGCCGGCGAAGACCGCCTGCGGCCTATCGCTATGACTACTTCCACTACCATATTTGGGCTTATGCCGATGGCATTCGATAAAAGCGAGTCATCAAACCTATGGGCGCCCCTGGCGGTGACTGTCATAGGAGGCATGGTATCTTCCACTATCCTGACATTATTTCTGGTGCCCAGCATATATCTGATCTTTGAGGAAATGAAGGACGCGCTGTTGAAACCTAAGCAATTATTTATGTTTGTCCGTAATAAGATATATGGTATAATAAAAATGAAAAGTAAAGATACTGCTTAAATAACCCTTACGTGCCGCAGGAGGCTTAGCCTATGGATAAAACTCTCCGTTCCATATTATGGATATTAGTGGCCCTGGTCATATTCAGTAGTTTTAGCACAGGGTGGTTTTTTGTCGCTAAGGAGAGAATTTATAATGATTATACCAACCTGGAAAAGCTCTTCAAGTCCAACGTTGATAAATTGAATAAGGACCTGGCAATTTCCCGGGAAGAGAAGGAAAAATTAAGCCTAAAACTGGCTAAAGTTGAAAAAGAACTAAGCGAGACGGAATTCGCGAAAAAGGACATCACGGTTAAGTACGAATCAATCCTGAAAGACCGGGATGACATCAATAAAGAGCTCGCCAGGGTGAAAAAAGGAAAATTTTTCCTTGAAAAGAAAATAAAAGAGGTCGAGTCAGATGCCTTTACGGCTGATCTTTTAAAGGAAAAAACCTTTTTGGAGGTAGAGCTTAGCAGGCTGAAGTCCTCTTTTACGCCCAAAGACTCGGAAATAGAGGCCCTGAAAAAGAAGAACCAGGATATGGTAGCTAAACTTTTCGCGATCGGACGGGACAAGGATTTTTTGGAGCAAAAAGTCAGGGATTCGGAGACGGTCGCGGAAGTCTTAAGCAGGGATTTATTGAAAGAAAAGGATAGTAAGGGGAAAGACAGGGAAAGCCTGGACAAGGTGTTGGCTGATAACCGTTTTTTAAATAACAAAGTAGAGGAACTGGAAAAGAATCTATCCGGCATGGGCAATCTTTTTGCCGAGAGAGATAATATGAAGATGAAGATAGCCTCGCTGGAAAAAGACCTTGATCTTAAAAACAGTGAAATAGAAAGAATTAATGTGGCGTTCAATTCTCGCAATAAAAGGTCAGAGGAATACAGGGCAGAGGCATATCACAGCCCGCAAGAGGTCGATCTGCCGCCGATCGTCCTTGAGACTGGCAGGCACGGGACTGACAGGGTTTCGGCGTCTTCGTTTGATATGATGAGCAATTCTTCGACGTTAAAGGGCAGGGTCGTTACGGTAAATAGGGAACATAATTTTGTAGTCATAGACCTGGGCGAACAAGACGGTGTCGGGATAGGAACTATGTTCAATGTTTATAGGAAGAATATCCTTATAGCGCAATTAAAAACCATACAATGCAGGCAGAGGATATCCGCCTGCGATATAATCGACGCGAAGGAAGAGTATTACGTGGAAATAGACGATATTATCGCGAAATAATGACCAATGGACCTTCTCAAAAACTTCTCGAGTTTTTCTCTCAAAAAAAGGGTAAGCACAAAATCCCTCGTAGTATTTACGAGGCAGCTTTCCACCCTGATAGCGGCAGGCCTGCCGTTGGTAAAAGCGCTCAGGACATTGTATGACCAATTGGAATCAGGAGCGCTCAAAGACATCATAAAAAGTTTAGCGGGCGAGGTAGAAAGCGGCACAAAGTTTTCCGAGGCCCTTTCGCGTTTTCCTAAAGTGTTCCCGGGTTTTTATATAAACATGATCAAGGCCGGAGAGTTAGGCGGTATGCTGGAGGGGATACTTAAACGGCTTTCTGAATTCCTGGACAAGAGCCAAAAATTAAAGGACAAAATAAAGTCCGCGCTTATGTATCCGGCGTTTGTGATGCTGGTAGCTGTGTCGATCCTTATAATGCTGATGATATTCGTGATACCGACGTTTACCAATATGTTCTCGGAATTAGGCGGAGCGCTTCCCCTGCCAACCAAGATACTTATAGCTACCAGTGATATAATTAGAAATTTCTGGTATCTTATACCCCTTATCCCTGTCCTAATAATAGCTTTGTACAAATTGTTTGTAAGAGATATCAACAGGAGAATTTTTTTAGATAAATTGAAACTGCATATTCCCGTAGTGGGAAACCTCATACAACAGTTGAGCGTTGCCAGGTTTTCGAGGACGCTTGGGACTTTACTTTCGAGTGGGGTGCCGATATTGAACGCGCTGGATACTGTCAGGGATATAGTGGGTAATGAGTTCATAGGCCGGGCTGTTGTGCATGTGCGCGACAGCATTAAAGAGGGCGAGGGCGTGGCAAAGCCCATG
>Ga0180007_10003162_pt1 | contig 18636 bp, 20 predicted proteins | sample MM_PC_MetaG_FD_121122 | JGI IMG/M metagenome (GOLD analysis project Ga0180007, IMG submission 121122) | Groundwater microbial communities from the Aspo Hard Rock Laboratory (HRL) deep subsurface site, Sweden - MM_PC_MetaG | ecosystem: Environmental > Aquatic > Deep subsurface > Groundwater... | reverse complement strand
GTGTGCTAGTCGGCAATGAATTAGGATTTAGTTTCAATATCTCTTACTTATCCTCAAATAATTTTTCTAATTGTTTCTTGATAATAATTTTTGTTGTCACGGTAACATAATTATGATTAAGCAAATTATATCTTTCAAAACAATAACTTTAAAAACAATCCATCCTCAAATTAGATATAAACAACGACCCTTTCACAGATCAGTGCAAGGTGAGTTTCTGTCAATTTATGACCAATGCGCCCATCAGCGATTGCATCCTGATCAAAGAACAATGAAATTACCAAAGGAAACAAAGAGATACTGCCCGTATTGCAAAAAGCATACTTTGCAGTCAGTCGGAACAGCAAAGCAAAAATCTCGTTCTGCAGCCCATCCGCTTTCAAGAGGTTCAAGCATCAGAGCAAAAGCTCGCGGACTAAAATCAGGAACGGGCAATAAAGGAAAATGGGGATCTAAACCAGCAGTCAAATTATGGAAACGAAAAACTAAAACAACAAAAAGAATAACAGTCCAATACACTTGCAAAACATGCAAAAAAACAAAACAGATAAAAAAAGCAATTCGTGCAGGAAGAATTGAAGTAGGTCAATCTGTGACAAAGTAAAATCAAAATGGCCCAGAAACAAAAAACAAAAACAAAGAAAAGCGTGAAGAAAAGCTTTTTCGAAATTGAAGCACCAATAACATCAACAAAAATCTACCTCTACGCTCCAAGCAAAGAAGACCTAGAAGGGAAAACAGTAAAGCTAGACCTGACAAAAACCCTCCGGGGAAAAAGCCTCGAACTTAAGCTAAGAATCAAATCTTCTAACGAAAAGCTTCAAGCCTTTCCTGAAAGCGTAGAACTCATGGGGTCTTATATTAGAAGAGCCATGAGAAAAGGCACAGACTACTCTGAAGATTCTTTTGAAACAGAATGCAAAGATTCCCTCGTCGTGGTAAAACCATTAATAATTACACGTAGAAGAGTCCCTAGAGCAGTATTAAGAGCACTGCGGGAAAACGCAAAAAAACATCTCATAGCACACATCAAAACAAGAAACGCAGAAGAAATCTTCTCAGAAATAGTTTCCAACAAACTCCAGAAAAATCTCGCAGTCAAATTAAAAAAAGTCTATCCTCTTGCCTTGTGCGAGATTAGAGTTTTCAAGATCATCAAGCCTCTTGAGAAGAAGGAAGAGAAAGAAAAAGATTCTAAGGAAAAGTAACTACGCCACTGCCTGCGGCACAGAACGAATAAGGTCAAGTGGTACAAAACTTTCTCCTCTTTCATACTTTCCAACACCAAGAATTGCAGAAGCAAGCGAATCAGGCGTATAAAATCTCTCTGGAGAGATATTGGTTAGGTCATCAACAGACAACCACTCTAATCCCCTCAACTCTCCAGATTGTATAAACTCTTCTCTCGGAGATAAATCCTCATCAGCGACTACAGCAAATGCAGGTAAAGACGTAACAAACCGACCACTGGGTGTTCTCTTGGTAAATACTGCAACAAACCCTCTTAAATTCTCGCCTAAATTCCTACCAACCTCTTCATAATTTTCCCTGAAATATTCTTTCAATAAAGCAGGGTTCTCGACTTTCCCGCCAACATTATTGTAAAGTCCGTCTCCGCGCACGACAAAACAAACCCTGTGAGTAAAAGGATTGTAAATAACAGTGCTCGATGCGGTAATCTCTCCAGATTTACCTCGCAAATTCTCTGAAACAAACCTGTTTATTGCTACAGGAGCAATAAAACCCAAATCAGCTCTCGGGCCAACATCTAAATCTTTCAAAGCCTCAAGAAGATCAGGCGTATTCACGGCGTGTCTGCCAGAAAGTATCTCTTCCCTCCCAATCCAATGCAACCCCTTCCCTCCCGACCCCACACTAGCATATGCACGAAAATTAAGATTTAATCCTATAAACTTTCCAGAAGGACTAACGCCTGAATAAACCCCATTAATCGCATAAGGGTGAATTAACAGACCGTGCTGCTCACAGACTCTATCTGCCAAACCCTCAACCACGCCCTTCCCCCAATCAATTTTATCGCTTCCTAACAAAGACAGACCCCGCATACTTTCTTTTACCAAAACCTGTCCCCCGCCCCTTCCGGGCCTCCACACAACTGCACTTAAGACACTGCTTACCGTTCCTGCCATAAAAATGGCTAAACATAAGACTATAAAAAAATATAGGTAATAGCCCCCTCGTTTGACCACATTTAGGCGAGCGATATCCATGATTTGAATAGCCCCACCAGGATTCGAACCTGGGCTTTCGGGCCCAAAACCCGACGTCTTTGACCACTGGACTATGGGGCTAAACATAAATTAACAAGAAAGTTTGTTTATAAGTTTTTGTTTTTTATAGAGTATCTCTGATGGGAAGAAAATTCCAAGCAGAATATTTTTTGCAACAAATTACCTGGTTGTGCACAGTAAAAAATTTAGCACGAAAATTGTGCACAACTCAGACCAACAGGCGGGCGGGAGGGTACAAAAATGTTCTGCAAAAAGATTTATTAGAGATACTCTTTATCTTTCAGGAGAACAAAAATATTCTACTACCCGTAGTAATGCTCTTGTTTAAATTCTGTTTGACAGTTAAGGAATCATAAATCGCGTTTTCCTGCATAGAAAAACCAATAGGAGATTTAGAGTTGGAATTGACAGTTACAGAACCCCTGTCTGGCTTCAAAAAACCGACTAAAACCTTAACAAAAACACTTTTCCCTGCTCCAGATCTTCCAACAAGACCAATAATTTCTCCTTTTTTTATATCAAGAAAAACATCGTCAAGAATTTTCTTTCTTCTAAAGGATTTCGAAATTCCATCTACTAAAATCAAACTCATGAATCAAAAAGAGCAAGGTTGTTTATATTTCTTTCCAATCAATACTTCTCTTTATACCTTCCTCGCTTCTCAACTTTCTCCAACCTCTTCATCACCTCATCAAATCCCTTTGAAATTTTATAACCCTTCAAAATCGCTGAAAAAAATTCTTCCCATTTCTTGAAATGCTTTGCCTCCAGCGCCTGCTTTATCAAATGCAAATCAACAGCCTTGTCCTCCACGCGACCATTACCAAACCCTAAACCAAAATCAATAAAATAAAGTTTACCACCACTCTCTGCAGAATTATTCTCACAAAAACTAGAATCAACATCATCTCCATTATCTGTTTTTCTATTAATTAAACGAGCGGAGCGAGTTCTACCAATAAGACTCGAAGAGTCCAATTTCCCCCCTTCAACCCAAATCATATTACTCGTAGTCAAGTCCCCGTGAATAATATCTGCATCGTGTAAAACAGCAATATTCCTTCCAATCGCAACACAAACCTCCCGCCAATTCTTCATTTCATCCAATCCCTCTGACAATTTAATCCCTGAGATAAACTCCATATCAATTTCCTTGGTCTTCTCATCAACCTTCAAAACCTTTGGCACATTAATTATCTTGCCAGCCTTTTCCAATAATTTTGCTTCACGTTTTGTTCTCCTTTTTCGCAGAGGTTCATCTATCTCCTTAATTCTATAACCTTTCGCAACTCGACGCTTAATTAGGGTTGAACCTTTCTTAATTAATATCGCTTCTGCTCCCTGCTGGATAATTTCTTCTTGTGTCATAACGTCTTTATCACCTTTAAAGAAAAAATATCTTCTTTAATCCCCATTCGTTTTGCTATTTTCCTGGCTTTCATCTTTCCACCAGTCTGCTCAAAAACTTTGCGCAAATTCCTTTTAAGTTGATTTTTACGAAGCTTTTTCAAAAGATGAAAAGGTCCCTCAGCCTCTTTCTCAGTTGGAGGTTTAAATCCATGAGAAACAAATCTCACACAAGCATAAAGTTGAGCCGGATGAATATAAGCGTTAACACTGATTTGCCTATTCCTAATGTCCTTTTCTGCATTTTTCACAGAGATTATACTTTTATACCAATCTCCAGAAAAAACTTTCTCTAAAGGCAAAGCAAAGCCATTAATAGTAAAATTCGCATTTTTCTGCAAGCTTTTCAAAATATTTTTCTCAGCAGAAAAATGAATATCAATAAAAACAAAATCCTTAAGCTCCTTAGCTCCTGTGGACTTTCTTTTCTTAACAACTCTCTCATTTTTTCTATTCAATTTCCCATAAACAAATCCTTTTTTCCGCAGATTTGAAATGAACTTTTTAGGACTCCCCCCGATATAAACATCATAATCCCTCGAAGGCAATTTCTTTTTAAAATATTTATAATAAAGTGAATTTCTAATAGCTCCTCCAACAAGATGAATCTTAGTTTTCTTTGGAATGCAAGAAACAACCTCTCTAAATATTTCATTAGTTTTTTTATCATGCATAAAAACAGGAAGTTTATTTTCAACCATTTTAAAACCTCATCTTCTTCCCAAACTTCCGCGCCATCTTCATCATTGTCTTCTGATCCATCTTCCCTTCCATCATCTTCCCCTGCTCTTTCATCATTTCGCTCAACATCTTCCACTGCTTAATTAACATCCTAATCTCTGAAGTAGAACATCCGCTCCCGTGGGCAATCCGCTGAATCCTAGACGTCTGCTTCTCCAACACAACAGGATTCTCAATCTCTTCCTCTGTCATCGAATTAATCGCGTGTTTCCATTTCTGCACTTTTGCCTGCTGCTCTTCTATTTTTCCTTCCCCAATCTTATCCTTAACCTTCCCCAAACCAGGAATCATCCCCATAATTTTATCCATCGAACCAAGACCTTCCATACTTCCAAGCTGCGTCTGTAAATCACGAAGAGTGAACTTACCTTCCTGCAACTTTTTCTGCTGCCTTTCAATCTCTTTCTTATCCATAACAGAATGAATCTTCTCCATCAACGACTTCAAATCCCCCATCCCCAACAACCTGCTCAAAAAAGCTTCAGGATCAAACGACTCCAAATCCGACGGCTTCTCCCCAGTTCCAATAAACACAACCCCCACATCAGACTCGTAACACGCAGTCAATGCCCCTCCCGCCTTCGCAGTAGAATCCATTCTCGTAATAATAACCCCCGAAATATTAGCAGAATCCTTAAATGTCTGCGCCTGTTTTTTCGCAGCCTGTCCAATGTCAGCAGCCATCACAAGAAAACTCTCGCTCGCCTTAACAACTTTAGAAATTTTCTTTATTTCCTCAACAAGCTCGTCATCCAGCGCATCCCTTCCCGCCGTATCAACCAAAACCAAGTTATACTTCTTAATCTCTTTCTCATAACTCTTCCAAATCTTCAAAGGGTCCTTCTCCTTGGGCGAGATAAAACACTCAACCCCAACTTTCTTGCAAACCTGCTTCAACTGCTCTGGCGCAGCAGGCCTATGAACATCCAACCCAACAGCACAAACCTTTCTTCCACGTTTAGAATAATACGCAGCCAGCTTGCCAATCGTCGTGGTCTTCCCAGCTCCGTAAAGTCCAACCATCATCCATGTCTCTTTCTTCCCAAGCACCAACTCTCTGCTCTTCCCCAAAATCCTAATCAGCTCATCATGCAGCAACTTAATAACATGCTCTTTCTTCTCAACTCCCTTCAGCCTCTCGCTCATCGCCTCCTCCCGCAACTTCTTCGAAATCTCCATAACCAAACCAACATTCACATCTGCCTCAATCAACGCCCGTTGCAAATCCCGAACAAGAGAATCAACAAGATTCTTGTCAAGAAAAACAGCATTCGCTACCCGGTCCGTAACCTTCCGCAACGTCGAAGACAACTTATCTAACATAAAATAACAAGCAAAACAAAGGTTAATAAAGTTGTTGTTTCAGTAAATCCAAACCGGATACTTATCACTTGCAGGATGCGTAGTAAGCCTCATCACAGAACCACTACTAGAATCCATTACCAAAACATCATCAAGACTGTTTTGAGGATCTGGTGCTTTGTAATACGCTGAAAAAACAATAAACTCTCCATCTGGAGAAAAAGAAGGCAAAAATTCTGCCCAAGCTGTGTGACCACCTGCTTCGCTTAAATTTGTATTGCCTGTGCCATTCCTCCTAACATTAAATATGTGCCATACTCCATTTCCCCAGTTTTCGCTTTGATTACTCATCATTCTTTCATAAACAATCCACTCATCATCTGGGCTCCAACTAGGATCATAATTACCCGGAGGAAAATAGTAGTTCGAGGGTCCGTCCCCACCATCATAAACCTCGACAATGTCGCCACCAGTAATGTTCATTTTTTTCAAAACAAATCTTGGAGTCTCAGCATCTAGATAAGTAAACACAATCTCCTCCCCAGAATGAGACCATTCAGGATCTCCTTCGACTACAGTCTGTGTATTTGTCAACCGCGTTAAATTAGTACCCTCGCGCCGTATTTTGTAAATATCGCTTTGCTCTTCTCCTTCGAGTTTCATAAGAAACACAATCCATTCTCCATCAGGAGTAAAGCTATCTCCCTCAGCATGATTATCAATATCAGTAAGTCTGGTTTCTTCCCCTGTCTCCAAATCAATCACCCAAAGCGCTCTTCTATCTTCATCTCCTAATCCTTGAGGACCGTCTGTATCAATCTCTGCTCTAGAAGTAACAATATACCTTCTAGAATTATCAATCCCTGTAATAAAATGATGCTTGTCTGTAAAAGTAATCCTCTTTTGATTGCGCCCATCAGGTTCCATAGAATATATCTCTGTTCTCCGTGTTCCAGTAAGACAAATAAAATTTCTGCTGTAGGAGACAACGAACGTATCCTCTTCAAAGGCCTATTGTAATATCTTCGCCAATCATCCCACACCTCTTTCGCACTCCCGTCTGAATTCAACAACCCAGAACTAATAAAAAACTGCTCAGAATCATATGCATCAAGACAAAGCGGATCGTAACAATCATGCATAAACCACCAAATAAGCAATTCTGCTTCAAGTTCATTCGTCTCTTCAAGTAGAAAGTTCAAAAACAATTCTTGCTCTTCTTCAGTGCTATAATAAGTTGAATTAGTCGGCCAACCACTCTCACTAATAACAAGAGACATAGCAGTATGCTCCCTAACCCGAGAATAATAATCTTCCGGAATATCCACAAATTCATCGAAACAAATTCTCGGATAACTAGAAAGTCCAATAAAATCAGATCCAGAAAAATAATCTAACAACTCAAACTGCGTGCCTTCTTCTTCGCTACAATTACTCAATCAATCATACTGAAAAGTCGTTCCAATCTTAATTTCCAGACTATCTTGTTTAATAAACTCAAAAGTCTCATCATACAAACTCAAGAAATTCTCGTAGTCCCATGAATTATCAGCAGCATAAGTATTAACTTCCATGCCCAACGTCAAATACTCTGGTTGAATCTCGACAGCAACTCTCTTCGCATAATTCTTAAACGCTTCCCGCACAAGAGGATTAGCAAAACTCTTATCATCCCACGGAATACTCTGATCTATCAAAGACCTATCCGTCCCTTCCAATACATTAATGTTCACATAAAAATCAAACCCATAAATATCAGATATATTCTTCCACAACATCAACTCATCAAAAAGGGAATCATCAACACCCCCCCCCCAACCCTCTGTATACTGAGACCAGTTAACATTACTAACAAACATAAGATAATCTGCATTCTCGCTCGCAATTTCCAAAGAAGCAAACAGATCAGATTGATTTGTAAAATTAGTCACGCTCAAAAAACCCAAATACTGCGACCTCGTAGTCGACTCAAGTTCAGGCTCGGCTTTAAAAGAACCTGTTCCTTTAGAAGCAGAAATCTCAGTCGGCGGCCCCTTCATAATCTCATTTTGGCTTCCAACAACAACTAAAATAACAACCAAAACAACAATCAAGACCCACCATTTTTTATTCATAAAACATTCAACACTTCTTGACTTATAATTATTTCCAAAAACCATATAAATTCCCTTGTCTTCAAAATAACATGACAGAATGCAAAAAACCCTCAAACCTCAAACACTGCAACTGCTCTTACCCTTGCGATAAAAAAGGAACCTGCTGCGACTGCCTTCGTTCCCACTTAAAAAACAGAGAACTCCCAGCCTGCTGCTTTCCCAACGACATTGAAAAAACCTACGACCGCTCGTTCGAAAAATTCGCTCAGTTAGTGAAAGAAGGGAAAGTTTAAATAACATTAAATAACATTAAATAACATTAAATAACCCCACTCCAAAACTAAAAGTTTATTAATATTAAATAACTTTAATGAACATTCCAAAAAGATGGCACTAAAAACATTCAACATTGATGCAGAAACTTATAAAACATTCTCAGAACACTGCAAGAAAGAAGGCCTTTCCATGTCAAAGAAAGTAGAGAACTTCATCCGCGAAGAAATCGACAAGCTAACAAAACCCCAAGCATACCAACCCCCCACCCCAAATCCAAGACCTCCAAAAAAATCCCCCACACAAAATAACGAACACCCAATGCACAAATACTGCTAACTACTTCTCATTTCTTAAATCCTGCAAGAATGAATTACAGACCTCACTGATAGCAATGAGCCAGAAGCAATGCCTCTGATATAATCCTCAACTACATCCAATGTTGCTCTTCCCGACCGTAACTTTCCTGAGCTATGTAACTCCCTTATTTCCTCCAAAGTCATAGGTTTAACATCTGCAATATCAGAATCCCGCAAAGCCCTAAGTTCGCCATGCTCTATTTCTTCAGTTGCCAAAGCGAGATTATTAATAAAATTACCATGTAAGCTATTGAAACTATAAACGCCAACAAAATGAACTGGCACAACGGTCAATCCTGTTTCCTCCCTGACCTCTCTAGCGCAAGCATGCAAATAATCAGAATCACTTAGATTTAATCCGCCCCCTGGCTGATTCCACGTCCCAGTGTCTCGTTCCTGCACCATAACAAAACGCCGAACATCACTTATAGAATAACGAAACGGAATGACCATTGAAGTCGTGGCATAAATAGTGGGCTTCTTCATAGACCCCCCTCATAAAAGCCTTATAAAAATTTTGCTGTTTTGTAAAGACATCATCCCGAAGCCCTATTAGTTACTTCTCATTCCAATCAACCCGCGTGTTCTCCCTACTCGCATCCTCTGTCGTAAACCCTTGTGGATACCTTGCCGTTAATTTCTTAAGATTATTATCTAAAATCTCTTGCATATCCCAATCAAAAAAATTACAAATCATCGCAGCATACCATAAAGTATCCCCAATATTCTCCTTAATACCCTCCTTCTGATCGTTATCGTGCGCAAACGTTTTCTTTATGCACCCCGCCACATCACCCGCCTCTCCAGCAATCCCCAACCCCCAAGTCAAAATCTCCTTCTCCCGCGTCTCAAAATTTTTAGCAGTAAGCTTGCACAAATCCTGATATTCTTTTAAACTCATTCAATAATTCAATAATCAGATTATAAAAAGATATCCCTACTAAATTAAACACTACGATTACAGATAAAATCAAACACCTTTGGAAATTCCCTTCTTGTAGAATTCATTGATCCCCTATCCCAAAGCTGCCTTTCGGTCGGCAACCCAAAACCAATCCAATTTAAGAACCTCCTCCCCGCTTCAAGAAACTTTATATAAGTTTTACTCTTATCCCATTCATTACTTAACCCTTGAATGTACCTACAAATATAATCAACTCTGTATTGGACGGGGGAATGCGAATCGCGAAGCATATCGTCTACTACCTTCGTAACATCCCTGAATACGCCAGGATTCCTCCGCGCATAATCCATCCTAATTCTGTTGACTTTCATAATTTCCAATCCTTATCTTATTTTTTAAATCTTTCTAAAATCACTCCAAACCCAAACCCTCAAACACATTCTTCTTGCTAAACTCCTCCAAATCAACATACTTCTGCCCAACCCCTAAATAAAAAATCGGCTTCCCAGTTACATAACTCACAGACAAAATCGTCCCAGCCTTTTCATCAACATCTGCTTTCGATAAAATTATCCCGTCAATCCCGACAGTTTCATTAAACGTTCGTGCCTGCTCAACAGCGTCATTCCCAGTAATTGACTCTCCAACAAAAATCTTCAAATCTGGTTTTGAAACCTTAACAATCTTCTCCATCTCTTTCATTAAATTCTGCTTAGTATACATCCGCCCCGCCGTGTCAATCAAAACAACTTTCTTCTTATGCTTCCTAGCAAAAGCAATTGCATCAAATGCAACTGAAGCAGGATCCTTGCCATAATCTCCTTTTACAATCTCAACTCCGATTTTAGTAGCATGAGTCTCCAATTGCTCAATACTCGCCGCACGGAAAGTATCCCCTGCCGCAAGAACCGGCTCAATCCCTTCCTTCTTCAGCTTCCAAGCCAACTTCGCAATACTCGTAGTTTTGCCCGAACCATTAATCCCAAAAAACAAAATAACAAATGGTTCCTTACTCTCCTTTCTCTTTATCTTTTCAATCAAACCCCCTCCTTCTATCAAAACACCATCAATCGCATTCTTCAAAGCCCCGAGAATCTTTCCCTCAACTTCTTTCTTAGAAAACTTCTTCCCAACCAAATCACCTTTCAAACTCTCTTTAATCTTATCAACAACTCCAAGTGCAACATTGTTCTCAAGCAAAGTCATCTCAATTTCATCAAACACAGAATCAAAATCCTCTTCCTTCAATTCCGAAGTCGTAAGCTTCCTCGCAAGAAAACCAAAAAAACTTTTTTTCTCTTCAACTGCCTTTTCTTCAACCTCTTCTTCTGTCTCCTCTCCAAGTTCTTCAGCTCTTTTCTGGATTGCCTCGACATCAGGTTCATATTTCTGCGTGCCTGTCTTAAACTCAACAGGCACCTCCTCCAATATCGCGTCAGCCTTCTCCTTCAAATCCTCTTCAACACCTTTCTCAATAACCTTCTCTTCCTTAATCTCCTTCTCACGTTTTGAGGCGGGCGGGCGGGCACCTTTTTCTTCAGAAACTTTTTCCTTTTCTTCCTCCTCAGCCTTCTCTTCTTTAATCTTCTTAACTTTTTTTTCTACTTCTCTTTCTTCACGCTTTACAACTACCTTATTCGATTTCTTCTGCTTCTCCGGCTCTTCCTTTCCTTTCCTAAACCAACCACTAAGCTTTTCCCTTAATTTGCCAAACATGAAATTCCTAGAAAAACAAGATTTATAAAATGAACTGTTCAACCGAAATTGAACAAAAAGCCAGATTTATAAACCCTAATTAATTGCCAAAGTAATGAAGTATTACCCAAAAACACTAGCTCTTCTTGCATGCCTCATCGTTTCCCTAAACCTTGTCTCAGCAACATACCTCTCGGGAGACATCTATCTAGACAAAAACGGTCAAGCCAGATTTGACCTCGAAACAGATATTCCTCTGGACATCCCAGGAACAGCTTTCCAACAAAACAAAATCACCGGAACAACTCCAGAATTAGTTACCTATCAAAAAGGCGTCTGGACCTTCGAACTCGCCCTAGACGACTACGACGACATCTTCCTGGACATCCACTTACCAAGGGGTCTAGACTCCATAACTGAAATCAAAGGCACAAACAACATCATCGACTTCCAAAACAAAATCATCACCCTGGCCGACTCTGGAACACTAAACTTCAAAGTCTCCTACAAACTAAAAGACGCCCGCGACCTCTCTTTCATCTACTGGATAATCTTCATAATCCTCCTAATTGCAGGTTTTTTCATTTACAGAAAAATCAAAAGCAAAAAAGAACGCTTTAACCACATCATGCCCTTAGTGGGGGATAAAGAAGAACAAATAATCAACATCCTTATGGAAAAACCAATGCGACAAAAAGAACTCCGCAAGGCCTTGAATATACCAAAAGCCTCGTTCACTCGCTACATCCTAAACCTGGAAAAAAAGAAACTCATCATCCGAGAGGGCGATGGTAAGAACAAAGTTATTAGGCTGAAATAGGGCTCTTATCCATTACATTTCTTGTAACAGTTCTGTTGAAAAAGTCCGAATTGTTTGCTAATAATTCCTCGATTTGCTGAGTGAAACTAAGCAAATCAAGAGTAACCGGGAGGGGGGGTGGAATGCGAACAATTCTAAAAAAGATTTTCAACAGAATCTCTTATAACAAAAAACTTAAAAGGTAACAAAGAAGGAAATATTATGAAGAAACAAAGATTAGACGCAAGCTCACTCGAGTTAGCAGACGCAATCATTGCAAGAGATGAGCAAAGAAAGCAGATACTTGCACAGTTCGAAACCGCGCTGGATAAATTAAAAAACAAACAAGATCCCCTTGCTCATTGTGTCTCTCGCCTTGAAAATATTTCCAGAGATGCTGAGATCCAAATGTTTTATTTTGGAGGATTTCCAAGAGACTTGTGGTTGGGTCAAGAGCCACGAGATGTTGACATCGTATGTAACGACATTCATGAAGAGCGTTTTAAAGAAGCAACAAGAGCTAACTTCATAAGGCAAAACAGATTCGGTGGAATGAAACTAGACTTCCAAGGCATAGAAGTTGATGCCTGGGCAATCGCCAACACCCAACCCTTCATAGACGAAGGCAACCTTCTAACCTGTCCGCATCTCTTACCAGAAATAACTTTCCTCCCTGTCGAGTCAATTGTCCTTGAGGTCTACGCACCAAACGCAGAACGACTTTACTGGGAGAAAGGGTTTTTCAAAGCTTGCGAAGAAAAAGTGCTAGAACTACAAAACCCACGAAATACCTCCCCAGATCTACATCTCGTAAGGCTCGCACACCTCCAAAAAAAGCTCGGTTGGAGAATTGGAGATTCACTTAGAAGATTTGTTCAATATCGTCTTCCACGCACAACTCCTGCAAGACTGGCAGAACTCCACCAAAGCCACTACGGAACCCCTATCAATCCAAAGGACCTCTATTCAGCTATTGAAAGGCTTATCAAACTAAAATGAATTGTAGTTTCTTTGAACTCCTAGAAGGTTTCTTTTCTAAAGAAAGCTTGTAGGTTCCACATAGTTCCACCCACAATATTATATAGCTTTTTTTCTAGCAAAAATTAACAAAACAAAAGTCTCTAAACATAAGCGTGCCAACACGCTAGAGACTTTGATGCTCAAAACAAAAATCACGTTAAACCAAAATGAAAACACAAAAACTGAAAGGGGGTTTTGAAAAATGAATAAAATAGTAATAACACTGATGGTATTTGGCCTTGTTGCATTACTAGCAACAGGAACACTTGCTCAAAGTTATGCTAACACAGAAGATTCTGTAAAAGAAAAAGAAGTACAAAGCGTTAGTGCTCTTAAAACAGGTATGCTAAAGAAAATAAATGATACCCAACTACGCCCAGTTCAAACATCTCCTGAAGAATGGGAGACCATTGAATCTGAAAGCGAAGGCTCTGGCGGAGACCAAGGAGGTTATTCTGCAAACTACTTCAAAACTTGCGCTTACACCTGGGACTCAACCTCTTACCTAAATCAAGAAGTTAAAATAATCGCAAACATTGAAGATTCTTCTGGAGAAAGGGAAAGTGACGAAGTTAATGTTAAGGTTGTTGACTACGCTTCATCTGGTTCCGGATCTTATCATTCAATGCCTGGAGAAAATCTGGAAATCCAGATAACCTCACCAGGCGAGGGTAATGAAGTCTCAAGAGACGTAGAAGTAAAGGCCACTGCAAAAGGCCCTTACGAGCTAGACCAAATGGTCTTATCTTTTGAATCAGAAGGCCTGGGCCACTCAATAGGTCTTCCAGACGAATACTGTGAAGAAGGCGGATCAGTGCCTCCTCCAACTGGAAGAGTAAAAGTTTCTATATATCCTTCAACACAGTATTCTGATGACGGGACTGCCTCATACAAAGTGGTAGTCACAGATGTCCACAGACCTACTGTCAACATTTGTGAAACAGATAATGCAGATTGTGCTGTTGCAGTAACAAACAATCGATACAAATACGAATTCGAATTCGAAGCAAAGGATTGTGTCCTCGGAACGTTTGACACAGACACCCTCCTCCTCAGACCAGGAGAATCAGAGACAGTCCTCTTAACTGTAAAAACAAAGGAAGACGGCTCACACATTTTTAATGTTAAAGCAGAGGGTTCTGATACAGAAGGAATAGCACGAGGCATGCTGATAGTTGGTGGCAACGATGAACCCCCCTACAGCGACCTAAGGATAAAATTAGACTCTGAAAAACAATATTCTGATGATGGATCTGCAACCTACAAAGTTATTCTAGCAAGAAACAAAATAACCCTAACGTCTGCAGACGCAAGAGAAAAGACATACATCTTAAAATTCGACTCTTCCCAAAAAGAAATAAGGGGCGAATTTGAAAGAGAAAAAGTCTCGCTTGCTCCTGGAGAAACAGAAGCAGTCGAACTGTTTGTAAAAGCAGACAGAAAAGGATCTTACGTTTTTTCGGTCAAGGCTGTAGATGAAAACAGTAATCCAACTCCTGCAGCAAAAGGACTTCTAGTAGTCAGATCTTACGAACCTCCAACACCGACCCCTTCATTCTTTGAAGGATCTGGATTTGCAATTAACAAAGATAGCTCGGAAGGCGAATTAGTTTCACTGCACATCCTAAAAGGTGGAGAAGAAGTAAGAGGCAAAATGAAATTCGGCAATGATGACTACGCCCTAAAGGGAACCTACTCAAACGAGGATCTCTCCTTCAGCCTCTATGAAACAAGAGACGGCGCTTTCACAGCTAGCATAGGAGAATTTCACGGCCAAGTCAAGCAATTCGACGAATTCCTTCTCCTCACAGGAGGGCTAGAATTCGAAACCAAAAGCGGTGCAAACCAATACTGGAGCTTAACCGCAATCGGCAAAAGAAAAGCAATCTTCCGAGATGAAATCTCGATTGATTCATCTAACGACGAAGCAAGAGTCGAAGAAACAAAACTCGAAGAAATCACAACAATCGTTTCAGAAAACGACAACGCAAGGGAAGAATTTTACATAACTCCAAAGAAATTCACAAAAAGCTTCTTTGGGATTAAAAACAGATACATCGGAACAGACGTCCTTGAAGTCGAAGTGATTGACGAAGAAGGAAAAGTCTACAAGGAGACCCTAAGGCCCGGAAGAAAGGAAAAAATCGGCGAATGGGAAATCGAAGTAGAAAAAGAATCCTTCAAGGAAAGTGACGAATCAGTGGAATTTAGCGTAACAAAACTCGAATAAAACAAGTTATTTTTTTATTTTTTTCTTTCCTATTTTTCTTAAACCCTAACCCTATAAACATAAACCCTATCATAAGGAATAAACCAAGAAACAGTCTCCTTAACAGACGCCTTCTCCATAATTTTCCTAAATAGTCTTATCGAATTCCCATGGCCTGAAATCGCCACATTAACCTTCTCTTTCTTGATCATCTTCTTCAAATCATTAATAAAAGACATGACTCTTTTTTCTACCATTACAAAACTCTCTCCCCCCGGGGGCGGAATGTTATAACCTCTATGGATTAATTTATATTCTTGTTCTCCCAAAAATCTCTTTATTTCATTTCTTCTTTTTACAGAAAGATTCTCAACCGCATCCCCCTCAACATTCAATTTAACTAGTCTCCTTCCAACTCTTTTTATAAAAGACTTGTGTGTTTTTCCATTCAAAACACCATAATTCCTTTCTGTCATGCGATTGTCTTCTATCACTGTTTTACATTCTGGATGAGATTTCAAAACCTCTTTCAAAGTTTGTTTTGACCTTTTTAATTTTGTTTGAAAAGCAATTTGAAATTTTTTGTTCTTTAGTTTCTTCGCAATAATTTTTGCCTGTTTTTTTCCAAGCTTGGTCAAACCAGGGTCAAACCATCCTGTAAACCTCTCATCCCGATTAAAAGTTGTTTGGCCATGCCTAAACAAATAGATTTGCCTCGCCCCCATTTCAAAATCAGGAAATAATGATATATAACTCTTGCTAAAAAACTATTTTTAGCCATAAATCTTTATAAACAACCGGCTTTCTCTTAAGTTATGATTGGTTACAACGAACTTTACGAAACCCTTAGAAAAGAAAAATATTCAGAAGCCTTACAGCCCCTGCCGAAAAAATTCATTGAAGATTTCAAAGAATATCTCAACGAAAACAAAGAAAAAAGCTCTGAAAAAAAAGACCTCTTCGCAGATTCGGTAGCAAAATCGAGAAAACAATTTGAAAATGCTCTTGCTCTTTTCCGTGAATTAATGCTAAAAAGAAAAAGAAAAATTCTCAACCTTGTTTTTGTTGCAACAGAAACAGGAATTATGAAGCGAGATTATGAAAACCTTCTCCCCATAGAAAAAGAGGTCTTTGAAAAAATAGTCAAAACATTTGAAGAATCAGACCAAACAGTTTCAAAAATTCTCAACGGAAAAGACCTAAAAGAAGAGGAAGAAAATAAAATGATATTGTTCAAAAAAAACATAGAACAATTCATCGACCACGGAGGAAATGCAATTGGCCCGTTCAAGTCTGGAGACCTTGCCAATTTAAACGCAGGAGTTGCAAAAATTCTTGTCCAGGAAGACAAAGCAGGTTTTGTTGATGAAAATTGATCACTCCTGATTAGTTTATAATCCTCCCCAAAGATTATTATTACAAAATCAATCTCTAGCTGATTAGGTCGTAGTATTTAGGCTAAAAATCGGCTGCAAGGTTTAAACTAATTCTTCAGTATTTGTTAGGTTATAAAATTAGGTAAAAAGCCTCTAGAGGGATTCAAACCCCCGACCTACTGTTTACAAAACAGTTGCTCTAATCACTGAGCTATAGAGGCACAGATATCACAAAAAATTAAGAGTTAAAAAGTTTTGCATTAATCAAAAAAGCCCTTTTATCCAGTTTATAATTTTCTCAACAATTCCCGCCTCGCGCTCTTCTGGACTCAACCTTATTTCTGTTGAAGTTTCTTTTCCTATCGCTAAAGGCCCGCCTCCACATTCAGAACTACTTTGATCAGGATGTACTGCTCCACGAACCCTGAAAGCATAATCATAAATAGGATTATTATTCAATTGCTCAGTAAAGACCCAATCAGGCTTTCCAGGATAATTAAAGAAATCTGACTTAAATATTCCCATTGTATTTCCTTGCAAATTTTCAGTTTCATTTGCAGATACAGCTGCATAATTCCTACCAGGCAAAGAAGAAAACAAACGCGTACCAACATAATAATGACCAGCTGGGAGAACAACATCATCTAAAGAAACTCTTCCCTCATAAACAACATTATCATATCCGTCAAAATGCCCTCCCCAAGGGAAGGTCGTGTTTTCATAAAACAAATCTGTAAATTCGTAAACAGTTTCAAAGTCATTGTCCAGTATGACAACCTCTACAAAAGGATAATTAGCTGCAACATGCAAAGTACGCCAGCCAATCCAATCCACTTGCTCTACAATGACACACTCATCAAGAATCATATCATCAGCACTCCACCCTTCAGCTTGTGCAGTATTTTCAGAACTCATCACATAAGGGGCCCTCCATTCATCAGGAAGTGTTATCGGAGGATTTATCTCACCATTTGGAGGCTCAAAATTATCCCACAAAATATCATCTTCTAAATGGCAAGTAAAACTACAGCCATCTCCATACACATTATTCCCATCATCACACTCTTCTCCTTCATCAAGAACTCCATTACCACAATCCCACCATCCATCAATAGGAAATTCCATATCATCTTGCAAAGAATCGCAACTTGGGTCTGCTAAATCAACAAAACCATCGTTGTCATTATCAATTCCGTCTTGGCATTGAGCCATTGGATTTGTTTCATCTTCATCTTCTAATGAGTCACATGAAAAATCATTAGGATAGTCTATTGCTCCGTCGTTGTCATTGTCTATTCCATCACTACACTGTGTTACTGTTGGATCCCAAATATAAGTAACAATTAACTCTGGAGGATTTTCGCTTTGTGACGTTTGAATATTTAAAAAACTTCTATCTATCGGAACAATATCAAGAACATCATGTCCTTCCCTCATGCCCAACAAAGTCCATCCTTGTTTATCAACCCATGAAACACCTTCAGTATTAAGATCAATTTTGTATTTTATATTCTCCGATAGTGTAGATATATCGATACGTTCACTTCCTTCAATTGGATTATCCACAAAACCACACTCATCATAATCTTCTATGTTCAATGAATTAGGACTATATTGCGTGGTTTGAACTAAAGTTATAAAATCATTCCCATCATTATCATTATTGTTTATCCAATCATAAGTCCAGAAAGATAAACTTGCTGACATAACTTGTGCATTATTTGGAATAGAAGACGTATCAAAAGGTAAAAAAGCCCTGCTAATTGAATATTCTTCTGTTTCAGGATAATATGAGCCAGAAACATAAGTAACAATTCCAGAGTAGCGGGCATTAAATCCTGCATCTGCATCATGAATTTCTTCCCATGTTTCTTGACCCCAGTTATAAACATCTCCGTCGCCATTTCCAGATGTAAAAACAGCCATATAACGGCCTTCATAATTATCTTGTAAACTATAGCATTGTGGGTCATCAGGGTAATCAACAAAACTGTCATTATCATTATCAATTCCGTCTTGACATTCTGCCTCTGGATAAAATTCGTCATTATCTTGATAAGAATTACATGAAAAATCATCAGGATAATCTATTGCTCCATCTTGATCCTCATCAAAACCATTAGAACATTCTGTCCTGCCCGGGTCAAACGGTGCTTCTGAGTCATCTTCAGGCGAATCACAGCTTGGGTCTTCTGGATAATCT
>Ga0180007_10003161_pt1 | contig 18637 bp, 14 predicted proteins | sample MM_PC_MetaG_FD_121122 | JGI IMG/M metagenome (GOLD analysis project Ga0180007, IMG submission 121122) | Groundwater microbial communities from the Aspo Hard Rock Laboratory (HRL) deep subsurface site, Sweden - MM_PC_MetaG | ecosystem: Environmental > Aquatic > Deep subsurface > Groundwater... | reverse complement strand
CATTGTTTATTAACGGCTTGCGGGTTCATCAGTATGGATCAGGGGGTGGGTGCCATCAATATGTAATGCCTCAGAATATCATTTATTTTTTAAAAATCAATTTTTTTAATTTTATCATATTGTTTTAAGGGGTTTGCGTTTTTGCTCCGGAGCGATTTGACGGTTTCAGACCCTTCCCGCAGATGGGGCAGACGATAAGGGACCCGGGAAAATATAAATCTCCAAAATAGGACGCAGATTAACGCATATTTTCAATACTGATCTGCGACTATCTGCGCCAATCTGCGTCCATAAAACAGTGGCGAACGTTAAGGCCTTCTGAAATTGGTGATATATTTATTTCCGGGTGCCTTAATTGAAAAATTCAATAAATGTTGATTTGATTGCCTGGATAAGCATCTCCATGTCATCATCCCCAATGATATAGGGCGGTGCAATGACAAGGGCATCCCCATCAACGCCTGCAAGCCCGGTTGATTTGTAGGTAATATATCCCTTTTCAAAAAGTGCTTCCCAGAGGCCTTCGGTTATTTTTAACGACCGTTTAAACGGCATCCTGGTTTTTTTATCCGCTACAATCTCAATACCCCATAAAAAGCCTTTTCCCCGAACATCTCCAACCTGGGCCAGGGGCAATAAGTGTGTTTTCAGTAAAGTGCCTAATTTTTCCCCCTTTGTTTTGACCCGTTGAACCAGGTTTTCCTGGTCAAGGATGTCAAACAATGCAAGCCCGCCGGCAGCAGCAACGGCATGGTGGGAAAAGGTCCCGCCATGCATGAACGTCCCGCTGTTGTTTTTTATGGTGTTAAAATGGTTCTCCTTAACACCAAAGGCTGAAAGCGCTATGGCCCCTCCGGCAAGTCCCTTGCCAAGGGTGATGATATCCGGAACCACATCAAAGTGATTGCAGGCAAACCACTCTCCTGTTCTGCCCATGCCGCACATCACCTCATCAAGGATCAGAAGGACATTGTGATGATGGCAGATTTCAGCAATGGTTTTTAAATATTCTTCTGGGGGAAAACAGGCTGCAATTGTCGCTCCGGGAATGGTCTCGGCAATAAAGGCAGAGATGGTTTTAGGACCTGCATTTTCAATCATCTCATCCAGGGCCATGGCACATCTTACCCTGCAGGACGGATATGTGAGCCCAAAGGAACATCTATAGCAATAGGGAGCCGGGATATGCAGATTTTCTTTTAATAGCGGCGTAAAACAGGTCTTAAAACTGGTTCTTCCCGTGGCAGCAAGGGAGCCCAGGGTTAATCCATGGTATGACTTCCATCTGCCGATGAGCTGGTATTTAGTTTCATTACCCGTTTCAACATGGATCTGCCGGGCAAGTTTTATGGCGGCTTCATTGGCTTCAGAACCCCCGGAAAAAAAGTAGAACCGATTGATGTCACCAGGCGCTTTTTGTGCAAGACAGGTTGCAAGCATCTCAACGGGTTGAGTTGTAAACATGGTGGGATGGATATAATCATGGGATAAGATCTGGTTATAAATTGCTCGTGCAATTTGTTCACGCCCATGGCCTGCATTCACCACGATAGCCCCCCCGCTGGCATCCATATAGTGTTTCTGGTTTTCATCCTCGATATAGATACCATGGGCTTTTTGAGCCATGGGCAGACGTCTGTCCAGTCTTCTTGGGAAAACATTTCCCGGAATGTCTACCATTTTTTCTCCTTTGCTAAAATAAATACCCCTGTCTTTGGTTTGGAACCTGTCCTATCCTCCGGTCATGGGCGGAAAAAGGACGACAATGTCATCCGGGGACAGTTTTTTGTCTGATTCACAGTATTGGCCGTTGACCAGGATGACCCGTTCAGCCGTGTCTGGAATGTTCAGGATATCCAGGACCGCCTGGACCTTCATATCCGCATGCCAGGGCAGGGAAAATTCTCGTCCACCCGGGGTGTACTGCCGCAGGGTGGAAAAGGGTTTTACTGTCACATGATCAGGCAATGCCCAGCTCTGACAGTTTTTCAGGGGTTGGTATGCCGTCATTGGACCAGCCCCTGAGGGCATAGTAGTCATCCAGCATCTCTTCCAGGTGGCAGACCGATCCTTTGGAACTGCCGTCAGGCATGGGAACCTGGGTCATCCGGGTCGGCAGGGAATCGTCTTTTCGGGTAAAGCCTGCCTTGACCAGGAAATGACGTTCGGCATTGGAGATCCGTTCGCCGGCCCGGGCCAGTTCTTCTAAGGTATAGTCAGCACCCGTGGCAGCATTAATCAATTCCAGTATCCCTGTTGGCAGGATTTCCAGTTCAGAGTTGCCCAGGTTTCTGACGGAATAGAACACACACAGTCCTGCCGAATCAACGATACAGAAAAAATCTTGCCAGAATTTGACCAGGTTGGCTTTTCCCTTCCATTCCAGGCGGTCAATGACCCTGGGAACCCCTAAAAGCTCAAAATACGCTGGGTCACCGCGCATATGGGAGCCGCCTATGGGAGAGGTGGCATAGGCAAGACCCATGCCCTGGGAACCCCTGGGATCATAGCCGGGAAATTCCTGTCGCTTGGAGACCATGGCAAGCTCGGGATGGTTGTATTTTTCTGCCAGGCGATAACTGCCCTGGGCAAGCGTCTCTCCAAATCCTTTCCGGAATGCGGTCTGTTCGGTCAGCTCCACAAGGGCCGTGGCATCTCCCCATTCAAGGGTGCGACCCACCTGTTTTTCAGTAAGACAGCCCATGTCGTAGAGTTCCATGGCACAGGCAATGGTGGCTCCCATGGTGATGGTGTCCATGCCGTATTCATTGCACAGGTAATTGGCCTTGGTTACGGCGGCCAGGTTGTCCACCATACAATTGGATCCCATGGCATATACGGTTTCATATTCCGGTCCTTCTCCCTGACCTTCAAATCCCGGTTCATCCACTTTGGTCGTTCGGCCGCAGCCGATGGGGCAGGAAAAACAGGCTGAATTGCTGACCAGGTATTTTTCCGTCAGGGTCTCGCCATGAATTTTTTCCCAGTTGTCAAAGGAGCCCTGCTGCCAGTTCTTGGTGGGTAAAACCCCGTAGTTCTGGGTGGCCATGACGGTCACTGCCGTGCCGTGGAGACGTAACGCCGGGGGATTTATTTTGGCTGCCTTGCGAAAGGCATCTCCCAGTCGTTTGGTGATGGCCTTAAACCCGGCTTCATCGGCCAGGGGGATTTTTTGATCTGCATTGACCACAACGGCCTTCAGATTTTTAGCCCCCATGACAGCGCCCACTCCGGATCGTCCTGCTGCCCGGTGCTTATCGTTCATGATCGAGGCAAAGAGGACGCCATTCTCACCAGCCGGGCCAATACAGGCCACTTTGGCATTTGCATGGGTTTCAGTCACCAGGGCATCCGTGGTGTCGTGGGTGGTTTTTCCCCAGAGGTGATCAGCTTTTTTCAACCGGGCCGTATCGTTTTCAATGATAAGGTACACAGGCTTAACTGCCTTTCCCGTAAAGATCACAGCGTCAAACCCGGTCTGCTTAAAGGCAGCAGGGAATTTTCCCCCTGAGTTTGAGCAGGTAATGGCGCCTGTAAGTGGGGATTTTGTCATCACCATGTACCGGGCACCTGTGGGGGCTTTTGTGCCGGTCAGGGGACCCGTGGCCATGATCAGCATATTTTCAGGGGACAGGGGATCGCACAGGGGATCAAGCTCCTGGTTCATCAAACAGATACCAAGGCCCCGGCCACCGATATAGTCCCTGGCAACCTGTGGATCCAATGGATCCACAATAATTTCTTCTGTACTCAGATTGACCCTGAGAAGTTTTCCTCTCCATCCATACATCATTTTTCTTCCTTTAAATTTTATCCATATACGCTATTGTGGACAACCATATAAACCATATATAGCAGAAACCAAAGCGGATAAAAATGAAATAATGTCATAAATCCATCCTGCACAATTATATTCTTGACAGGAATATAATTGTACTCTATGTAAAGAGGATCTATTTTCGAGAACGAAAACTCTGGCCACACACATCAGGTCGGTTAACAATCAATAAAGGGGAATTTTATGAAAAAAGCTTTTTTAACTTTTATTATGGTGTCATTTGTCAGTGTGTTTTTGTCTGGTGCGGCAATTGCACGAGACGCAGATACCATAATCGTTGCCATGAAATCAGAACCTGTTGGACTGGATTTCATGCGAAGTTCACTTGATGACACCATGAGCGTTTGCCGAAATATTCATGGTTTTTTATTTGACCCCCAGGAAGATGCTTCGATCAAGCCTGCTCTTGCAAAAACCTGGGAGAAGATTGACGATTTAACTTATAAAATTACTTTGAACAAAGGGTTAACATTCAGCAATGGCGAACCCGTTAATACAGAGGCAGTCAAATTTTCCTTTGACCGCGTTTTTGACCCTGAAGTTAAGAACCCGCACAAAGGAAAGCTTTCAGCTTTTACAGAGATCCAGGTTATTGATGATCTGACATTTATCATTAAAACAGAGAAACCCTATGCCCCTGGACTCTATATCATGGGACTTTATTTGCCTATTCTGCCTCCAAAGTATGTTAAAGAAGTGGGAAATGAAGAATTCAATCAAAAGCCAATCGGGTGTGGTCCATTTACGCTTGTGAAATGGATGAGAGGCGAATCTGTTACGCTTGAACGGTTTGATGGTTTCTGGGGCCCCAAACCTGACTATAAAAACGTTGTATTTAAAGGTATCCCTGAGGAAGCTTCCCGGGTTGCGGCTCTCTTGACTGGAGAGGTGGATATCGTAAGCGGGATTGCATTCCATCAACGAAAAAAAATAACAGAATCTGAGAATGCATACCTTACGCCGCAAATGGGGGTTATGCCATATCTTGGGCTGAATACCTATGAAGCGCCCTTTAATGATGTGCGGGTTCGCCAGGCGGCAAATTATTCCGTTGACAGGGCATTGATTAACAAGGCACTCTTTAATGGAGAGGCGATTCTCTGTGCCGGACCCATCAGCCCAAGAACCTTTGGTGCAAATAAGAATCTGAAACCCTATCCGTTTGATCCTGCAAAATCAAAAGAATTGTTAAAAGCGGCAGGTTATCCCGACGGGGTTGAAGTACGGCTTGCATATCCTACGTACATGTCCCAGATTCAGGAGCAGGCAGAAGCAATTGCAGCAAATCTTATCGACGGCGGTTTCAAGGTTAAACTTGAATCTTTTGAACGAGCCATTATGTGGGAGCGATACAAAGCCAAGAAACATCAAATGTATATTTATTGGTGGGATGATGCACCTGAGCCTGATCGTTATATGTTCTCCCTGTTCAGTTCAAAGAGCCGCGATTATTATTATAAAAACCCCACTACAGATGTTTTGCTGGACCTTGGCAGAACAATCATAGACCGGGGAGAACGGGCCAAAGTCTATAATGAAATTGACCGGCTTCTTTATGAAGACTGCCCCTGGGTATATCTTTACGTCATGCCGGATGTCATCGGCGTTTCCAGTAAAGTGGATTACAAGGGTAATCGTGACGGAATTATCGATACGTGGACGGCAAAAAAGAAATAATAAAGTATAATATAGTATAATAAACAGATGCTGCCGGTAGCTCTTATGCAGGCAGCATCTAATTTAAAAATATTTGAAGGGCATGAAAGCATTGGTTTTTTATTTGGCTCAATTTGTTCACACAGGATGTTTTACCTGGATTGATTTATGATACGTTATATTCTTAAAAGGCTTTGGCATACAGTATATGTAATTGTAGGTATCTCCATGATCAGTTTTTTCTTTATTCACCTTTCCGGAGATCCTGTGATGCTAATGCTACCAGGAGATGCGTCTGATCAGGAGATAGAGACACTTCGTGAACAACTGGGTTTCAATGATTCGCTTCCCAGACAGTATTGGCGGTTTGCTTACAACGCCGTTCAAGGGGATTTGGGAAATTCTCTGTATTTTAATGCCCCTGTTATGGACATTGTTCTTGAAAGGCTTCCGGCCAGCCTTGAACTTGCAGTTGCCGCAATGCTTGTTGCCCTGGTGATCGCGATCCCCCTGGGTATCCTTTCCGCAGTGCGGCATGGTACGATGCTTGACATGGGGAGTATGCTTGTCGCACTTTTTGGACTTTCCATGCCCCATTTCTGGTTGGGTATCATGTTGATGCTGTTTTTTTCAGTATTTCTTGGCTGGCTGCCGACCTCTGGGCGTGGAACCCTGGCTCACCTGTGTATGCCCGCGCTTTCACTGGGTCTTCCATTGATGGCCATGTTTGCCCGTCTGACACGGTCCGTTATGCTGGAGGTTTTAAACCTTGATTACATCCGGACAGCCAGGGCCAAAGGGTTGAAAGAAACCATCGTCATCTGCAAGCACGCTTTGAAAAATGCCCTGATACCACTTGTTACCGTGGCAGGGATGCAGTTTAGTGCAATTCTTGGCGGTACGGTCATTATTGAAACGGTGTTTGCATGGCCTGGTCTTGGCAGACTTGTTGTTCAGGCTATCTTTAGAAGGGATTATCCTCTGGTGCAGGGAATCGTTTTTGTTCTGGCGCTTATATTTGTAGGGATGAATTTAATCGTTGACATCCTTTATGTTTATTTGGATCCACAGATAAGTTACACAGAGGATGAATAAAAAATGAATGAAAAATCATCCGGTTTAATGGTGATAACCGAAGAGATCTCTCTTCGGTTGAAATACATAGCAAATACAATCAAGGAAGTTGGGCGGAGACCCAGCGCCCTGGCCGGGGGAATATTGCTGGTGATTATCTTGCTGACCAGTATTTTTTTCCCCTTATTTTATTCTGTGGACCCGCTTGATGTGAATTTGTTGCAGCGGTTCACTCCGCCTGCGTGGCAGGAAGCAGGCAGCCTTGCATATCCGCTTGGTACGGACAATCTGGGGCGGGACATACTGGCCAGAATATTTTATGGGAGCAGAGTTTCTCTCATCGTCGGGTTTGCCGCAGTTATCGTGGCTGAGATAGTGGGAATCATTCTGGGGCTTGTTTCAGGTTACTATGGTGGGAAAACAGACAGTATCATCATGAGGATTGCTGATATATTCAATGCATATCCATTCATGCTGTTAACCATTTCTGTAATGGCAGTCTTGGGTCCTTCAACTTTAAATTTAATTTTAGTACTTGGGATTTCCGACTGGGTTACCTATGCCAGAACCATCCGGGGAAGTGTGCTTTCCCTTAAGAACAAGGAGTTTGTGGAAGCGTCCAGGGCAATCGGCACATCCCATCCGGTCATCATTTTTCGACATATCCTGCCCAATGTAATCTCGCCGCTGTTAATTCTGGGTACCTTGCGGGTGGGAAGTATTATCATCTGGGAAAGTGGGTTGTCTTTTCTGGGTATGGGCGTTCCGCCGCCCATGCCGACCTGGGGCAGAATGCTTGCCGAAGGCCGGGTATATATTACAGAGGCCTGGTGGCTTGTCTGCCTTCCCGGTCTTGCAATACTGCTGACGATTTTATCGGTGAACCTTCTTGGAGATGGATTGAGAGATGCATTTGATCCACGACTGAAGAATATTTAAGTTTCTTAAAAAAAGACAAGGAAAAAGAAAAAGTGAAGAAGGTTTTAATATTGGGCGCAGGTTATACAGTCAAGCCAATGGTTGATTATTTTCTCGACAAATGTGGATATGAAGTCACACTCACTTCCATAGGAAAAGAGGCGGCTGAAAAAATAATCAACAACAGGCCGGGGGGCAAGGCTGTGTGCTGGACATTGGAACAGGTTGACGTTCTGGACAGGCTGGTGCAGGACGCTGACATGGTGATTGCAATGGTTCCCCGGTTTTGTCACGCAAAGGCACTGGACTCGTGTCTGAAATACAGTAAAACCATGTTGACTGCCGATTATATGCATCCTGAAATAGCTGCTTTTGACGAACAGGCAAAAGAACAGGACGTCCTTATTCTCACAGAGCTTGGTGAAGACCCGGGTCTTGATAATATGGGCGCCATGCAGATGATTGATGAAGCAAAGGCGCAAAATGGCAAAATTATCAGTTTAACTTCATACGGAGCAGGTCTGCCATCCTTTGAACACAATCGTAACCCTTTTGGGTATAAATTTTCATGGGATCCAAAAGGGCTGATGAGATCCGCAGTATCGCCGGCAGCATATATTGTGAAAGGAGAAAGAAAACAAGTTTCTGCAAAATTTGAGCACACCAGAATCGTTGATGTCCATGGTATTGGAACTTTTGAGGTATATGCCAATACAGACTGCTCTCGATATGTATCTATTTTCGGATTGGACAAAGAGTGCAGTATGTTTAAAGGACTGCTGAGATTTCCGGGATGGTGCAGTGCAATTGCGGCCTTTTTAAAACTGAAATTGATTGAGAATACGGTTGAAGAAGATTTTGAGAATACAACGTATGCTCAGTTGATGGCACGTCTGGTGGGTGTGAAAACCATAGAAAATATCAAAGGGGATGTTGCCAAATTTCTGGGTATAAAGGGTGATGATGATATTGTTAAACGAATGACCTGGCTTGGAATTTTTGATTCGATTCAAATCCCTTTGAAAAGAGATAATAGGTCTGCTGTTCTCGTTGATTTAATGTTAAAGAAAATGTCTTATGCTTTGGATGAAAAAGATATGATCATTGTTCATAACGAAATCGTCGTTGAATTTCCTGACAGGAAAGAAAGAAGAATATCCAGCATGCAGGTTCTGGGTGTTCCGGGAGGGTATTCGGCAATGGCAGGCGCTGTTTCCTTACCGATTGCAATTGCTGCAAGACGTATTCTTGAGGGCAAGGTCAAAAGAACCGGTGTGATTATGCCAACCACACCTGATTTGTATCAACCCATACTTGAAGAGATGAGTACCTTTGGCTTTTCATTTAAAAGAGAAACAATACTTTTATGAGTTTATTACGCATCAATTCGCTTCGTACCTATTTCAAGACCCGGTCAGGTATTGCCAGGGCTGTTGATGGTATCAGCCTTGCCATAGAAAAAGGTGAAGTCCTGGGAATTGTAGGAGAATCTGGATGCGGGAAAAGTGTAGTAGCCCTTTCTATTCTCAGGCTTCTATCAATGCCGCCTGCCTATTTTGCCGGTGGAAAGATCCTGTTTAAGGATAAAGACCTGATGGAGTTGACGGACAATGAAATTCGTGCCATTCGCGGAGACAGGATCAGCATGATCTTCCAGGAGCCCATGTCCGCCTTAAACCCTGTCTATACTATCGGGAATCAGTTGTCTGAAGTTTTTCAAGTCCACCATAAAGCCACAAAAAAACAGGCAATGGAAAAATCCCTGGACATGCTGACAAAAGTCGGGATACCTGACCCTTTGGCCAGGTTAAAAGCATATCCCCACCAGCTTTCCGGTGGTCTGCGTCAACGGGTTATGATCGCCATGGCCCTGGGATGTTCCCCGGAACTTCTTATTGCAGATGAGCCGACAACGGCATTGGACGTGACAATACAGGCTCAGATTCTTGATTTGATAACAAAACTTCAGGATGACTTTAATACAGCTGTAATCATCATCACCCATGATCTTGGGGTAATCGCAGAGACAACGGACCGTGTATTGGTTATGTATACCGGCAATGTCATGGAAACCGCAACCACGATTGACCTTTTCGAGAATCCAAAACATCCCTATACAAAAGGTCTTATTAAGGCAATTCCTTCTGTTACGTCAGATGATTCAGCAGATTTATATGAAATCACAGGGACTGTTCCAAGCCTTTTTGATCTGCCCCGAGGTTGCAAATTTAATACACGATGCCCCGAAGCCCTTGATATCTGTCGGCAAAAAAAACCAAAATTGATTCAGATAGGTAAGGAACATAAGGTCGCATGCTGGGGTGTAAATCATGAATAGTCTCCTTGAAGTATATAAGCTGAGCAAGTATTTTCCTGTGAGATCGGGTTTGTTAAAGAAAAGAACCGGGTATGTATATGCTGTGGACCAGATCTCCTTTTCTCTGGAAGAAGGAGAGACATTAGGCCTTGTCGGGGAATCTGGTTGTGGTAAATCAACTGCCATAAGAACTATTTTAAATCTTATTACGCCTTTTGCAGGTAAGGTTATTTACAACGGCAATAACATATTTGACCTCTCATTTAAAGAACTGCAGAAGATTCGTCAGGATATTCAGATAATATTCCAGGACCCTTTTGGATCACTTAATCCAAGGATGACCGTCGAGGCAATCGTTGAAGAACCGTTGAGAACCCATCGTGTCGGTGACAGGCGGTCCAGAAGGGAAAAAATCGCAGAAACCCTTGAAATAGTAGGCCTTCTTCCAGAACATATGAAACGGTTTCCCCATGAATTTTCAGGCGGTCAACGCCAGAGAATTATGCTTGCAAGGGCATTGATTTTGAGACCTAAGCTCATCATTGCCGATGAGCCTGTTTCAGCACTGGACGTTTCTGTACAGGCACAGATGCTCAATCTGTTAAAAAAATTACAGAAAGACCTTGATTTATCCTATATATTCGTATCTCATGATCTGGGCGTTGTTCGCCATATAAGCCATAAGGTTGCAGTTATGTACCTGGGTGAAATTGTTGAGATAGCTCCCAAAAATGATCTGTATACTTTTCCCAGACACCCCTATACCATTTCACTCATCTCTTCTGTCCCCATTTTAGATCCAAGGATGAGAAACAGGAATAAAATCATTCTTAAAGGCGACGTTCCCTCCCCGAGGAACCCTCCGTCTGGCTGCAGGTTTCATACAAGATGTCCTGAATGCATGGAGATATGCAGAAAAGAAAGACCTCCGGCAAGGCAGATGAAAGAAAACCATATTGTATCCTGTCACCTGTTTAAAGACAAAGAACTATGGATACCTCAAGAACCCCAATAAAATATACAGATAAAGACAGGATGAGGGATGCACTGGATTCAAGATACAAAATCCATAACAGTTTTAAAAACCCGATCCGTGATCAGGCGAAAAACCAACAAATGGAGATGAAAGAAAAATGAAAGCGATTGTACTTGGCATGGGGCAGCAGGGCAAAGCCGTTATCCATGATCTGGAACAAAGTAAAATTATCAGCCGGATTTTTGGTGCTGATCTTTTTGAAACAGATGACAGCCTGACCTATGCCGATGAGTATTTGAAGAAAATGGGATATTCTAAAACCAGAACCCTGCGGCTGGATATTTTAAAAGAAAAGGATCTGGCTGGAAAATTCCTGGATCTGGATATCAATGTGGTCATCTGTATGCTGCCCATTGAACTGGCTTTGACAGCAGCCCGTGCTGCACTTGATGCGGGTATTCCTTTTGTAAGCTCAAACTATACCTATGATTTAAAGGGATTGGATGATTCTGCCAAAGAGAAGGGTGTCATTATTCTTCCTGAGATGGGTCTTGATCCCGGTATTGACCTTGTCATGGGACGTCTTGCCATTGACGAACTTGATGAAGTTCATGGGTTGTACTCCTATGGCGGAGGGGTACCGGCACCTGAATGTGCTGATAATAGTCCCATAAAATATAAAATTTCCTGGATTTTTGACCGGGTGCTTGCAGTCTATGTCCGTGAAGGCCGGCTTATAAAAGATGGAAAGCTTCATATTGTGCCGGGTAATGAAATTTTTAGAGAAGAGAATATCCATGAAATTGAGTTCCCGGGCATAGGGGTCTTGGAAGCATATCCCAACGGGGATTCTGAAAGGTATGTGGAAATTTTTGGTCTGGGCAGAGAGCTTGTGGAGATGGGTCGCTTTGCCTTAAGATGGCCGGGGCATTCACGATTCTGGCGAACCATGGTGGATCTGGGTCTTCTGGAAGACAATACCATCAAAATAAATAATGCCGATATCTCACCCAGGGCTTTTCTTACCAACTGGCTTACTCCAAGACTTCAATTTGGAAAACAGGAAAGAGATCTTGCCCTGTTAAGGGTTGAAGCCTGGGGCCTTAAAAACGGGAAAAAGGTGAAAATTACCTATGATCTTCTTGATTACCGGGATATTGAAACAGGACTTTTTGCCATGAACCGGACGGTTGGCTTTACTTCAAGTATTGGCGCTCTTCTGATCCTTGAAGGAAAAATCACCCAGCCAGGTGTTTTATCCCCTGTGAAACATGTCCCTCCCCTTGAATTTATGGCGGAAATAAAAAACCGAGGCATGGAAATTGTGTATAAAATTGAAGAATTAGAATAATGTGGTTGATTAAATTTTTTATTTCTGTCAATTTTTCTGGCATTTTTATTGTTAACAGGAGGGGAAAATGCCTGGGAATATAAGTGACCATGCAGTTCTGGAAACCTTAATTCAAGAAAATGTCGGGATAAAGATCAGGCAATTGCGCAGTAACAAAAAGTTAAACGCAGTAGCCCTTGCATCAATGGCCGACATTTCCCAGGGACAGCTTTCAAAAATTGAAAACGGCAAAGCCACCATATCTATAAAAAATTTAACCCGGCTTTGCAGGATTCTGGAAATTCCTTTAAGTTTTTTATTTCAAACTGGGGATGAACAAAGTCTGGAAAACAATATCATCACTGCCGTGGCAGGACTTGAGAATCAAGGCCTGCACTGGTTTGCAAAAGAGATTTCAGCTTATACCAGTGGTGCTGTTTCCCTCAAACCCCTTGGCCCTTTTCAGTTTGGCACTGCCATTGAACAGATAAAATATGGTTTTAAGAAAAACCTGGATCTTTTTGTGGAAGGGATTGTGCATTTTGAATCCATGGCGCCTGCATTAAAACACCTGATCCTGCCATATTGTTTCAGAAGTGAAGAAAACAGGCAGGCATTTTTAAAGACAGGTTATTTTCAAGAAAACGTTATTAACTCGTTATTAAAAAATGGTATTAGAGTATTAAATCCCGAATGGAACTGGATGCGCGGCATGGAAAGGGTTCTTCTTTCCCGCAAACCCATTATCTTTCCGGAAGATGTTAAAGGATTGAGGGTGAGAATATATGCATCTGATGTGCTTGCCAGATTCTGGGAAAACATGGGTGCAATTCCCGTAACCATACCCTGGTCAAAAGTCAATGATGCTCTGAAAAACAGAGAAGTGGATTTATTGCCCACCATGAAAGCACTGCTTTATCATAACGGGTATTGTGAATATGCAAGGTATGTTACCCTGTTGGGAGATATTCCGAGTATTCTGGGGGTTTTTATTTCAGAAGAAAAGTATAGATCTTTTTCCCCTGATATTCAAGATTCATTAGGCAAAGCCTGTGACAGTGCCGGAGAAATTTTTTCCCATAATGTGGAGTTACTGGAAAAAAAGAATGAAAAATCAAATCTCAGCCATTATGGGGCAGCTTACCTTAAAGTAGATAAACTTCCCTGGAGGCTTAAAACAATTGAAATTAGAAAAAAGATGATGGATCAGGGAATATTGTCAAAGCAGGCCTGGCAGGAGATGGAAAATGCCTGTTAATACAAGCTTACCCTTTTGAGATCACCAAATCCTTGTATATTAGAATTCAACTTTCGGAGTTGGCATTAGAATATATTAGAGCCAGGTAAAGTATAAAAATAAAGGAAAACAATAAATCAATGAATAAAATAGCGGTTCTTGGTTCCGGTTTTGTGACAAAACCTGCAGTGGATTACTTTCTTGATAAATGCGGATATGAAGTAACACTTACTTCCATAAAAAAAGATGAAGCGGAAAAATTAATTAACAAAAGACCGGGCGGAAAAGCTGTCTGCTGGACAATCGATCAATTGGATCTATTAGACAAAATAGTGAAAGAGGCTGATCTGGTGATGAGCATGATACCACCTGCCCTGCATATCCCTGTTGCAAAAGCCTGTTTAAAACATAAAACAAACATGGTGACAACTTCCTATATCAGCCCCCAGATGGATGAACTGCACGCAGCAGCCCAAGAAAAAGATATCCTGATTTTAAATGAGATTGGTGAAGATCCAGGGCTGGATAATATGGGTGCCAAACAGATGATTGACGAAATCAACGCCCTGAACGGCAAAGTAATTAGTCTCACATCCTATGGCGCAGGTCTTCCTTCTTTTGAACATAATAATAATCCTTTTGGCTATAAGTTTTCCTGGAGCCCCATGGGTGTGATACTGGCTGCCAAGACTCCGGCCGTGTATCTTAAAAATGGGGAAACCATTGACGTGCCGGCAAAAGAACTATTCCAGAACCCCGGGTCAGTTACCCTGGAAGGGATCGGAAGCTTTGAAACATATCCCAACCGCGATTGCAGAGGATATGTGAAACATTTTGGTCTGGATGATGATGTTTCCATATACAGAGGCGTTCTGCGGTTCCCTGGGTGGTGCAGCACAATGAATGCAATGATAGCACTCAACCTTGTGGACAATATACAGGAAAAAGAATTTAAGGAAACAAGCTATGCTCAGTTTACAGCATCTCTCATTGGAGCTGACGGGAGGGAAGATGTTTTGCAAAAGACTGCGGATTTTCTCAAGATGGAAAAAGATTCAAACTCCATTGAAAAACTCAAATGGCTGGGTCTGTTTGATGGCACTCAAATTTCTATTCCCAGAGGAACCAATGCAGATGTCCTTGTGAACCTCATGTTGAAAAAAATGTCCTATGGACCGGATGAAAAAGATATGGTGATTGTTGCCAATGAAATCATTGCCCAATTCCCGGATCACAAAGAAAAAAGGAGTGGTACCATGCTTGTCAAGGGTATCCCCGGAGGAGACTCTGCCATGTCAAGGGCTGTTTCCCTGCCGGCTGCCATTGCATCCAAACTTATTCTTAACGGCAAAATAAAGGCCAAGGGGGTGCATCGTCCCCTGTCTTCTGAAATATACATCCCAGTGCTGAAAGAGATGAAAGATCTGGGCCTGTATTTCAAACGGAAAGCAACAAAATTATAATGAAACCTATTTTAAAATCAAGGAAATCGTCCGGTTTTACAACGGAAATTCTGGCTGAATTCATATCCGGTTTTTCTTCGGATATGATTCCTGCTACGGCATTTGAAACGGCAAAAAAATGTATTATTGATATTGCTGCAGCGTCTCTGGCAGGATTTAAAATGGTTTCATCAACGGCTGCCAAAGATATGGCAAAAGATCTGTTTTCCACGGGAACGTCCTCTGTCTGGTTTTCAGGAGAGTCGCTTAATGCGCCTGGGGCAGCTTATGTTAACAGCAGTTTTGCCAGTGCCCTTGACCTGGATGATGGTCATCGCAAGGCCATGGGCCATCCCGGAGCCGCCATAATTCCTGCAGCACTGGCCGTGGCTGAACAGATAAATGCCAAAGGGATAGATTTTCTTACGGCAGTGGTTATTGGCTATGAAATTGCAGTAAGAGTGGCATCGGCCAGGGATCATGAAAAACTGGATACACTATCCTCTGGCAAATGGTGTCCATATGGAGTTGTTGCAGCAGGTGGCTGGTTGTACAGACTTGCTCCCCATAAAATTGCCCAGGCAATATCCATTGCCGGGGTTCAGGCGCCTGAATTATCCGCTTCCGGGTATAGTAAAATTATGGGCAACAATGTTAAAGAAGGAATTCCATGGTCAACGGTAACGGGACTTTCAGCACTTATGCTTGCCAAAAATAATTATTCAGGACCCCTGGACATTCTTGACCATCCAGGGTTTTATGATTCAAAAAAAATAATTTCAGGGTTTGGGGAAAACTATGCCATTGAAAATGTATATTTTAAGCCCTATGCCTGCTGCCGCTGGATTCACAGTGCAATTGATGCGCTTTTAATTTTAATGGATATCCATGATCTGAAACAAGAACAGATATTAAATATTGATGTTTTCCTGTTTAAAAGAGCGCTTATGCTGACAAACCAGACCTGCCCTGAAACCCTTGAGGGCGCCCAGTATAGTGTGCAATACGCCATGGCCGTTGCTGCAATGGAAGGAAAAGAAGCGCTTTGTCCCATGAAACCTGATCTCATCGGCAGAACAGAAATCATCTCTTTTGCTGAAAAGATAAGGCTTTATGAGGATCTGGAACTCACCCATCTGTTTCCAGACTTTGCTCCTGCAAGGATTATGATACATTCAATAAAAGGGGATTTTGAAAAATCTGTTAAAACGCCTCTGGGTGATCCGGCAAATCCCATGGACCTTGCAATGATTGAGAACAAAATAAACCTGATAGCAGATCAAAATTCTTTTTCCAATATTGCATCCAGGATCGTGGATAATGTAAAACAGATTGAAAATGGTGACGTGCGCAGGCTTTCCAATATCCTGGGATATAAATTGGATTCAGGATCACCCCAAAAAAGATAATGATAAACGTCTGATAAGGAAATAAAATGAAGAAAATTTTAATTATCGGTGCAGGACTGGTTGCAGGACCTGCTGTTCAATATTTGTTGAATCAGCCGGAATTCCACGTTACAGTGGCAGATCAGGTAAAAAGCAAGGCTGCAGAACTTGTGGGAGACCATTCAGGCGGGAATGCAATCTGTCTTGATGTGAATGATAAGCAATCCCTTAAGACTGCCATTGCAGATTCAGATGTTGTTGTCAGCCTTCTTCCATGGATTTTTCACCCTGTGATGGCAGAGTTTTGTCTTGAGCTTAACACGCATCTGATAACCGCTTCATACGTTAAAAAAGAGATGCAGGCGTTCCATGAAAAAGCCAGGCAGAAAAATCTTGTATTTCTCAATGAAATAGGCGTAGATCCAGGCATCGACCATATGGCGGCAATGAAAATAATCAATGAGGTTAAAAATGCCGGGGGTGAAATTACAAGTTTTGCCTCCTATTGCGGAGGACTTCCTGCCCCGGAAAACAATAACAATCCTCTGGGATATAAATTTTCATGGAGCCCTGATGGCGTCATGCTGGCAGCCAACAATGACGGCCGCTATCTGATGCATGGAAAGATCATAACTGTATCAGGACAGGACCTTTTCAGGCATTATGATCTGATCACCATTCCCGGGGCCGGTGTTTTGGAAGCATATGTCAACCGGGATGCACTTCCCTATATGGATCTTTACGGGATACAATCCGTAAAGAACATGTTTCGGGGGACATTGCGGAATATCGGCTCCTGTGAAACATGGGATTATTTTAAAAAATTAGACCTTTTAAATCAAAAAAACAGGTTTGATTTTAATGAGGTCTCACCCTTACAGGTATTGGCAAAGATTGTCAAAAGTTCAGGGCTTGAAGTCATAAAGGATGTTGCCCGTTACCTGGGAATCCCCGAACATTCTCTTATCCTTAAAAAACTCGAATGGCTGGGTCTTTTTAGCGAGGAAAGAATAAATATCGGAACGGCTTCTGTCTTTGATATGTTTGCCCATATCCTTCAGAAAAAACTTGTCTATAATAAGAATGAGAAGGATCTTCTTGTGCAGCACCATGAATTTACGGCCAGATATCCTGATGGAAGACAAGAAAAGATAACCTCCACAATGATTAATACTGGAATCCCAGGTGGGGACAGCGCCATGTCCAGAACCGTTGGCCTGCCCGTGGCCATGGCCGCAAAAATGGTGGCGCAGGGAAAAATCAATCACCATGGCGTCATCATCCCGATTTACAAAGAGATTTATGACCCGCTGCTTGCAGAGCTTGAGACCATGGATATCAAATTCAAGGAAACAAAAGTAACAAATGGAGTTTCACTTGACCACATCAATCATGAACAGATATAGTTTCGCACACAATGGGAACGATTAAACATAAACTGCTGATTCTGGACAGGGATTCGGATGCTTACGCCAGGATCATCCGGGATCATCGGATTGAAGGGCTTGAAGTTCATGCTGCGAACACCCTGGAAGCAGCAGGAAGGCATCTTGAACAGGTGAACATTGTCCTGGGAGAGCCGGATTTAATAAAGCCGCTTTTGCCCCGGATGGAACATCTTGAATGGGTCCAGTCGACCTGGGCCGGGGTCCGCCCCCTGGTGGAACAGGGCTGCAGAAAGGATTATCTGCTGACCAATGTCAAGGGTATTTTCGGTCCCCAGATGGCGGAATATGTCTGCTGCCATATGCTCATGCATGAAAGGCGCTCCCTTGAACGCTTTATCTCTCAGCAACAGAAACGGTGGGATACTATAGCCCCGGGACAATTAAAAAACAAAACCGTCGGTATTCTGGGTGTGGGATCAATAGGAAAAGAAATTGCAAGGGCTGCCAGATTTTTCCAGATGACAACAAAGGGATATGCCCAAAATCCAATTGCCTGTGAATATATTGACCAGGGATATACAAAGGCAGATGATCTTGCAGTCTTTGTCCGGGATCTGGATTATCTGGTTTCCACGCTTCCGGATACGCCTGCCACAAAAGGCCTGCTGGATGATCGCATCTTGGGCGCCATGAAGCCTGGTTCGGTCCTGATCAATGTGGGTAGGGGTAATGTCCTGAATGAGACCGCCCTTTTAAGTGCCGTGTGCAATGGGCAGATTGCCGGAGCTGTGCTGGATGTATTCAAGACAGAACCATTGCCCCTTGATCACCCTTTCTGGAAAACCAGGGGTATTCTCATAACATCCCATACGGCTGCCATTAGTTTTCCAGACGATATCGCTCCCATTTTCATGGAAAATTTTCAACGGTTTCAATCACGTGTCCCGCTGAAATATGGTGTGGATTTCAATATCGGCTATTAGACAAAACCCTTACCGGAACAGGTCGGGCACTCATGGTCAGCATCACATTGACAGTCATCCAATCCATTTTCACCATCATTGCTTCGCCAT
>Ga0180007_10003160_pt1 | contig 18637 bp, 14 predicted proteins | sample MM_PC_MetaG_FD_121122 | JGI IMG/M metagenome (GOLD analysis project Ga0180007, IMG submission 121122) | Groundwater microbial communities from the Aspo Hard Rock Laboratory (HRL) deep subsurface site, Sweden - MM_PC_MetaG | ecosystem: Environmental > Aquatic > Deep subsurface > Groundwater... | reverse complement strand
TCGACCTCCTTCAGGCGACCAATTTAAGCCATCTAAATTAACTTATATTTGTTAAGGCAAATTGTCAATCTTTCGGCCTGAAATCCAAAAAAGTAGCCGCCAAGCCAGAATTACGCTAAAATATAGGTGGTTAATAATTTTAGTAATATGTCAGAAATATCCAATGAATTATCGGGGAAACCCATGATTAGATGGGAGATCGATGAATCAGCCAGAAATCGTCGCGGGCGAGCTTGGTATGTGATTATGATTCTCACTGGTGGCAGCCTCTTGATTTATGCCGTGGCTTCTGCTAATTTTCTCTTCGCGCTCTTAGTATTGATGTTTGCCCTGGTTATTTACCTGACATCGTTAAGGCGTCAGGAAACGGTAACCGTTGAAATGTCTCCGGATGGGATCACCATCGCCAAAGACTTCTACCCCTATCGGGAAATTAGACGTTTTTGGTTTGTGTATGAACCTCCCGAGGTTAAGAATCTATATCTGGATTTTAAGGCTGTGACCAAGTCGTTGATGACTTTGCCGCTCATTGATCAAAATCCGAATCAGATTAGGCAGCTATTGGGGCAATATCTACCAGAGGATTTTAACGAGGATGAAGAGCCATTTCTGGATTTCCTGGGAAGAATTCTGAAGTTATAGTTGACGATCCTTATTTATAGAAGCAACCAAGCCAGGAGAAATCCTGGCTTCGCCGAACATGGCAGTAATTCATCGTCCAAAATGGAAAATTGCCAGGTTCAATTTTGTTTCAGCTGTAATAGTCTGCTTGATAGTTTTAAGGATTTAACAATTTGTGCCCGTAGCTCAGTTGGATAGAGCGCAACCCTGCGGAGGTTGAGGCCGGACGTTCGAGTCGTCCCGGGCACGCCAGCTTGCTGCTGCTGTACCGCAGTCATAAGTACGCCAAGAATTAAAGTTTTCTGGATTTTACCCAAGTGCGCGTATTTTTTGCTCAAAGCAACATCGAGCTGGGGTAAAAAGAGGTGGCTGACAAAGCGCCTCTTTTTGCTATTCTAATGCTGTATGGATTTAACTACACCGATTACAGCTCTGTCTGGTCTGAATCGGCAACATAAGGCCGCACTTGAATTTATGGGTCTGAAGACTTTTCGTGACCTGCTTTTTCATTATCCTTTTCGTTACGATGATTATTCTACCCGCATAACTCTATCTCAGGTTGAGCCCGGAACCGAGGTCACGCTGATCGCACAAGTCACGAACATCACTAGCCGCAAGGGGTTTCGTCGTCGTCGATTAAATATTACCGAAGCCACTCTTTCAGATGAGACCGGAACGATAAAAGCAACCTGGTTCAATCAGCCTTATCTCACCAAATATTTACGGGTGGGTGAAACTTATCGTTTTGCTGGAAAGTTATTACAAACTAAATATGGATTACGCTTTCAGAATCCGATTTACGGACGAGAGTTGGCAGAAATGAGTACGGTTAATCCCTTCATGCCGGTTTATCCATCGTCTTCAGGTTTGTCGCAGTTTGTTCTGCGAAGATTGATCAAACAAGTGTTGCCCTTGGCAGCTGATCTAGCTGAACATTTACCGGTTAATATTCTGGATGATTTTGATTTGTTGGGACTGTCAGATGCTTTGCATTCAATTCATTTTCCGGCCATCGAACAAGAATATTTGACTGCCCGGCGGCGGCTGGCTTTTGACGAGTTGCTGCGGCTTCAGTTATCGATTGGACAAATGCGTCAATATCGGTTGAATCGTTTGGCGTCGGTTGTTTCTTTTGATGAAAAAAAGGTGAGGAGTTTTGTGCGATCATTGCCGTTTGAATTAACCGATGATCAGCGTCGAGCGGCCTGGGAAATAATTCGGGATATGGAAAAAGGCGTGCCAATGAATCGTTTACTCGATGGTGATGTTGGGAGCGGTAAGACCGCAGTCGCAGCCGTGGCCGCAGCCAATGTAGCTGCTGCTGGTTATCAAACCGCCCTGATGGCGCCGACTGAAATTTTAGCGTTACAGCATTATCATACTTTGTGTGAGCAATATGGCTCACGAGGACCAAAGATCGTCCTTTGGACCAGTGCCTACCGACGCTCCTGGAGCTCCGGGAAAGATGTCGAACACAAAGGTCAGGCAGATATCGAGCGTTTGCGTCGGTCAATAGCTCAAGGTCGAGTTGGTTTAGTGATTGGTACACATGCCTTGGTTGAACGGGAAGTAACATTCAAATCGCTGGCCTTGGTTGTTATAGATGAACAGCACCGATTCGGGGTCAGAACTCGGCGTTTACTTTGCCAGAAGGGTGTGGCTGAAGGATTGGAGCCTCATTTATTATCGATGACCGCGACACCGATTCCGCGATCGTTGGCTTTGACCGTGTATGGTGATTTGGACCTGTCACTTTTAAAAGAAAAACCAAAGGGTCGACAAAATATTATTACCAAAGTGGTGTCAGCGCGCGGAAAAAAGCAGGCATATGAAGCTATTCGGAAAGAGTTGGTCGCCGGTCGTCAGGTTTTTGTGGTTTGTCCGTTGATTGATAAGTCAGACATGTTGGGTGTTACCTCGGTAACGGAAGAGTTCGAGCGATTGCATATCGAGGTTTTTCCGGAATACAAAATGGCTATGTTGCACGGTCGTTTAACCGCCAAAGAAAAGGAGGCGACTATGCAATCATTTAAAGATGGTATTTGTCAGATCTTGGTTTCGACTTCAGTGATCGAGGTTGGTGTGGATGTGCCAAATGCTACAGTCATGTGTGTCGAGGGAGCAGATCGTTTTGGTTTGGCTCAACTGCATCAGTTTCGCGGTCGAGTGGGGCGCGGCGTTCATCAGTCGTATTGTTATCTTTTTCCTGTCACGTATGGTTCGGCGGTTCGTGAGCGACTCAGAGCCATGGAAGCCACAGACGATGGGTTTGCTTTGGCTGAAAAAGATTTACGTTTGCGCGGCCCGGGTGACTTGTTAGGTGAAGAACAATCCGGATATTTCTCCGCACTGCGTTTAGCTTCAATGGCTGATCTGAGGTTGGTGCGAGACGCGCGAACCGTAGCCCAGCGACTTTTAGCGGAAGACCCGGATCTGTCACAACATTCAGCTTTGCGAGAATTCGTCGGGACTGCGGTGAGTGCGGCGCATTTGGAATAAAAAATACCCGATGGTGGGTAAGTTGAATGTTGGGCGGGGGTAGCTGCAGAGTTTATCTCTGCCCAGCCGATTTGAATGATGGGCGGAGGCAAGCTCCGCAGCTACCATCTTCTTATTTCGCTTCAGATTTCAACAGCATCAAAGCATCCCTGACGCTGTGAACATCCTTGATATCGATATTTTTGCTTAACTTCATTGAAGTTTTTTTTCGCGGTAGGGGAGCAATGGCATATCTAAGTCCCAGGCGCGCCGCCTCAATCAATCGCCGATCAGTGGCCGCAACCGGTCGCACTTCACCACCCAGACCAACCTCACCCCAAACCACCGCTTCTTTAAGTGGAAGATTGCGATAAGCCGAAGCCAGCGCCAAAATAATCGCCAGATCAATCGAAGGGTCTTTGAGTTTTAGCCCGCCAATGATATTAACGTAAACATCCTGCTGGCCGAGATCCAGGCCGCCGCGCGCCGCCAGAACAGCGATTAACATTTCGAGCCGCGATTGATCCAGACCCGAAGCGCGTCGCGTCGGATAACCGAAAGCAGTTTTGGTGACCAAGGCCTGAATATCTACAAGTACTGGCCGCGTACCTTCTAAAATACAAGACACGATATCACCTGAAGTTCCATTGCCGCGCTCATCAAGCATGTAGGCTGATGGATTTTTTATTTCTTTTAGTCCTTCTCCGGTCATTTCGAAAATTCCAGTTTCATCCGTTGAACCAAAACGATTTTTTAGAACACGCAGCAGGCGCAGCTGACCCGTGCGTTCGCCCTCGAATGACAAAACCGCGTCAACTAGATGTTCGAGTGTTTTTGGACCGGCGACATTGCCATCTTTGGTGACGTGGCCAACCAGCAAGAGGGGAGTGCCGGATGATTTTGCATATTCAACTAACTTGGCCGTGGCGCCACGAATGGTGCTGACCGCTCCGGCTTCGGCTGGAATATCAGCCGAGCGCAGCATTTGCACCGAATCGATTACTGCCAATACTGGTTTTTCTTGTTGCAGAGTGGCGATAATGGTTTCAACTTCGGTTTCACCCAGAAAGAACAAGTTATCAGCGGTTGATCCTAGGCGTTCAGCCCGTGATTTCACCTGAGTGCCCGACTCTTCACCTGACGCGTAGAGCACCTTGTCTTTGACTGACAGACGGGTTGCGATTTGCAGACAAATTGTGGATTTGCCGATGCCCGGTTCTCCACCGATCAAAGTCACTGACCCGGGGACAATTCCGCCACCGAAAGCTCGATCGATCTCTTCGATACCGATCGGTCGTCGCTGGGCGAATTCCATTTTTATCTCGCTGAATTTTTCAATTTTGGCCGGCGCCACCTGGGAGATCTTCCGAATTCTATCTAATTCAGATCGTCCCAGCCCAGACTGTCCGGCTGGTGCCACAGTGCCCCAGTTGCCACACTCCAAACATTGTCCGGTCCATTTCGGGGTTTGAGCATCACATTTGGTACAAACAAAGATAGTTGCGGTTTTCATATATGTGGTGTTTTAGTTGAAAGCGGGGGTGGGGACAGGCATTCGTCGCTAAAGCGACTCGTTGCCAGTCCCCACGTATACGTGGTGTTTTAGTTGAAAGCGGGGGTGGGGACAGGCATTCGTCGCTAAAGCGACTCGTTGCCAGTCCCCACATATATGTGGTGTTTTAGTTGAAAGCGGGGGTGGGGACAGGCATTCGTCGCTAAAGCGACTCGTTGCCAGTCCCCACATATATGCATTTGTTTATTGAAATTTAAATAAATGATGGGCGGAGGCAAGCTCCGCAGCTACTAAATTAATAATAGATAGGATGTAGCCGCGCAGCTTGTCTGCGCCCATCCGAAATTATTCTACCATACCTAAAACCCCCAGCCGCGAAATGGCAAGGGGTTGGCGGTGATGATTAAAGCCATTTTTTATTGCCTCTAATCCATCAGTCTTTCGATTTTTGTAATAGGTGCCGGGTTGGTACAACCGGAAGAGATGCAGGTATCAGTCGAATAAGGCACTCGATTAATGGCTCCATTTAAGAATTGGGCGCGTCCACTGCGGTGATCACCGCCCGCCCAACCCATAAAAACTACACGATGAGAACCATACGGGTCCGTATTAGCATTATAAAACGTAACTATATCTCCAGGCCGCAGCCGTTCGGTAAGAAAATCCGGATATTCTCTATTAGCAGCTCTATAGGTGTCGTATAAAGATCGAATAGCTTGATTTTTGTCTGGTATACAGTCTGGTCTGGCATCCCTTTGCTGACACCATCGACCGTGAGCCAATTCACGTTGAGCCTGACTAACATGTCCGATGTCTTCCGTTCGACTATTATACCTATCCATACAACCCATCTTAAATCCGTCCCTATCTCGTCCAAGACAGGCCGCACTCGGCCCATCAAGAGCCAGCATAGCGAGAGAAGAGGCAAGTCGGCCACACGAGCCAAAATGAACTCCACATGACCACGCAGCTTCTTCCAATTGCGCAAGCTGTTCACTGTTAGTTGAGGCAGTGATATGAGGCATGATTTCATTGATAAATTCTATAGTTCGCTCATCAGTTTCCACCGGCCCGAAAGCTAACTCATTTGCACGAGTGCGATGCGAACCAGGTAAGGGGTGTTCCATTGGTTGTATTGGGCAGCCTCCGGGGAAATATTGGCGTTGATAGGTACCTCGTCCAGAACCTATTGCACCTGCGGAAGTTGGATTATTATTAGGGCTGGAAGGAGTTGGATTATCACTAGGGCTACCTGTATCGATAGTTGATGTAAATAAATCAAACTCCGCTGGATCTTCCGGTACTGATTTGATACGCAAAGGTTTTAATGCCACCAAATCCGGATTGATAGTTGATAGCACTAAATATGATCCCAGTATCAAGACCAGACCGACGGTGGCATTGGCGATACGTTTTTGCGCCGCACCGACTCGACCGCTGTCGCCAGCCGCGGTTAACCATTGAATGCCCCCAATCATCAACATCACTGCGGCCAAGATACTGGCAAAGAAAACCGCGTATTTATAAACACCGGTTAAATAATCAGCCAACCAAGGGATGTCTATGTATTGATAATCACGACCCGTGCTAACTTGAACACTCGTCAGGTTAACGGTCGGTATGTTTACCGAAAAACGTGGTTCCACCGGCGGGGCGGCTTTTTTATCTGTATCTGCATCCTTGTTTGTTTCTTCAGACTTGGTAGTCTCTTCCTCGATTCCTTCTAATGGAAGGCAAAATAGATCTCTACCCATAGTTTGACATGTACCTTCCGTAACTGGGCGTCCAGCATCCATACCACACTCTTCGCCTTCAACCGATCTCTCTGGGCATAGCTCATTAAGATCCACCATGCGAAAGGAGGCTTGGGCTATAGGCAAAGAAAGGGGGATGAGACCTACGATCAAAGCAAAGGTCGCAAGCGGCAGAGGCTGCGTTTTGATTTTTCTTTTTACAATCGTCATGTGCTTACCGCAAATATGAAATTATTCCAATTGGCGCAAATCGACCACAGGTAGTTGATAAGCAGATATCGCGGCTGCGCGGCGGTGAGTGGACTTGACCTTCGAGTAGTTGAGCCATACCAGTTGCCGGATCATAACTGCCTACCCAAACGCGATGACTACCACCACCGGAAGAATTACCGTTGTAATAGGTAATGATAGCACCTGGCCGAATATTTAGATTATCTGGATAGCCCGGATTCTCCCGCTGTAATAGATCTATCAGCTCTTGGCTTGGCATTTGTGCGTTTCTTCGGCTTAGGCTTTCACTCCAGCCCCTTAGCGTGGTTGTCTGGGCGCGGTTTTGATAGGCATCCATACACCCCAACGGGAAGCGACTTCGGTTCTCTTGCATCAGACAATCGGCATTCGCTCCGGATAACGCCAGTTCAGCCAAATCAGATAGGGTTCGACCGCACGAACCGATTTCAACGTCGCATTTCCAGGCGGCCTCCATGGCCATAACATATCGTTGCGATGTATCACCTTGGAGTAGGGGAGCGATGCCTTCAAAAAATAGCCTTTCGCGGCAAGTGGGTAGAGCAAAGGTATTCCTCCCTTCGCAGGATGGCGGTTGCCCTGCTGGTAAGGTAATCGGACAATTGTTGAAATACTGTGCAGTATAAGAACCACGATTGGAGAGCACTTGATAGGTATGGTCGCCAGAAACACTAGTGGGCACGGTGGTGGAATTTAGTTCGACTTCGAGTGGGTCAGGCGGAACGGTAGCGATGCGCAACGGTTTAAGAGCCACCAAATCCGGGTTAATAGTTGATAGTACTAAATATGATCCCAGTATCAAGACCAGGCCGATAGTGGCGTTAGTAATACGTTTTTGGGCTACACCAACTCGGCCGCTGTCTCCAGCTGAAGTTAACCATTGGATACCGCCGATCATTAACATCACGGCAGCCAAAATGCTGGCAAAGAAAACCGCATATTTATAGACACCAGTTAAATAATCAGCCAACCAGGGAATATCAATAAAACTGCCGCCAACCTGAACACTCGTCAGATTAACGGTCGGTATGTTTACCGAAAAACGTGGTTCTACCGGCGGGGCGGCTTTTTTGTCTTTGTCTTTATCGGTTGTCGTTGTAGCTGGCATCATGGCTGGAGTCGTACCGTCGGTAGTGCAGATCATGTTGGTAGCCCTAACAGTTACACTCGGGCTGATGATCTGGTCAGCTGTTCCTTCTGGCACCACCTGACAAGTTCCACGTTCTTCATTGTCTGTAAGGCATCGATTTCCCACAGCACAACTGGAACAAAAAACCTCTTCTGCACCGATAATACAATCCGTTGCCCGGGCTGATAGAGGGGCCATCATAAACAAACCAGACAGCATTAAAATCATTGCTGATATTACCATCGATTTAGTTGGTCGCGATAAAAACATAGTCATAATGAAGCAGATCGATACTTATCTATCAGTAAACAGCACGTTTAGTTAATCATAGTAGCTGAATCCGGATCATAAACTTGAACCACTGGATAATAATTACCGCACTCAGCTTTTATACAAGTGGTATTTAACCGCACTCTGGTTTCTCTTAGTCTTTCTAGATCTGAGCCTCGACCCTCTGGCAGCCACGATCGAGGATTACCTTCAAAAATCCAGGCCTGGCCATCGGCTTCATTTTCCCAACCCAGAAAGATGACGCTATGAGAACCAATTGAGGTTGAATTGCCATTATAGATATAAAGCCAATCTCCTGCCTCTAGGAAATCAGTCCAGCGATTGGGATAGTTTTGTAAAGTGCCGCTTATTTCTGTGCGTACCTGCCCAGTCGCCTGCGAACCGCTAGTAAAACAATCCCGACGCCGAACATCTGATGGAGCGTTGCAGTTTCTTCCTCTAATGGCTGTTGAGAGCGTGCCAGAAAGATACATGCCTTCATCGCTGTCTGGCACCCGACGTTTTTGAATATCTAAATTACAGCCGTCATCAGAAAACATGCAGCCCGTGGAAGTTGCAGTAGGAGCTGGGTCATCTCGGTCACTTATGCCAGCCAGAGCATAGACAGCTCCAGCTGAACGACCACAACTACCAAAAAATATTTTGCATTTAATTGCCAGGCTGGCTGCCAGTAAAATTCTGTCCCTAACCGATCTTTGTTGTCGGACTACTGGTAGGGCATCTTCGACAAAAATTCTGGTGCGTTCAGTGTTGGGATACGGCCAATTACGGGCATTAACTGTGATTCGATTCACCCGGGCAAAAGGACAGTCGTAGTTGTTAGCTTGCACATCTCTAATTAGATCTGAAATCGTGGCTGCGGCTTCATTTTTATTCCAGGTAATTGGGGTTTTACCAGTGGGTTGAAAAACTGGTTTCCACGGCAAGAAAGCCAAAATTATCGTCCCTACGATTATAGTGGTCGCGATGATGATCATGGGTAGATTTTTTCTCACGATTTTCATAATTAATTCAACAAATGTCAGAGGTAGACAATCTGTTTAGGGCATCTCTAGAGGATTACCAGTGTCTTCGGTTGTGGTTTGCAGTACTTCTTTAACATTAAAGCGTTGCGGATTGACCATTTTAATATGCAGCGGATTTAGCATGGTTAGATTGGGGTTTATGGTCGATAAAACCAGGAATGATCCGAGCAGTAACAATAGACCAACTACGGCATTAGTGATACGTTTTTGAGCTGCTCCAACACGACCAGCGTCGCCACCGGCAGTCAGCCACTGTAGACCACTCAGGATTATCATGATCAAAGATAAGATGCTGCCAAAAAAGATTGCATAGCGATATACTCCGACAATGTAATCAGCCAACCAGGGAATATCCGTCTCCAAATACAGACCATCTGCGGTTTTAGTAGTGCGAAAATCCAGAAAAGAAACACCGGGAATTTCGACGGTCAGATCCGGCTTTACTCTTTGGGAGTTGGCTTCAACCAGAGCAGCTTCTTGGGTTAAATCCGGATCGTCCACGCAAACCAATCCGGAAATGACAGGTCCTTCGATTTGAGTGCAGTGTCCCGTGGCTACATCTTGAGTGCGTCCACATTCTTCTTCGGCTGTGCATCGGTCACTGCAAACAGTTTCATCCGCTGCGATTAGACAAAAGGCATTGGTTGCGACTGGCCAAACAATTGAAAAAAACGCCAGCAAAGTGACGGCTATAATTGTACAGCGTTGAGTTTTAGCTGATCGTTTCATCTAGTCGATTAGTTAGCACCCAATGAGTTCAAGGCAGCTTCAATCGTTATCCTTACATGTTCTTCACTCAAACTGCCAGAGAATTTCTTATCGCCAATAAACAAATACGGTGTAGCTGAGACCCCCAGATTGATCGCTTCTTCTACATCACGCTTTACCAGCGGTTCGGTGCGACGTTCTTGCCGACAGGTTTCAAACGATTCGGTATCCAAGCCAAGTTCCTGGGCAAAGATGGGGTAATTGGCTTCATTCAGCGCAGCTTGATTATTCATTAGCGTATCATGATATTCCCAGAACGCTCCTTGTTCGCGGGCGCAACGTGCCGCTAGGGCAGCACCCCAGGCCTCCGGGTGTAAGCGTTGATTTGGCAGATCTTTCCAGACTAAGCGGATTTGATTTGGGTATTCATTAATGATCGTTTGTAGTATCTGCTCGAAAGTGGTGCAGGCGGCACACTGATAATCTCCATATAAGAAAATAACCAATTCAGCTTCAGCCGGGCCCAGACTGGGATTACCAAAATCAGCCGAAGGTGTTTGTGATTTTGCTAACCCTGGCACTTCAGTGCCATCAACCTCTTTATTTTTGAGGATTGGACCGACGGCCGCTAAGCCAAAAATCAACAGCAGCAGCAACGCCACTAGAGTAATAGTTCCGACAAAAAATGGTGACTTGGACATGAATGCGCGGTCTATTATCGAAGTTTGATTTCGTTAATCATCCCCGATTTATTCGTGAAGTAGAGGTTTTTGCCGTCTGGCGTGATCATCAACGTATCTATAGTTTGGCTGCCTTCGGGTATGGCCACAGTGGTTTGCAGACCGGTGATTAAATCGATTTTGATAATGTCATCCGGTGTTGAGTTTGCAATGCGTGGCTGTAATCCCGCACCACGCGGTAATTGGCGCGGCACAGCGCAGTACAGAGTTTCTTTACCGGAAAAAGTACATTTTTCCGCCCAGGTATCAACACTCAACATTTTACGATTTAAACCGATGTCATCACCCGAGGCATCAACGATCCAGAGACGAGGTTTCCAATCAGATAGGGCGCTGGCCGAAGAATATAGAAGCTGTTCACCGCCCGGTGACCATTGCGGTTGAAAGTTCAGTCCCTCGACAATCAAGGAGCGGAAGTTTTCATGATATTGACCAATGAAATAAACTTCATGTCGATCCAGCCCCATTTTTCGACCTGTAGTGGCAGTAGCCACAATTTGATTGTTTGGCGACCAATCAACCATAACTTCATTAGCGTTGTTACCCAGTTCTTGAATTGGTCGAGCTGACGATCCGTCAGGGTTTGAAATTACAATAAAGCGATTTTCCGGATCCAGACCGATGCTTTTGGCCACAATATTATTGCCCTGCGGACTAAAATCGAAATCTTCCCAGTGGCGGGGGAGAGTAACCTGCTGATTGTTGGTGAAGTCATAAAAAATATTTGAACCGTCCGGATATTCGAGAATGGCCTGATTGCCGTTCGGAGCAAAAGTTGCTTCGTCTACGTTGTGAAAAACACTCTCAGAGAGGGATTTGATCGTGCCATCTTCCATGATTCGGTAAAATTTACCGTCCGCTCGATTGTAGTAGTTAAGCTGTCCGGCAGCGGAAAGAGTCGCATTTTTGGTCTGAACTCGCGTGAGTGGTTTGACTTGCGTTACACCACCATTAGCGATTGGCGAAACGGCTGGTGCTGTCGGTGGCAGAGCCTCTTCACCCGGAACTGTCACCCCTGGTGCTGTTCCTGGCGCAGCTGGTTGCAAACCTCCTGGTGGTACGTTAACGATTTCTCCGGGCGGCGTCACCGGTGGGGCAGCTGGACCAAAAATAACTCGATACAGCGTATAGCCGATGCCGATGGTTACGGCGATGAATAGAAGAATGAGTCCCAGGCGTTTAAACATATATTTATTCAACTTTCGAAATGAATTTTAGATTGGCAGATCACTTACACCCAGTGTTCGAATGGCTTCAACCGCGCAAGTCGTATCATTCGCACAGGCGATCAGGGCGATTAAAAGTACGATAGCAGCGAATGCCACCATATAGATTGATGAGATAGTGATCAGAGCCAACTGCTCTAGAATATTAAATGTTCGCAGCCATTTAATTTTAAGCCAGTGGGCGCCAATAGCCCAGGCCCAAAGTAAACCCAGTAAAATAGGAGTGGTGATGAAGGGGTCTTCGAAAATTATGCTGTAAACACCAAAGAATAAAAGCCAGGGACCGTATTTATTTATGATTTGCCAGACCGCGCCCAGGGTAGCGATGAATCCCTTACCAGCCGCCAGAGCAGCACTTTGCATTTCTTCGGCCGCTACTTTACCTAAACCAACGCCAGATGCGACTTGAGCCGCCATTTTGGCCGTTTCGATCGATGAGGGAGCCTGGGGTTCAAAGGAAGAGGATGCGCCGCCACTTTTTGTGCCTTTTTCTCCCGGGGCTGCTCCGTTAGCTGGTAAGGTCGGTAGAGGTTTACCGATATTCGGCAGGGGAGCTTTAGCCGCCGCTGTTGCACCCGGTCCGGGTAAAGACAGTCTATCTGGGGTTGGTAACCTCTGGCGACGATTGCGTTCCAGTTGATTAGACCAAGTTCGTTCATTATCCGAGCCGTGATTAGCTGGAGACAGATCGAAATTAGCTGAAGACGATTCAGGTTTTTCTTTTTCATCAGCACCAAAACGTCGTTGACGATCACGCTCTAGTTGTTGTCGCCACGTCATCTCGCGCTCCAACAGTCCGTTGTTATCGGGTAGCTTTGGCATTTACTTTGGTTTTTTTAGTTTTGCTGACGGCCTTATTAGACGTTGAAATCTGGCCTTTTAATGTTGGCGTCTTGCGGTTTTTGGTAAAGACAACCTGATCACCGACAACGTTAATTTTGATGGTGTCGCCTGGTCGATATTCTTCCGACAGGAGGGATTTGGCCAACGGACTTTCGATCAATTCTTGCAGTTGTCGACGGATTGTTCTGGCACCGTAATCCGGATTCCAGCTTTTATCGGCGATTAATTTAACGGCTGAGTCCTCGGCTTGAAGCGCAATATTGTGATTAACAAACAGTCGATTGATTAGTTCATCAAAGTGTAAGCGAGCAATTGATTCGAGATCATTTTTATCCAGCGAACGAAACACAACTATTTTATCAATACGATTGATAAATTCTGGTCGGAATGATTTCTCTAATTCTCCGGAGATCGTTGAGCTGATCTGACCGATATCTAATCCAACATCCTGACCATTGGCCGAAAAGCCGATACCAGCGGTTTTCAACTCAATCGCTCCGACATTAGAGGTCATGACGATGATCGTGTTTTTGAAATTAATTTTTCGTCCGGTGGCATCTGTAATGTGTCCATCCTCCAGAATTTGCAGTAGTAAGTTATGAACATCGGGATGAGCCTTTTCGATTTCATCGAATAGCACCAGTGCATGTGGTTTGCGTTTAACCAGGTCAGTCAGTTTAGTTTCTTCGCGATAGCCAACGTAACCGGCCGGTGCGCCAACCAATTTGGACATATTGAACCCTTCTGAAAATTCAGACATATCAATACGAATGACCGCCTCGGGATCTCGGAACACTTCTTCGCCCAATATTTTGGCCAGCTCAGTTTTACCCACGCCTGACGGGCCAAGAAACATGAAAGAGGCCAGCGGTCGTTGTGGGTGAGCCATACCAGCTTTGGCGCGTCGAACCATTTCGGCCACGGATTTTATCGCCTCGGTCTGTCCGTGAATTCGTTTAGTTAAGAGTTTCTCCAGATCAATTAATCGAGTTCTTTCTTCAGCTACCAGATCACATAGGGGAATTTTAGTTGCCTGAGAAATGATTTCAGCAATATGTTTTTCGTTGATACTGGCCCGTCCTCCACGAATTCGTTTTCCGCCGGCACTTTTAGCTTTTTTAAGTTCTCGGATAATTTTCTCTTCTTCACTTTTTAGTTTCAGGGCTTCAATGAAGTTTTCGCTGTGAACTGCCCCTTGTTTGCGAGCCTTAACCTTTTCCAGCTCACCTTCGAGACGGGTCTGGAGCTTTTTCTTGGCATCACCGCCAGAAGCAACATGAGCCCGGGCCGCCGCCTCATCAATCAGATCAATGGCTTTGTCTGGAAGATTTCGATCAGTTAGATAGCGTTCTGACAGTGTTACCGCGGCAATAATGGCATCATCTTCGATAGAGACATCGTGATGTTGCTCATACTTGTCGCGTAAGCCGCGTAAGATTTCCATCGTTGCTTCCGGTGAAGGCTGGTCAACAGTAATTGGTTGGAAGCGACGTTCTAAAGCTCCGTCAGTTTCAATATGTTTTTTGTATTCCGCCATTGTGGTCGCACCAATACAGCGCATCTGACCACGGGCCAGAGCCGGTTTCAGCAAGTTGGCTGCATCCATCGAACCATTAGTCGAACCCGCTCCCATGATGTTATGCATCTCATCAATAAAGATAATGACATTCGAGTTGGCCTTGACTTCATCTATGATTTGTTTGATTCGACCTTCGAATTCGCCACGATAAATGGTGCCGGCAATCATCAGACCAAGATCGAGCGATAGAATGCGTTTGTCAGCCAAGACTTCAGGTACGTCCCCCTGAACAATTTTCTTTGCCAAACCTTCGACAATGGCTGTTTTACCCACACCCGGTTCACCCAGCAAAACCGGATTATTTTTATTGCGACGACATAGTATTTGTATCAATCGCTCGATTTCCTGATCGCGTCCGATTACCGGGTCGATATTTTCCTGTTGTTTCGAATCGGTTAGATCAACCGCAAAAAAATCCAGCGCCGGAGTTTTTTGTGATTGAAAGTTGGCTTCAGCTAAAGTCAGGGTTTGTTCTCCGGTCTCCGCTCCGTGTCTACCCGGAACTTGTCCAGATTCGAAAGTCTCGGTGATTTCTGGAAATTTTGAAGTACTCTCTAAAGTCGTGGTGATCTGTCTTTGTAACCACGAGATGTCCACCTCTTGGTCAGTCATAACTGCGTTTACCACCGGTGATCCGATTTCAAGAATTCCGGACAGCAAGTGTTCAGTGCCTACGTAGTGATGATCGTATTTGTTGGCGATAAGAACTGCTTTTTCGATAGCACGCTTTGACTCAGCTGATAATCTAGGTGGCTGGCTGATGTTTCGGCTCGGAGTGAATTGATTAACGGCGATTAACATTTGGCGCAGGGCTTCTGATCCCAGGTTAGCCTGACGTAAAATCTCACCACCCATACTACCGCGTTGTGAGAGCAGAGCCAGCAAAAGATGTTCCGGGTGAATATTTGATGAGGATAGTTCAGCCGCCAGAGAGAAAGATTTGGCCAGTGCATTTTTAAGATGAGCAGTAAATTTGTCGAGGATATCAGTATTCATAGATTAAGCGTCACATTTGGCAATTTTTGTTCTTGGCTGGTTTAAAGTATTAAGTTTTAACCATTCGCTCCGGTCATATGTCTTAAGGCCGCCAGTCTTTTTTCAATCGGTGGATGTGTTGAGAATAGGGTTGCCAGGGCTTTTCCGGAAAAGGGATTGGCAATGAACAGGTGAGCAGTTGCTCCAGAAGCTCGAGCCATGGGTTGAGCTTGCTGGCCGATTTTTTCCAGTGCTCGCGCCAGTCCTTCCGGGAAACGGGTGATCAGTGCAGCTGAAGCATCAGCTAAATATTCACGTCGTCTGGAAACAGCCAGTTTGATTAGTTGAGCTACAATTGGAGCAATGATCATGAGAACCAGACCGATTATCAGTAAAGCACCGTTATCGCCTTCACGACGTCGACCACGGCCGCCCCAGAGAAATGAACGTAGGGTTAGGTCAGCAATGATTGCCACCGTTCCAGCCAGCACCATGACTAGAGTCATGACTCGGATGTCGTAATTTTTGATGTGTGATAGCTCATGCGCCAATACTCCCTCCAACTCTTCGTTCTCCAGCCGTTGTAGAGCACCAGTAGTAACGGCGATTGATGAGTGATTGGGATCACGTCCGGTGGCGAAGGCATTAATTGCTGGATCATTTATGATGTGTACTTTGGGCATTGGTAGGCCAACCGTCAGGCAAAGGTTTTGCACCATTCGATAAAGATATTGATTGTCTGTCTCTTTAATTTCGCGTGCACCTGACACAGCCAGAGCAATTTTATCGCCAGAATAAAAGCCCATCAGACCGATGATTATTGAGTAGGCGCCAGCAATAAACAGAAAAAATCCACCACCTTCATAGACATAATCTATCAGGCCACCCAGCATCAAGACCAAAACCGTGAAAATGATTATCAATAATACTGATTTCCGTTTGTTGGCGGAAATAAAATCGTAAGTAGTCATGTTAAGTACGTAAAGGTGTAGAGCTGTAGAAGAGTGTCTGCGGCCAATTATTTGGCCGCGCTTCACACCTCTACACTTCCTACACCTCTACATTAGTTCGGTTTCAGTTTACGCTTAGAATTTTACCTGAACATTTTCTCGTTGTTCCTTGTTTTCAATCTCGAAAAATTCGTACTTTCGGAATTTCAATTGGCCAGCAATAACATTGTTAGGAAAGACCTGAACTTTCGTGTTGAAGTCACGTACGTTGGCGTTGTAAAAGCGTCGAGCGGCTTGAATTTTATCTTCGGTATCTTTCAGATCATCCTGCATCTGGAGAAAGTTTTGTGAGGCTTTTAAATCCGGATAATTTTCCGCTATGGCAAATAAGGACTTAAGAGTCTGTGACAGGGCATTTTCAGCTTCGGCCTTGTCATGCTTGTTTTCGGCACCCATGGCCGCAGTTCGGGCAGCGACAACTCTTTCCAAGGTTTCACGTTCGTGAGTAGCATAACTTTTGACGGTTTCGATCAGATTGGGGATGAGATCATAGCGACGCTTAAGTTGAACATCAATATCTGACCAGGCTTCATCTACCCGATTACGTAAAGTTATGAGACCGTTATAAACGAGGATTATCCACATCGCCAAGAGCAGAACCAAGCCCAGAACGACGATGGTGATTATGGTGAGTGATGACATAAAGTTGGCTAGGCAGTGCATTACTCCATTGATTAAGCGTTATTTGCACCGCGATTGTTAAGTGATTACACTAATTCTATCCTAATTATAGGTAAAAAATAAGCTTGGGTCAACGAAAAATGTGGATAGTTTAGAGAAAAAATCGGCTTAGATATTTTTTGTGACTCAGTTAAATATTATTTAACTAAATTAATTTTATGCCAATTAATTCCAAACTTTTTAAAGCTTACGATATTCGTGGTTTATCACCTGAAGAATTGGATGAAGATGCTGCCTATCGAATTGGTCAGGCCATGGTGAAATTTACAGCCGCAAAAAATATTGTCGTCGGTCGTGATATGCGCGAGACCACTCCGGCGTTATTTGAATCTTTGTCGCGTGGTATCCGTTCTCAGGGTAGTAACGTAGTAGACATCGGTTTAGTGACTACACCGATGATGTATTTTGCGGCTTGTGATTATACCGAACACGAAGCTGGTATGATGATCACCGCTTCACACAATCCAAGTGAATACAATGGCGTAAAAATGTGTTTGGCTGACGCACTGCCAATCGGCGGAGAGTCGGGGATGAACGAAATTCGTGATTTAGCATTGGCTGGCCCGCACGAAGCAACTGATAATGAAGGTAAAATGACCGCTCTGGATATCAGAGCCGATTATTTGGAAAAGCTTTTATCGGCTGTTGATTTAGGAAAGATAAAACCTTTGAAAGTGGCCGTGGACACGGGCAATGGCATGGAAGGAGTGATCATTGATGATATTTTATCGCGTGTACCGGGTTGTCAGTACGAAGTTTTATTTAAAGAGCTCGATGGTCGATTTCCAAACCATGAAGCCAATCCTCTAAAAGAGGAAACTTTGGATGCATTGAAGGCAAAAGTGGCTGAGTTGAGTGCGGATTTAGGTGTAGCTTTTGATGGTGACGGGGATCGGATCGGAATTGTTGATGAAGCCGGTGAAGTGGTGCGCGGTGACATATTGGCTGCATTATTGGCTCCTTTATTACTAAAAGAGTCACCTGGTTCAGCGGTGTTATACGACGTGCGTGAAAGCATGGCTGTGGTTGAAGAAATCGAACAGGCTGGCGGCCAGGCAATTATGACCCGAGTTGGACACGGCTTGATCAAGCCACACATGCGTGAAGTTGACGCAGTATTTACTGGCGAGCTTTCTAATCATTTTTATTTCAGGGATTTTTGTGGAGCTGAATCATCCGATTTGGTTCTGTTGCTGATCATGCAATTAATTTCAGAAACAGGTCAGCCGCTGTCTGAATTGATTGCACCGCTGAAACGTTATTATCATTCCGGTGAAATAAATTTTGAGGTGCAGGATAAAGAGGCTGTACTGAGTGCTCTTGAAGATAAATATGGATCTCAAGCTTCAAACATTATCAGGATTGATGGTGTGCGTATGGAGTTTTTCTCTGACTCAAATCCAGAAGAGGATTGGTGGTTCAGTGTTCGGGCATCAAACACTGAGCCCAAGCTACGATTAAATCTGGAAGCCAAGAAGGAAGCTAAAATGGAACAAATGAAAGTTGAGCTAACTGAATTGATTGAGAGTTAGTTTTTAATATCGTGTTCCTGGCGTGGTCGCTAGAGTTTACCCCGTTGCTTGCAAGCGATGGGGTTTATCTCTGCCCGCTTAAAGAGCGTCTGACATTTTTTAAAGTAAAAGTGAGAAAAATTTAAGGTGTACCTGTCCCTTCTACCTGTCGAGGGTGACAGGCACTATATTTACTACCTGTCGAGGGTGACAGGCACTATATTTAGTCGAGGGTGACAGGCACTATATTTAGATTTGTACACATGTGGATAACTTGGTATAATGAATTTATAGAAACCAAAAT